>Ga0209630_10002574_pt1 | contig 17345 bp, 12 predicted proteins | sample COG_01_FD_184745 | JGI IMG/M metagenome (GOLD analysis project Ga0209630, IMG submission 184745) | Pelagic Microbial community sample from North Sea - COGITO 998_met_01 (SPAdes) (version 2) | ecosystem: Environmental > Aquatic > Marine > Neritic zone/Coastal water | place: Helgoland, sampling... | reverse complement strand
TATTCAAAGAAACACACCAAACATGTTCGCAGTTCAACCAACCTCCTTCGGCACCTTTGACGAGCACGGGGCAGACTACACGCCAACGATCGCAGGTGCTTACCGCATCGCCGCCATCAGACAGCAAGAGCAAGAGGGCGATCAAATGATCTGGCGTCTCACCACAGGGCAACCCATCCCATGGGTTCGTGTCTATGAAGACGAGAACATCTCCAGTGTGACAGACCAGGAGCTGGCACTGCTCGCCTAGGCAGCGTCCCCCTACCGACTACAATACAAGAGAACACAACACAGGACACAGCATGAACGGATGGGCAAACCACGCAACATGGAACGTCGCTCTTTGGATCGGCAACGATGAGACCATCTACCGCCATGCCAAGGCAAACAAGAATCTGGGCTACCGCAAGTGGGCTAAGCGTTGGATTGATGAGTACGGCGAGTACATCACAGGCGACGGCATCTCCTGGTTATCCGATGACGTAGACACCGATGAGATGGATGCGATGCTGGCAGAACTCTAAGGGGTCGCCCCCTCCCTACCCTACACCATTTCTTTACATGAACATCAGGAAGTATCGCAAACTAGTTGATTCAATCATGTTTGCCGAAGGACTCATCTGCATCGACGAATCGAAGCATTTGAAATACAAACACCCTGACCTAGGTATCATTCAAACATGCTCAAAGACACCGAGTGATAACTATGCCATCGCACAGATTAAGCGACAATTGAGAAGATCACTCACAGCACTAAGTTAAACACAGGGGCAGTAATATGCCCCTTTTTTGTTATGGGACTCCTAGCCGTAGTCTAACCTACAAAGTGTTACCCAAGCGAGATAAATACTTCTGGGTCCCTAAAATAAAAAAATCTGCCGGGTAAAAAATGCGACCGACACCTTTCGAGGAAATTAGTTATATTATGATATGCCTAGGGGAGGTAATACGAATTTTGGGATTAAATGTATACGAAAAAATCCGCCCAATAAAAAGATGACTGAGAACCACAAGATAAAGTTCAAGACAAAGGATGGCACTATCAAGGAGCAAAAGTTTGATGATTTCAATGAATTTGCCGATGTCATCCAAGATGCTGCATTAGACTATTATAAGAGTGCTACTGGAGCACCTGAAATGGAGATAAGCAGTGCATTTGGAGCATACGGCATACAACATAAGGAAAGTTATAAAAATGGAGAAAGACATAGAAGTGAGGTTGAATTCCTTGGAGAAGAGGTTGAAGGAATGTGAGGAACCTGGGACGTTAATGTATTGCCGACCGGGGTCGGATAATCATGAGACGTTAGTAAATTTCTTAAATGATGTGTATATTGAGATGCAGCAAATAAAGCAACAAATCAATGCCATTACTAGTAACACCAGCAACAATTGACACTGCATCAACGAATGCGACATGTTTATTTGCTGCAGCACCAATTGGCGGTACACCGATTACTGCTGGGTTGTTTATGAATAAACAGATTGTAAAGTACTATGCATCTGGGACACCAGTAGCACCTGTACCTGGGGTTCCGATTGTACCTAGCGTACCATGTGTAGATCCTACTGGTGGCACGAGGATATTAAAACCATTAAACAATAAGTCAGTATTTTTCAATAAGTTATTGCCTGTAGTAAGTGGGGACGAAGCATTTATTTTAGGTACGGCAAGACCATTGGTGGGACCATATGGACCAAGCAGTGTATTGATTGCATCTCAACCACAATCATGATATAATAGGAAGGTATACGGAGAACAACATGGCAATGTCCAAGAACGGCAGTTATATTCAGGGTAGTCCAAAGAGTACTCGACAAGGGAAGAGTAAGAATACAAAACTATCTGCAACCAGCAGAAATGTAGCAAAGAAGAGATATCGTGGACAAGGTAAGTAAAGAGATTTACGAATGGATCGAGCATGTTATAACTCCTAGGGATGAACTAGGAGCAATGTGTATATGTCCATTTGCAAAACAAGCAAAGGTTAGTATCAGTCATACAACGTTAAGCGATATCACCCCGAAGGAAGGGGTAGATGTCGCTATTTTTGTTGTCAATGATGATATTAGTTTTGATGCATTAATAGATGCAAGGAATGAGTTAAATAGGAAGTATAAGGAATATATTTTCCTTGAGGATCATATGAATGATCCAAGTTATATAAATGGTGTGCAAAGTAATTTTGGCAAAGCAAATTTGATATTATGTCAAAAGCGTGATGAATTATTACGAGCACGTAATACTTTAGGTAAAACAGAGTATTATGAGTACTGGTCAAAAGAAATGTATAGGAGTATAGTTCATGGGTAATAGTCCGACAGATATTAGTGATGAGTTTAAAAAATCGGGAATGACTCTGATTTCACAACCAGCGAGTGACCGCTGGTTAAACCGCTCAAAACCCAAAGATAACAAAGAAAAAGAGGGAAAGATCAATTCCAAAGATTGACTATAAATACTAAGAGGTAAACTCTACTTCAGTGTGACAGATTCCTTTCAAACTTTTAAGGATTTGAGCATTACGTTCAAACCGCATCCTGTAACAGGTGATTTAATCGTCAAGAAGGATGATGCTGCAGTTAAGCAAGCAGTTATTAACTTATTGCTTACAAATAAGGGTGAGAGACCATTTCAACCAGATTTGGGATCAGATCTTCGTAACTTACTATTTGAACCTGTTGATGCAGCAAGTGCTGGACAAATTGCAAGAAACATTGCAGACACCCTTAATAGATATGAACCAAGAATCAAGATTCTAAATTTGGACGTAAGTTCAAATTATGAAGATAATGGGTTTGATGTCTTAATAAATTTTGAAATCATTGGTAGAGAAGATTTTCCTGTAGTAATAGAATTCTTCTTAGAGAGAACTCGATAAATGCCATACGTTCAGATATCAAATTTAGATTTTGCAGACATCAAGACTGCTCTCAAGGAATACTTGAGATCGCAGGCAGAATTTACTGACTTTGATTTTGAGGGATCTACCTGGAGTAACCTCTTAGATGTATTAGCATATAATACGTATTACACAGCATTTAACACCAATATGGTGGTAAATGAGACATTTTTAGAAAGTGCTACATTAAGAGATAATGTTGTAGCATTAGCAAAGCAATTAGGTTATAGACCAAAATCAACCACTGCTCCTAAAGCAGTATTAAACTTTAGAGCAATATTTCCAAATACTGCACCCAATGAGATTATTCTCAAGCGTGGTACAGGATTTACCGCAACATATGATACAACTACGTATAATTACGTTGCTGTTGAGGATATAAAAGCGCAAGTTGTAAGTGGAACCGCAACTTTTACCGAAACTCCGATTTATGAGGGTAATTTTGTTACGGACACGTATATTGTTAACGCAACTTCTTCTACTAAGTACGTAATTAAGAATCCATCTGCGGATATTACTACTGTGAGAGTGCGTGTATTTGCTTCTCAGCAAGCAACTACGGGAAAAGTATTTGCAAGAGCAGACAGCATTTTAGACATTACAGGATCAAGTGATGTATACTACATCGAAGAAATTGAAGACGAGCAGTATCAAGTCTATTTTGGTGATGGTGTTTTAGGTGCAGCATTAGAAGCAGGCAATCAAGTTGAGATCACATATTTGTCTACTACTGGTCCTGAATCGAATGGCGCAAGAACATTCACCTTTAATGGCGTCCTGGAGGACCCTCAAGGATCTTCTAACTATAATTTTAGTATAGACTACACATCTTCGTTAGATCTCGTTGAGGTGGCAAATGGAGGCGCTGAGATTGAGTCATTGAAAAAGATCAAATTCAATGCTCCAAAATTATTTGGCACTCAGAATCGTGCTGTTACAGCTTCTGACTATGGAGCAATCGTAAGAGAACTATATCCAGCAGTTGCAGACATTATTACTTTTGGTGGAGAAGAAGATAGTCCTCCAGAGTATGGAAGAGTAAAGATTGCAATTAAACCAACAAATGGTTCTAGAATTAGTTCCAGAACAAAGCAAGAGATTATCACTAATCTAAAACCATATATGGTAGCATCCATCACTCCGGTGATTGTTGATCCATCAGTTCTTTATGTTGAGTTAACTTCAAAAGTAAATTATAGTAAATCAGTTACAAATCAGACTAATGATGAAATTAAGTCTAAAGTTATTTCTGGTTTAGAAAAGTACATTGCTGATTCAGATACAGAAAAATTTAATGGTAAGTTTAGATATTCAAAATTTGTTGGCGTTATCGATGATGCTGATCGTAGTATTACTAGTAACAACACTACAATCAAAATAAGAAAAGACTTCTATCCACAAATCAATAGTAGTTTTTATTATGAATTGTGTTATCAGAATACGTTTAACAATACATGTGATGAGGATGTCATTGTACAATCCACTGGATTCAAAGTAAGTGAATATCCTTTATACACAGTCTATTTGGAAGATCGTTTTGGTAAAATGGTCCTATATAGAGAGGACTCTATAACTGGTGAAAAAATTGTTCTTAACGATTCCGTTGGAACAGTTGATTATACTAAAGGTGAAATAAAATTATACGATTTAACGATTATTCAAGGTAGTTTCTTTGATAATCGAATTGAAGTTAGATCTATTCCATTGAATAATGATATTAACGCAGTTAGAGAAGTATTTCTTGATGTAGATGTTCCCAAAAGTTTGTTCACGATAAACGCAGAGTAACCTTAAATGGTAGAGACTAGAAGAATATCTACTCTTATCGAAACTCAACTACCTGAGTTTATTTCTACCGACTACGAAAATTTTTCAAAAGTCGTTGAGAAATACTACGAGCAGTTAGAGTTAACGGGGCAACCCCTTGATGTTATCCAAAACATCGGGAAGTATCGCGATATAGATTTTTATGAAAAGAATCTATTAAAAGAATCTACAACATTATCTTCTAATATTTCTGCTTCGGATTCTACAATCTTAGTAGCAGATGCAACATCATTTCCAGAATCTAATGGATATATTTCTATTGGAGATGAAATCTTATTTTATAAGGAAAGGACTGACACATCGTTTTTAGAAGTTTCCAGAGGAGTTAGTGGAAACCAAAGTTTAGGCGATTTATACACTTCTAGCAATTTTGTTACTACATTATCTGCCGAGCATTTAAGCGGAGATAATGTTCAGAATATTAGTAACTTATTTTTATATGCATTTGTAAAAAACTTTGAATCTGACTATCTTGCATCTTTTCCTGAGAAGTATTTAAAGGGATCCGTTGATAAGCGTACCCTTATTAAGAATATTACTGATTTCTATCAGGCAAAAGGTACTGATCGTTCAATCAAGTTTATTTTTAATACTTTAGTTTCTAATGACAAACCAGAAGTATTAAAACCAAAAGATAATACTCTTAAGGCATCTTTTTCTGATTGGGTCACTTCATATTCATTAAAAGTTAAAATTCTTTCTGGAAATCCAGAAAATTTGATTGGAGAACAACTTACTCAAGCATTAGATCCTTTAGACTCTTCTATTGGGTTTGCTTCTGGTATTATAGACAATATTTTTGCAATTGGTGATGAGCTCTATGAAGTAGTCATTGATACCTCTACATTAAACAATGAATTTGATATTGCCGCCAAAACTACACTCACTGAAAATCTTAATCTAGGAACAACGATTGGTGATAGAGTTAATGTCTTCTCTACAGAAGGATTTAACACTAGAGGAAGATTTTTAATTGGTAGTGAAGTATTTGAGTACAATCAAAAGAATGTTGATCAATTTGTAATTAGTCGTAGAGAAGGTAATTCTTCATATGCATCAGGAACCGAGGTTTATAGTGTTTCCACAGTTACATCTAAGAATGCAGAGATATTAGTATTAGGTGTTTTATATAACTTAGATACAGCAATTGAAGCACCATATTCAGAAGAAGGGGATACCATTCAAATTTCTGATCCTGGTTTTATAACTAGAGATCCAATTATTAATGATATTGCAACAAATCAAACTAGATGGATTTTAAGCACATCAAAGGCATCTTCTCTTAATTCTACAATAACAGGACAAATAAATGATTTAAACGCTGATGTTTCGGCAGTTTATGAAGATGGAAACTATTATTACATCTGTTCTTCTGGATATCCTGGCAGGAGCATTTTAACTGCTACTACTGATCAAACTTTAAGTGATCAGAAGTTAATGAGGTTGATTAGAAAGAACCCTTTAACAATTACCGAGACATATGCCACTTCTCAACGTGATGTTGGTATTTTTGTAGATGGTAGTGTTGCTTTTAGTCAAAAAGATTTTAGGCAAGTCAAATTTGGTCCCATCGACACTTTCAACGTTGTTAATAAAGGCGGTGCCTATAAAGGAGCTCCATACGTATTAATTAACAACAAACCTGGATTTGCACGAGCATTAATGTCTGGAGAGACTATAGACTCTATTGAGTCTTTGTCTGATACATCATACACTAGTGTTCCTGAGGTTACCATCACCTCTGGTAGAGGAGCAACTGGTACTGCAAAAGTTACTTTCGGTAAAATTACAAGTATTAAAGTTGATAATGAAGGTGAATACTATTCAACACCACCTTTAGTTGTAATTACTGATAGATTAGGTAAGGGAAGATTTGCTGAGTATAATGCTATTATTAAAGATGGAAAAATTGTAGAATTTGAATCTGTAGATCAAGGTAAATTCTATAGCAAAGGAAATGTTATCGTTCAGATCATTCCTGTTGGTTCTAGAGGTGAAGTAACTTGTGATATTGTTACTTGGACTAGAAATAGGTATGATGTTCTTAATACTGAGCTTGATGCATCTAATGGTTATGTTTTTCAAAACTATAATCCAACTAGAGGATATGGTTATGGAATTATTGCCAACCCAGTAGAACTTAGATCACAATTAAATGACGATGGAACTAATCACTCACCTATTTTAGGTTTTGCTTATGATGGCAATCCAATTTATGGTCCATATGGTTATAGAAACCCATTAGATTCTACTAGTGCTATTAGTAGACTGAATTCTTCATATCAATTAAAATCATCTAGAGTTGGTGGTCCAATTTTAGCAGATTATCCTTTAGGATCTTTTATCGAAGATTATGAGTGGATTCCAGGAACTGAAACTGGTAAATTAAATTTAGATGAAAACAATGGAAGATATTGTGCAACTCCTGAATATCCAAGAGGAACGTATGCATATTTCATTACTATAGATGCTAATGGTATTCCTGCTTATCCCTATATCTTAGGTCAAAATTTCTATTCATTACCAGTAGATTCTAATTATAATGCTGATCTTACTCAAGATGATCTTCCTGCTAAAGCAAAAAGATTAAGAACATCATCAATAGAGAGCAATGGTTCTGAATCTATTCTTAAAGTTAATAAAACTATTTCGGGTAGTGTCAATAATTTAAATATCGAAGATTCTCCAGCAACGTTTAAAGTTGGTAATAGATTTATTATTGAAGATCTTGATACTGAAGGATCTGGTGCATCTGCTGTTATTGCTTCTGTTGAAGGAAAAACTATTACATCCATTGATTCTAAGTCTTTAGATCCAACTAATCAATACTCTGTTGCTCTGGTTAAATTAATTTCACCGACTTTCCTTTTTGAGAATGATGTAATTACTCAAACAGGTTCAGATTTCACTGGTCGTGTTATTGGTGATGTATTTAACAGAAATGAGTTTGTAATTGAGCGAGTAACAGGAACATACACAGAAGGAGCAACATTAAACTCTTCAAGTAATATTATCAATATTATTACTGATAGAAATGCATTCTATTCAAAAAATTCCACTTTACTACTTACAGATGGAGAAGACTCTGTTTTAGCAACCGGTAGAATTCTAGAAACTACAGCAAATCAAAATTCTATTAAAGTCGAAGTGTTGACAGGAGAATTTGTTGTACCTGAAAGTGTACGTGTTCCTTACTTCCTACAAAGCACAACAATTGGAGATACTGTCGGTGCAGAAGTAGTAGTATACTCAGAATTAAGTAAAGGTCTTGTTCCGTTTTTAGTAAAAACTGATGTTGCTCTATTAGAAACCAATGAACCCCATAATGTTGGTGTTGGAACATATGTTGATATTGATATTATTCCTGATGTAGCACAAACATCTACAGAATATTATGTTAGAAAGCGTTTCTATCAAGAAATCACTCTTAAGGCACCATCATATAATAGTATCTTAAAAGATACAGGTATTGGTAGAGGTGATCTACTAAATGGTGGATTAGACTATACTTCTGGAGAATATCTAGATGTAGAGTTAATTTTCTCGGATCAAAGTAGGGTAAGAAATGGAATTGGTGCTATTGGTGATGCCGACAATGCCAGAGCAACTATTAATGTTAGTGATTTTAATGGAACTGGATATGGTAGTGTTTCAGACTTTACAATCACAACTAAAGGAACAAATTATATCAAAGGTGATATTTTAACAGTTTCTGATGCTGATTTATCCAGATTATCAAATTCTATTTCTACACAAAGACTAGCAATTAATGTTGATCATATTGGTTTTGCTCAACTTAATACTAGAATAAGTTTAGTTCAAGTAAATAAACTATCTGAAGGAGATCTCTTATTAATTGATAGTGAAATTGTAAAAATTGTTACAATTGACTCGGGTACTAATTCGGTAATTGTTGAAAGAGGTTTTGAAAATACAAATGTAGTAGATCATTTCAATGATGCTTTAGTAACATTATATAATGGTCAATATAGATTTAATGCTAATTCAAGACCACTCGGAACAGGACCAAATGATCCATATATCATCAATTATAATTCAACTACTCAAAGAGTAGTTCTTGCACATAATTATGGTTCTACATCTCCAAGAGAAGTTACACTAAGCACTATATTCCAAGATGATAGTTCTCCAAGAAAGTCAATTTCTATCTCAACTGCCACTCCAGGAGAGAATAGGTTAGAATTTTCTAAGGATGCAAATTTTGCTACTTATGGTGTTAATACTGATATTAGAATTCAAAAATATTACAGGTATGTTTTTGATACCAGTCACTTCTCTATGCTTGGTATTTTCTTAGATTTCTCTGCAAGTAAGACTGGAAGTATCTTTACAGAAGAAAAAGAAGTAAGTGGAATTCAACCTGGCAATAATGGTTCTTTTGTTGCTATTACTTTAGGATTTGGACCATCAATCACAGGATTTGCTCAACAGAGATTCCCTGTTAACTTTGATACTTATTACTACTTTATTAAAGCAAATAGTGATGTTAATACTGAGAGTGCTGCTCTAAAAGTTATTGATGATCCGTTAACAGGATCTAAAGAAGTTCTTTTTGCTACCTCAAACAAATTTGTTTATCAGTATACAGAAGATCCTGATTACAATGGGTTAGGAACTCTTTCATATACTACTAGCTCTCCTTTTGCAGAGGGTAAAATCAATAGAGCTAGTATTGATAATAAAGGTTCTAATTACAAGAGAGTTCCTATTGTCAAAGGATGTATTGTAACTGAAAATAATGAACCAACATTAGAAATACAATGGGATACACTAACAAGGTCTATTTTATCAGTCAACGTTGTTGATGGTGGTACTGGATATGTCAATCCACAAGCAATTGTAACTACTGGAGATGGATCTGGAGCAGAATTTAAAGTTGTTAGTGATAATGGTGTTATCAAAAGAATTGATGTTATTAATCCTGGTACAGGATATACATTTGAACCAATCATTTCTGTATATGAATCTAGTATAGTTGCATACTTTGATTCTACAACTATTGGTATTCCACAGGATATTTCTATCGTTAAAAGTGGTAATTCTTTCCATAGAGATAATACATTACTTTCTGAATATACTTCTAACTATGCACTTATTATTAAAGGATCTAGTAAATTCTTTAAAGGTGAAGTAGTAGAGCAAAGAGATGGAAATACTCTTATATTTTCTGGGTATGTTGCAGATAAAGGTTATAGAATTGGATCTAACATTTTAAGATTAGAAAAAGTTTCTGGTGTAGTTGATACTAGCATTCCATTAGTATCAGGCATTGATGCTTCTAGATCTGTAGAAGTTGTAAGTCTTTTAACGTCTACATTTGTTCCAAATATCGAGTCTTATTCAGATAACATTGGTAGATTTACTTCTGGAAGAGGTAAGGTTGGCGATCGTTATCAAAGAATTACAGACTCGTTCTACTATCAAGATTATTCTTATGTAATTAAATCAAAAACTTCAATTAATGTTTGGAGAGATTTGATTAACCAGACTACCCACCCTGCTGGTTTCAAATTATTTGGTGAAGTTGTTATCGAGACTAATCAAGAGTCTACGATGCCTACGGAGCAACCATTCTCTCCTAGAATTTCTTTTATTGAACTTTCGCCTAAAGTAATTACAACTGAGTCTACAAGAACAAGAAGAGTTGTTACTCAAACATCAGTTAGAGCAGTTGATACACATCTTAAACGTGGTATAGGTTCTGTTTCTATTAATGAGTATGACACTGAAGGTATTTTATCAAAACAACTAATTCTTCAGCAAGACTTTGATGGTCGTTATGCGACAGAAGAAGATTACATTGGTCCACTAGATTCTATTCAAACTGCTGTTGGTAATACAACTTTCTTTAAAGATAGTGTTAGTGCTGCATCTTCATATGTTTTGGGCACTAACCAGTCTGCTAAACTTTATGAAGTCAAAATGGTTAGAAATAACCAAAATATCCCAATATCTCAATGGCAAGATTCTGATATTGCATTTAGTCTGATAAATCAGTCTACTGATTTCGATATCATTTCTGGATCTGGTCAAATTGAAGTTGGTGCATCTCATGCATTTAGATTAGGTTGGTTTTATAATATTGGTGCTGGAGAATCTGGAATTGTTGGTGTAGAAGGAAATGTTGCCACCAGAAAATTTTGTTTGATGTTAATTGGTGATAATATTGGTACAGATGCAGAAGAACTTACATCTAACTTTAAAGTTGGTGATCAAGTAAAACTATATGAAAATGCTACTACACATTATACAATTGAAATTCTGAGAGTAGATGCTCCTGCCTATGACCCTCTTTTTGGTGTTATCGGTGATGGCAATGTTCTTGGTAGAAGGTCTTTCCAAATTCTCGATAAAGCAAATAATCTTGCATATACTCCATATAATGATCAAGAACTATTCATTACATTAAATGGTGTTGCTCAAGAACCAGGAAAAGCATTCCAAGTTTCTGATTCCAAAATTGTTTTCTCATCACCTCCTCTTGGTGCTCAGTATCCTATTACAGGAGAAAACTTTGATGACACATATGTAACTGATCCTACCACATTCTTATGTAAGTCTTTCAAATTCAAACAGGATTCTTATAATAGTAAGTATCTAAAAAAATTAAAAGATATTTCTGATAATTTTGATGGAATTACTACAGAGTTTGCGTTACAATGGGAAGATGGAACTATTGTTAAGACAGAACCAAAAGAAAATTTATTAGTCTTTATTAATGGAGTTTTACAAGCAGTTAATACTGCATATACTATTAGAAGAAGTGAGATTGCTTCTAATGCAGATATTATAGTATTTTCTGAACCACCTAGAAATTTCTATGACGTAATTGATTATACTCCAGAACAATTAGATCAAAAAGAGTACTTCTATGCATATGGTGTTGGTAGTTACGATCGTCTAAAAATTGACGAACGTTTAATTCCTTATCGTGGTACTGGTCCATACCTTCTATTTGATGAAGAAACTGATATTGTTAAAAATATTAATGATAGTGAATTTGTATTAGTATTTGTTGATGGGGTGTTACAAAATCCCAATAGTTACATTTTAAATGGTCCTAACATTTCATTTACTGGCACTTTAAAGAAATTCAACCCAAGTACAGGAGAATCACTTGCAAGTAAGGTAGAGATGATTTCTCTATTCGGTAGACAAGTTCCAAAAACTCTTTCTGCTTATGATTATGATAGAATCATCTTTAGAAATCAAATTAATATTAATCTTACCAGAACTTTAGATACTGCAGCAGGAAATGCTGAATATCTACAATGGCAAGAGAACTTTACTTCACTTGATCCTAGTAAGGAAAAAAATGTATTTACTTTTGATAATGATGGTAATCGTATTATAGTTGGAAAACTAAATTCTGTTAGGTTTAACACTTTAGCAGATGGGACTTCTAATGGTCTTGCTAAACCAGGAGTAGTTGCAACTGATTTATCCATTGAAGTATTGAATGCTGCTAACTTAGTATTCACTACTAATACATTTACTGCAGGACTCAGTGAAGATGATGGCGAACTTAAGTTAAAATCAATTTATATTTCTGACGAAAGTGACTTTAGCAATCCTGTTAGTTTTAACGTTACTAATGAAGTATTTTCTATTCAATGGTCATACAAAACAAATGAAGATGGAGAGAGGGTATTAAGTAAAGACTTACCTGCTTGGTTGAATGGTTCTGAACTTGGCGAACAAGCTTATTACGAAATTTATGATGGACTAGTTGATATTTCACCCGGAGATCAGATTATGGTTGATGGCGAAAATACATATCGAGATATTATATCTGTTCCTAGTGAAGTAAAAGGAAGAAATTTCAATAGAGGAGAAACTGCTAAATATGATCACTTTAGCAATATTGAAGTAAGTAACTACAATGGTATTGTAAGAGGTGAGGGACTTAGTGTTACATCACAAATTACCAATGGTGTAGTTACTAGTGTTGGATTTAGTGATCTAGAGTGGAATAGAAGAGATCTTAAATTATTCTTCGATACTGGTATTCTTCTACAACCAACTGCATATCAATATTTCGTTCCTCCACAGGTTAAATTTATTCCTGTAGATGGTAATGGTGGTGGTGCTAGAGCAGAAGTATTGACTATTGCTGGTCAAGTTCTTGACGTTATTTTAATTGAAGGTGGAAGTGGATATACTCAACCACCCAAGGCAGTTGTAACAAGAGGTTACAATGTTCTTCGTAAAAGAGATAGAGTAATCAGCAGCACATATGAAATTAATATTGGAACTCAGATTTCTGGTGGTGCCAATATTAATGGTCAATCTGAAATTACTCTTATTGGTGATGGAGTAACATCAGGTCTGCTTTCTATTCTTTCATTCGGTGTTGTTGGTTCAGTTAGTCTGGTAGCTGGAGATGAGATTGTTGTTCATGTCCAACCTGAGTCAGAAAATTCTGGAGATAACCTAGAAATAGTAGAATCTGCTATAATTGTTAAGAGAGAAGCATTTGAGGCAGTTGATCAAGTTGCTAGCGAATTGATTATTAATGAAACGCTAATTACAGTCTCTCTTGACAACCCAATTGCAAGTATTACTAATATCAGTCCTACTGGTCCTAATGGCAATGCTTCTTTAGTCGAGGGACTTGATCTTTATATACAAAAAGTAATCAATACTCCGATTGCTTATGTTCGTGAGCAGTCTTCTTCTGCTACTGGTGCTTTCTTGGATGCTCCATTATCAGATTCAGCAACTACAGTATATGTTACAAATACATCACTATTTGCTGATGTCGGAAAACTTCAAATTGGAAAAGAAATTGTTACATATGAAAGAAAACTAGAAGATAGATTCTTTGATGTAACTAGAGGAGTAGCAGGTACTACAGCAACACCACATCCAGCTGGTCAGTATATTAGAACTATACCTGATTCTGTAAGGGTAATTCAAAGTGGACCTAGAACTATTGTTACCACGATAGTCAGTGTTGCTCAAGAACCAGAAGTAGTAAGTGTTGCAACATCACAAATTCAGGTTATTACTGATGTTGTCGATGTTGATGTAACCACTTCACATAAAGTCACTTTACAGAAAGAAATTGATCCAGGAGTTACAGTAGTCTCTACGGCAATTCAAGATTATGTAATTAGTATAACAGAATCTTCTGTATTAATGAGTGATGTAGTTGCCTTTGAAGTGGGTGCTATTGTCATTGAAAAACTTATTACATCTACAATTGTTACAGAAAAATTATCTGATGAACTTACACAATCAATCAGTAGTTCTGTACAACAAAGTCTATTAATCCAACCAGAACTTCCTAGTCCTCTTGGTGGGGCGAATGCATCACCTGTACAAGTACAAACTTTACTTGCAAATGAGAGTGCTATTACTAATAGAGTTCGTGGATTAACATCCATTGGTTCTATTAATCCTGTTCTACCAAAACCAGCTGATGTTACGTTAAATAGACAAACAGGCGTTCTTGACTTCTTTGAAGAATTAGTCGTCTTAGATACAACCATTGTAACCAGAAATTAATTTCTAATGGCAGAATTACAATTATCAAGTCCGTATAATAGTGTTTTAAAAAGAGATAGTACTACTATTCTTGTGGAAAATTTTAAGAAAAGAAAACCTGATGGTTTTGATTCATTCTCATCAGGAAATGCTTTCCATACTTTAGGAGCATTTGAAAAATCTGTTTTTGATGGAGACAATGTTATTGCAGACTTGTCAATGCAATATCCTCAATTACAAATTAAAGATTTTGCATTAAGACCAAATTCTTCCTTTACTGTTGGAGGAAGACACTTTAATTTTGTTGGTGCTGCCAAATCATCCGCTTTTGGTTTAACTATCAACAGTTTACAAGTGATGACTATTGATGAAGCAAATCCACTTATACTAGAGGCAGATACTGATATTTCACGATTTTCTAGTTCTGGACATCTTTTTATTGCTGGTGCTGCGCGTACTCTTTTTGAATACACATCAAAGACTGCTACAGGATTTATTGGTTATGTCAAGAGTGGAAATGTAAATATTCCGCTCTCCACGGAGTTCATTCAATATTCTACTGATTGATCAACCTATATCGTATAAATAAATCAAGACAACAACGTTCTAGAGAAAAACTAAAATGGCTGCAATTATTTCAGACAAATTTAGAATTTTTAATGCAACACAATTTCTAGAGTCCTTGTCCGAAGGCAGTAGTGATACTGGAACGGAAAGAACTAGAATGTACTTCTTTGTGGGTCGTCCACAAGCATGGAATTCTTATTTGGAGATCTACTCCCAGAATGCTACAGCATTTACTGCTGGACAATCTGTATATGTTTCGCAAGATACTAACGGAACATTTACTTGGGCAAACTCTCCTTTCAGAGCAACAATTGTTGCGGTATATGATAACTCACTCATCTTGAGTAGTATCACTCCTTCCACAACTTCAACTCCACTTCCCAATGCATTACTTGAAGGCTGGAATGGTTCGTCCGACACTGGTGCTGAGGCACGTTCGGGAGTTTATCGCTACGCTACAGAAGAAACCCCACCTACACCACTAGACAATCAATCTGAAAAGTTTGATGTTTATGACGAAATTATCGCTGCTAAGCGTATTACCGATAGTTTTGCTCGTGCTGTTATCACTCGTTACGATTGGAACACTCTTGCAGCAGAACCTCGTTTCGATATGTACAAGCCTGATTACACGGCAACTACAACAGGTCAGGTAGGTAAACTATCACTTACTGCTTCATCTACACTAGGTGCTGCTAAGTACTACGTAATCAACTCTAATTACGAAGTATTCAAGTGTCTTTATAATGGCGAGTTCCCCGGAAGAACTGCACCCAACCCTCAGTATGAACCCAAGACTACACCTTCTGGTGGTCAAGGTACTTTTTCAGGTGGAATCTTTACTGAAGATGCTGACACCACTGTATCGAATACTGCTGGTTATGTATGGAAGTATATGTACACCATTCCAACGGATGATGTTCTACGTTTCCTTTCTACTAACTTCCTCCCTATCAACCTTGCAACAGAAACTACAAGATCTACCACAGTAGCAGCTGCTATTGATGGAGCACTTGAAATTGCTTTAGTTGAAGAAGTTGGAGCTGGTCTACCTAATGGTACTCACTTTGCACCTGTTAATGGTGATGGTCAACTTTCTGGTGGTTCTGAAGCAGTAGTAGAAATTGTTGTTTCTGGTGGAGCAATCACTTCTACTAAGGTAGTTCAAACTGGCGCAGGTTACACTTACGGATCAGTTGCACTCACGGACGGATCTACTACTGGTGGAATCAAAACTGGATTGTACTCCGATTCTGCTTTAACTAGTGCTCGTACTGGCGTAACCGGTACAGGTGCTGTTGAAATTGTTATTGGTCCAGAAGGCGGTCATGGTGGAACCATGGAAGCAGAACTTAATGCTAAGCGTGTCATGACGAATATTCGTTTGACTTATGCTGAAGGTTCTGGAGATTTCCCTGTTGATAACGACTTCCGTCGTATCGGAATCATTAAAGATCCCTTCAGTTTCGGTACAACTGATTTCGCTACCTTAGACACTCTCAATGGTCTTTATGCCGTTAAAGTTACTGGTGCTACTGCAGACTATACTTCTGACGAAGAGATCACTCAGACCCTTGCTAGCGGTGGTACAGCGAAAGGTACAGTCGTTTCCTGGGTACTAGACTCTGGATCAACAACTGCTGGCGTTCTTAAGTATATTCAGTCTCCTGATTTACATACAGATACGGGCGTTGTAAGAGCATTCGATGACTCTGCTGCTATCGTTGGTTCTAGTTCTCTAGCATCGGGAACAGTTGATACAGGAACTACAGGTTCTACTCTCTTGGGTGTTTCCTTTACCAATGGTCAAGGCAATCCTGAAATCGCACAAAACTCTGGCGATATCATTTATGTAGAGAATAGAAGACTGATTACTCGTGCTCCTGACCAAATTGAAGACATTAAGTTAGTAATTGAGTTCTGACCTCCTAAATAACGTTAGGAAAACCAGGACGTTAGTGCATATACAATGCCTCAAAATACTAACCTAAACGCTAAGCCATACTTTGAAGACTTTGATCCGAAGAAGAATTTCTATAAGGTCTTATTCAGACCAGGGTTTGCAGTTCAGGCTAGAGAGTTAACTACTCTCCAGTCTGCGCTGCAGACTCAAATAGAAAACTTCGGAAGAAACGTCTTCAAACAAGGCGATCTTGTCGTGCCTGGAGAAGTTGGGTTTAATAATAGACTCAATTATGTTAAATTATCATCGGTTTCTGAAGTTGCGATAACTGATACTGCTGGTAACATTACTTATCAAAAGTATGATATCAGTCAATTAATTGGTTTAAAAGTTCAAGGAGTATCCTCTAGTGTTATTGCTAGTGTTGTAGCGACTGAACTTGGGTCTGATACAGAATCAGATACTCTTTATGTTAACTATCTAGATTCTGGTGCATCTGGAGACGAAGAGAGATTCCGCCAAGGTGAAACACTTGAAGTAATTGGCGGAGTTAATTCTCCTTTATTAGTTGTTGGTACTGACGGAGTTTCTTTACCAACTAGTATTGGTGTAGTAAATCCAGATACAAATATTGA
>Ga0209630_10002573_pt1 | contig 17346 bp, 12 predicted proteins | sample COG_01_FD_184745 | JGI IMG/M metagenome (GOLD analysis project Ga0209630, IMG submission 184745) | Pelagic Microbial community sample from North Sea - COGITO 998_met_01 (SPAdes) (version 2) | ecosystem: Environmental > Aquatic > Marine > Neritic zone/Coastal water | place: Helgoland, sampling... | reverse complement strand
CCGCCACCGCGGCCTCGGCTGGGACGCGCGGACGCTCGCCTTTCACGAAAACCAGGCCGCGGTCGCGACGCCGAGCGCGGCGCAGGTCCGCCGACCGATCAATGCCGACGCGGTCGGCCGCTGGCAGGTCCATGCCGAGGCGATGGCGCCGGTCCGCCGCTTCTTCGAAACGCAGGGCATCGCCGTGGACTGAATGCCGGCCGGGACGTGCCGATCCTTACGCCGCCCGGTCGCCAAGACGGGGCTGCGCCCGGTCACGGAAGCCGCCGGCGCCGCCACGAAGGACGGCGCCGACGGTGCAGGGTCGGTTCAATAGTGGAAGCGCATCTCCACGCCGATGGTGCGCGGCTGAATCACGCCGAAACCGTAGGAGCGGATCAGGACGCCGTCATTGGCACGCGCCAACGTATAGTCGTTCGATACGCTGGCGACGGCATATTTGTCGAAGACGTTGTTGGCGAACAGCGACGCTTCCCACGCCTTCGTCTTGTAGGTGATCGAGGTGCGGCTGGTCGAATAGCCCGGGATCGCCTCGCCATAGCCGCGCAAACCGGTGGTCGAATAGGTGTTGCTGCGAGCCGCAGTGCTCCATGCCAGATCAAGGTCGGCATCGTTCGCCATCGGCACCGTATAGGTGGCGGTGATCGACCCTGCATGTTTCGAGGACCCGGGCAGCCGATCGCCGTCGAACGCGTCGCCGGCACCCGGAATGTTGAAGGCCTTGCTGATGCCGCCGATCAGGCCGGGTGCATCCTGGGTCAGTTTCGCATCGAGATAGGTGTAGTTGCCCGACAGGTTGAAACGGCCGAGGTTGAGCGACAGGCTCCCCTCCACGCCCCGGCTGCGGGCGCCACCGGCATTGGCGGTGATACCCACCGCACCGTTCGCCGTCTGGCTGCCCAGTTGCAGGTTCGTCCAGTCGATGTTGTAGACGTCTACGGTGCCCTGCAGCATGCGATGGAACAGGCTGAAGCGGACGCCGAGCTCGTAGTTCGTCGTCTTGTCGGGACCGTAGGACAGTTCGCTCGGCAGTGCGCAGACATTCTGGCCGGCGGGCAGGGGGATGATGCAGGGTGCGACGCGGTTGACGCCGCCGATGCGGTAACCGGTCGAATAGGTGCCGTAGAGCATCAGATCCGGGGAGAATGTGTAGCTGGCGTTCGCCTTGTAGACGAGGCCGTCGTCCTTGGTCGATCCGGTGCGAATCCGCGAGGGATCGAACTGGATCAGCGGATAGGGCGTGCGCCGCCGCCCGCCCGACAGCAGCGGCGTATCGGTCGCGCCCGAGATGTAGGATTTGTACTTGTAGTAGCGGATGCCGCCGGTGACCTGCAGCTTCGACGTGATCTGCCACGTCGCCTCGGCAAAGGCCGCATATTCCTTGGTATAGGTGTCGGTGAAGGAAATATATTCGAGCCCGTCCGGGCGGACGAGACCCTGATACAGCGTGCCATAGAGACTGCCGCGGCCGGTGGAGTTGGCCCGACCGAATTCGGGGAAGCCCGGAATGCGCTCCGCGCTGAAGGTGTAGCTTTTATAGTGGTTGTAGAAGCCGCCGAGATTCCAGTTGATCGCCCCGCCATGGGCGGAGGTCAGGCGCACTTCCTGGTTGAACTGCTTGGGTTTGCTGTCCGACGTCGTCGTGCCGGCAAAGGCAGGAAAGAGCTCGTAATCGTAATCGAGGTCGAGCAGCAGGTCGGCGATGTCGCCCTGGCTGTGAAGCTTTTGCCGGGAATAGGCCGTGGCCGATACCAGTTGTGCGATGTCGCCCAGATCCATCTCGATCTCGGCGGCGAAGAGGTCGAGCGTGCGGTGGGCCGGCTGTTCGACGCGCGCGCCATTTTCATATTTGCCGGTGCCGAGTACCCCGCGGCAGCCGGTGTAGACGCACCGTCCGTCCGGGAAGGGGACGCCCTTCGGATTGAGCGTATAGGTCGCCCCATATCCTCCGTTGGTCTGGGTGCCATGCGTCCTGGTATCCTGGCGGATATAGCTGAACGTCGGTCGCAGCCACCCGAAGTCGAAGCCCAGCTGCGCACGGACGGCGTAGGTCTGTTCGTCGTTCAGATCCTTGCCGCGGCGCAGGTTCGCCGCCACCGCGGCCGGATTGTTGAAATCGGGCTGCGGCAACGACACCCCGAGCTGCTGGACGAGAAACGGCGAATCGATGAAGCCGGGGTCGATGTAATTGCCGGCGGTGACGCGGAGAGCGACCTTGTCCCGGACGATCGGCAGGTTGATCGTCGCGTCGAACACGTTGCCGACGCCGTCCGAATGGGCGACGTCATAAACGCGGGTATGCGCCTCCAGCTCGAACTTGCCGAAGTTCGGGCGGTTGGGAATGTAGCGGATCGCGCCGGCCAGCGTGCCCAGTCCGTAGAGCGTACCCTGCGGCCCCAGCAGCGTTTCCACCCGGTTGATGTCGAGGAACTTGAAGTCGACATAGAGCGGAATGTCGCCGAGATAGACCCCCACCGCGGTGCTTCGGTTGGACCCGCCCGGCCCCCCCGACGTGATGCCGCGCATGACGATGCTGTTGGCGGTTCGCGGCCCGGTTTCTGGGACGGTCAGGCCGGGGGTGTACAGGCCGATATCGCCGATGTCGTCGAGCCGGTTCGCCTGCAGCGTCGCGCTGTCGATCGCGCTGATGTTGATCGGAACGTCCTGCAACGACACCGCGCGTCGCGATCCGGTGACGATGATCTCATTTCCCCCCTGCGCATCATCGGCCGGCGTTTCGGTCGCGGGTGGCTGTTGGGTCTGCGCCTGTACCGGTGTCGTCACGACCCCGGCCAGAAAGGTCGCCGACAGCAGCCGCAGTTTCGTTGACGTGCGCTTTATCATTGTCTTGCCCCCATTTTATTGCGCTTTCCGCTCGATCCGGCATCTCCCCGATGCCCTGAAGCCGGCCTTTGGCCCGTGCTCGATCAGCGTAGGCCATCAGGCTATTTGGCGAGGGGGCCACGCAATATGGGTCGTTTGACGTAGCATCCGGAAATGCCGTCCGGCGTGGTCGGCGCGTGTTCAGGGCCGCGGTTCACGGATTGCATGGGGGATGCGCGCCGGCGTAGCGGAGAAGTGACGGAGAAAATGCGTCGAACCGGTCGCGGCGGGCCGGTAATCGGGCCTCTACGTTAAACGACGTAAAGCCCGGATCGCAATCTTCGGATAGCAAAATGACGAAACTGGATTCAATCCTCTTGCGTCGAGATTGATATGAGCGGAACCGTTGCGGTCGAAAAGCCGTCCTATATGGTCAGTGCCCCGGTTACGGTGGGACTGGACAATCTTGTCAGGGTACAGGGTGGTCCGGCCAAGCAGCTATTCTTTACGCATTTCCAGCCTGCGTTCCTGATCCTGGTCGTCGCCTTTTATTATTATGCGCCGGCCGCCTGGATCAAACCATCGGTCACCCTGTGGATCGGCTATGGCGTCAAACTCTTGATGCTCGGCATGGAATGGGTCAGTCCGCGCTACAAGAGCTGGCAGCATACCTGGAAGGAACTGGCGTGCGACGTATTCTACGTCGCCATGGGCATGATGTTCGTCAGGGTCGTCTTCGGCCCGATCAACAGCGATGTCATCATCGCCTGGTTCCAGGACACGTTCGACATCAGCAAGTTCGCCTGGTTCATAGGGCTGCCGCTGCTGCTTCAGGCGTTCGCGATCTCGTTCATCGGCGACTATTTCCAATACTGGATGCACCGCGCGATGCACAATTGGTACCCCTTGTGGGTCGCGCATGCCCCGCATCACTACGTCACGCAGTTGAACGTGCAGAAGGGGAGCGTCGGCAATCCGGTCGAGATTTTCCTGATCGGCCTCGGCATCGGCGGGCTGTTCGACTTCCTGCCCCGCGCGGCGTTGCTGGCCGGCGCCTTCGGCCTCGCCGTCAGCGGCTACCAGCATTGCAATATCCGGTTCAATACGCCGAAATGGTGGTTCAGGATATTCAACACGACCGAGCACCACAGCCTGCATCACGCGCAGGATTACGACAGCACGCGCAGCAACTATTCCGGCACCTGGATCTTCATCGATCGCATCCACGGCACCTGCAGGGACGGCGAGGCGGAACTGCTGGGTCAGGAAGGCGGGCGTCGCATGTCGATCTGGGAAACGATGCACTATACCTTCTCCGAGCCCTACAAGCACCTCAAGCAGAAATGGGCTGCCCGCAGCGAGCGGGACGATCTGTTCGTCGCCCCGGCGGAATGAATGCCCGGGTCGCGGCCCATGCGGCGGGGCGCGTCGTCTGGCCCGGTCCATGCCTCGTCCGACCAATGCTGCCCGGCGATCCGGATCGTGATCGATCCCCGCGCCCCGGCCGCCTGCAAGGAATGACCCTGTGAAGATACGGTACATCGACTGGATCTGGCGGATGAGGGGCAGCGTGCCGCTGCATCCGTTTCAGTCGCCCGCCCAGACGTTCCAAGATCTCATGCCGCTGTTCGAGGAGAAGAACACGCACTACCGGATCGACGGCGACGCAATGTGCTTCACCAAGACGAAGCAATTGCCGCAGGACAAGATGTCGGTCTTCGATAGCGGGACGCTACGGGTTGCCGACGGGGCGCTGCATTACGACCTGATAAGCCGTGCCATGCTGGCCTGCTTCCTCGCGCCCCTCCTCTTCTATGCGATGGGCAGCGCCGGCGTCGCCTTCGACAAATGGCGCAACCCGCCGGAGGTGGTCAAGGCAAAGGCGGAGGCGGCTAAGAAGAGATCGAAGATCAAGGCCGAAAACGTTCCGATGAATCCCGTCGATACGTTCCTCGGCGCGCCGAAGCCCGAGAAGAAGAAGGACGGGGAAGAGGTCGGCAAACGAAACCGCAAGCCGTCGATGACCGTCGCTTATTCGATCATGGGCGTCTTCTTCATCCTGTGGATGGCGGGGCGGATACTCGAGCACAGGCTCATCCACGCCCGGTTTCGCAAGATGCTGGCGGGGGACGGCGCGCATGCCGCGGCGATGGGCCCCGTCTACCCGGCATGATGCTGCCATGGCCGCGGCGGGCGGACCGGCCGCGCGGGGGTGGCGCCAGGCGGACCGTGCTCACAGCTGACGCACCAGCCGGACCCCGGCGCGGGGCCGCCACGCGCTTCCCTCGTCCTTCGCTGCGCCGAGGCCGGCCTGCAACTGGATGCGCTGGCCGAGCCCCTGCTGGATCTGCGGCATCACCAGCGTCGCTCGCTCGCGTCCGATCCTGAGGTTGACCTCGACCCCGGCGGTGGTGGCGGGGGCGAGGTCGTAAAAGCTGGTGTGGTTGAACAGCAAGGCGCGGGTCTCGGCGCCCGCTGCACCGACGTCGCCGACGCCGATCATCGTCAGGGTGCTGGCGTCGCGGCCGAAGCGGTTGCCAACGACGTACAGCAGCGAACTCTGGAAACGGCGATGCTCGCGGTTCCACAGGCCGAGATATTGCACGCCATGGATACCGCGGCCGTGGTTGAGCAGGCCGAACGTGCCCTGCAGCCCGAGCTTGTAGTCGGTGACCCGGCGGCCTTCGAACGGCAGCTCCAGTTCGACCGCCATATTGTCGGCAAAGGCATATTCGATCTCGGGTGCCCATTCGACCGTCCGATGCGGACCGGACAGATTGCGCTGTGCGAGCGTGTTGACCTCGAGCTCGCCGCGCCGCGCACCGAGCGGGCGGACGAGGTCGAAAACCATCGGCTCGGCGATGGCGGGCGCCTCCTGTGCGGCGGCAGCGCCTGCGAGGGCGGCGGGGAGGGCGGCGAGCAGCAGCGGCCCGAAACGCAGCCGCGTCATCGCGCCGCGCCGCCCGCGAGCAGCTCCATATAGACGTCCCAGACCATGGCAGAGGCGCCGTCCCAGCTATAGGCGGCGCTTGCCTCGCGCGCGCGCCGGCCGATCGCGCGACGCCGATCGGGAAAGGTAACGAGGCGGGCGAGCGCCTCGGTGGCGGCATCGAGGTCGCCTGCGGAATAGAGGATGCCGCCGCCGCCCCGCAGCAACGCCGCGGCACTCGGGACGTCGGCGCCGACCGTCGGCAGCCCGCTCGCCATCGCCTCGAGCGTGACGTTGCCGAAGGCTTCGGTGATGCTGGGGTTGTAGAAGATGTCCGCGCTGGCGACGGCGCGACCGAGCGCGGTGCCGTCGAGGTGGCCGGTCAGCCGCGCATCCGGCAGTCGCTGCCGCAGCCATTCGCGTTCCGGCCCTTCGCCAACGACGAGCGGTTTGACGGCGATACCGGCGGCGGCCAGCCTGTCGATGACCGCGACATAGTCCGCCAGCCCCTTTTCCTTCACCAGCCGGCCGAAGAACAGGATCGCGCAGGCGTCTTCGGCGATATCGTTGACCCGTCGCCACGATGCTTCGCGGCGGGCGGGATCGAACTGCTGCCGGTCGACGCCGCGGCTCCAAAGGCGCACCGCCTCGCCGAAGCCGGCCGCGGCGAATTCGTCATGGATCGGCTGCGTCGGGACGAGCACGCGGTCGCTGCGGCGGTAGAAGCGCCGCAGGTGGCGTTCGATCGTCGGGCGGACGAGGCCGGCGCCGTAGAACTGGGCATAGGTTTCGAACCGGGTGTGCAGGCTCGCCACCAGCGGCCGGCGCAGCGACCGCGCGAGGCGCTGCGCGGCGAGGCCGGTCCAGTCGGGCGCCGAGACATGGAACAGGTCCGGCGCGAACGCCTCGACATCGGCGCGCAGCCGGGCGGGCAGGCCGAGGCCGAGCCGGTAGTCGCCGCGCCCCGGCAGACGGATCGACGGCACCGACACCAGCGTGCCGGTCGGTGCGAAGGCGGGATCGGGGGCGGTCGGCGAATAGACGCGGACGTGGGCGCCGCGCCGTTCGAGGTCGTCGACGAGGCGGTTGAGCGCGCGGTTCGCGCCGTCGCGGACATAATTGTAATTGCCGGAAAACAGCGCGATGCGCAGGGCGCGCTGCGGCGGCGCGGCCGGTATCGGGGCGAGCGGAACCGGACGCGCGCGGGTGGCGGCGATCGCCATGACAGGTATCTCCATCTCGAGAGCGAGGGATGGCCCGCCGCCGCAGCGGGGGCGGCGCGGGTGCTGGAGATCGGCTATATCCGCCGGCTTACGTGAACCTTACGCCGGGGCGATGACGACACGGGCAGGGAAGACACGGGCGGGGCAGCTGGAGTAGCCGGGGCGACCATGCGATTGTTGATGATCGAGGACAATGTCGAACTGGTGCGTATGCTGCGCCGCGTGTTCGAGGGGGCGGGGTTCGCGCTCGACCATGCCGGCACCGCGGATGACGGCCTGCTGATGCTCGAGGTCGGCCATTATGCCGCGGTCATTCTCGACATCGGCCTGCCCGATGGCGACGGGCGCGCGGTGGCGCGGACGATGCGGATGCGCGACGATCCGACGCCGGTCATCCTGCTGACCGCGCGCGGGAGCGTCGCCGATCGCATCGCCGGCCTCGATGCGGGCGGCGACGACTATCTGGTCAAGCCGTTCGCGCCCGAGGAACTGGTCGCGCGCGTCCAGGCGCTGCTCCGCCGCAGCGGGATGATCGCGCACCGCGCAGTCACCTGCGGCAATGTCGTCTTCGATCCGGCGTCGCGCGACGTCCGCATCGCCGGCGTCGTGACCGTGCTGTCGGCGCGCGAACGCAGCGTCTTCGAAGCGCTGATCCACCGGCACGAGCGCGTCGTCGCCAAGAGCCAGCTCGAGGCGCAATTGTTCGGCATGGGCGACGAACTGGGGTCGAATGCGGTGGAGGTTTACGTCCACCGGCTGCGTCGCCGTCTGGCCCAGGCGGGGGCGCGCGTGCAGATCGTGACCGTACGGGGGGTCGGTTACATGCTCGTCGCCTCGGCATGAGGATCGCCGCGCCCCGGTCGCTGCTGTCGCGCATCCTGTGGTGGCACGGGGTGGCGGTGGTCGTCACCGCGCTCGCCGTCTCGCTCGGCGTCTATCTGTTCCTCGATGCCACCGCGGATCATCTCGAACGGCAGACGCTGCGGTCGCAGGCGCTGGCGGTGCAGGGCGCGCTTCGCATCGATGGCGAGGGGCGTCCGGCCATTGCGCCGCTGCGTGATACGGTGGCGCCCGGTGCGGCGGCGGGCATGGGGTATATGGTGGTCGACCGCGCCGGTCGCGCGCTGCTGACCTCCTCGCCCGCGCCGCCGATCGCCGTCGAGCGCATCCCGCGCCGGCGCGATGCGGCCTATTTCAGCCGGCGTTCGCGGCGCAGCGTCTATGCCGGGCTGAGCGTGCCGATCGTCATGCAGGGACGGTCGCTATGGGTGGTCGCGACACAGAATCTCGACCATCCCGCCAATATCGTCGACGATATCGTGCGGCAGTTCCTGCTGTACGGCGTGCTGATCGTCCTGCCGTTGCTGCTGATCCTGCTCGGCATCGATGCGCTGATCGTGCGGCGCGCGCTGCGCCCCGTGCGCCGCGCCTCCGCGCTGGTCGGCACGATCGCGCCGACGCGGCTGGACGTGCGCCTGACCGATCCGGCGATCCCGATCGAGGTCCGTCCGCTTGCCGAGGCGATCAACGTCGCGCTCGACCGGCTGACCGACAGCCTGCGGATGCAGCGCGACTTCACCGCCGATGCCGCGCACGAACTGCGCACCCCGATCACCGTCGCGCGCATCCGCGCCGGCGAGGTCGCCGATCCGGCGCTGCGCGGCGCCCTCATCGACGACCTCGACGCGCTGGCGCGGACCGTCGGCCATCTGCTCGACATCGCCGAGCTGGATTCGTTCGACACGCTGCCGTTGGACGAGGTCGATCTGTCGGCACTGGCGCGCGCGGGCGTCGCGGCGATCGCGCCGCTGGTCTTCCGCACCGGCAAGTCGATCGCGCTGCACGACGACGGCCAGCGGTCCGTCGTGCGGGGGCAGCCGCAGTTCGTCGCCCGCGCGCTGGGGGCGCTGCTCGAAAATGCGGTGAAGCACACGCCGGCGGGGACGCGGATTGATGTCGGCGTCGGTGCGGCCAGCGTCTCGGTCGCCGACGACGGCCCCGGCATTCCGCCGGCGGAGCAGGATCAGGTCTTTCGCCGCTTCTGGCGCAGGGACCGCACCGCGACGGCCAACGCCGGGCTCGGCCTCGCGATCGTGCAGCGCGTCGCGGCGGTGCATGGCGGACGGGTGACGCTGGAATCGCAGCCGGGGCGGACGCGCTTTACGCTGCACTTTCCGGCATGACCGGGCCGCCGTGCGCCGGCGGCGGGGGGCGTTCGGCAAGGATGCCGCCGATCGACGGGTCGGAATGCGCCCTCATCAGAGTCGCGATCGCGGCGGACGGCGCGGTCGGGTGCAGGCGGACGCCCGACCGCGCCATCGTCGGTCAGCGCGCGGCCGCGGCGCCGTCCACCTGGCCTGCCTTCACCTGCGCGGTCGAGGCGGTCAGCGCGTCGCCGACCGGTTCGGCGCGGCCGCCGAGGCATTTGGCGAGGAAGTTCTCGGCGACGGCGTTGAACGCGATGTTGTTGACCGGGCGGGCGAAGCCGTGGCCCTCGTCCGGGAAGACGACATAGGTGACGGGGATGTTCTTCGCCTTCATCGCGGCGACGATCTGGTCGCTTTCGGCGACGTTGACGCGGGGATCGTTGGCGCCCTGGCCGATCAGCAGCGGCTTCGTGATCGCATCGGCATAGGTCAGCGGGCTGCGCTCCTTCAGCAGCGCCTGCCCCTCGGGCGTGCCGGGGTCGCCCATCCGGCGGTACATCTGCTGCTTGCCCGCCTCCCAATAGGGCGGGATCGTCTTGAGCAGCGTGAACAGGTTCGACGGGCCGACGATGTCGACGCCGCAGGCGAACACATCCGGCGTCATCGTCAGGCCGGCGAGCGTCGCATAGCCGCCGTAGCTGCCGCCCATGATCGCGACCTTGTCCTTGCTGGTTACGCCGCGCTTCACCGCCCAGTCGACCGCGTCGAGCAGGTCGTCGTGCATCTTGCGGCCCCATTGCCGGTCGCCGGCCTGGACGAACTTCTTCCCGAAGCCGGTCGAGCTGCGATAATTGACCGACAGCACCGCATAGCCGCGATTGGCGAGCCATTGGTGATAGCCGTTGAAGCCGTAGCCGTCGCGCGCCCAGGGGCCGCCATGGACAAAGAGCACCATCGGCACGGGGCCGGTCGCGTTCTTCGGCCGGGTCAGATAGCTGACCATCGACAGGCCGTCGCGGGTCGGGATGTCGATCGATTCCATCGCGACCAGCGGCGCGCCGACCAGCTCCGGCCGCGGCGTGTAGAGTTCGGTCAGCGCCTTCGCGCGGCGGTCGTAGAGCCAGGTGGAGGAGGGGGCGGTGACGGGATCGAAGGTCACCAGCCAGCGGTCGTCGGCATCGGTGCGGCTGCCGACGAAGAATTCGCCCTTGTTCTGCGCTTTCAGGAAGGCGAGGTCGGCCTTCACCGCGTCGCCGACGGGGACATATTCGTTGCGGTGGAAATAGACCGAATAGGCCTCGACCTTGCCGGTCCTGGGGTTGGTGAGGCCGCCGCCGACATCGGCGCGATCGTCGGCGCCGATCGTGGTGAATGTGCCCGTCGCCATGTCCTGGGCGAGCAGCGCGCGTGTGTCGCGGCCGCGTGCGTCGGTCCAGTAGAGCGTCTTGCCGTCCTGCGTGAAGCCGAGCGGCGCGGTCGAGGACGCATCCTCGTAATCGACGCTGGTGAAAGGCTTCGGCTCGACCTTGTTGTCGACGATGCGATAATAATCGACGCCGCTGTCGGGCCGCGTCTTTGCCGCGATGCGGAGCTTCAACTGATCGTCGGTGACGAAATCGGCATAGCCGTCGTTCTGGAAGACGGGGGTGAGCGTGCCGGTGGCGAGGTTGAGTTCCTGCACGTCGTGCCAGCGGGGATCGCGGTTGTTGACGCCGACGAGGATGCGATCCTTGATCGTGTCCGACGTGCCGACGATCTGGACCCGCGTCTTTTCGAACGGGGTCAGCGCCTTTTGCCGGCCGGTCGCGAGATCGACGCCGTAGAGCAGGAAGTTCTCGTCGCCGCCCTTGTCGTTGACGAACAGGATCTGGCGCGAATCGGGCGACCAGAAATAGGAACGGATCGGCCGCGTCTTCTCCGCCGTCAGCGGCCGTGCCTGACCGGGGGCGTCGACGGGCGCGACCCAGACGTTGAGCACGCCGTCGCGCGGCGCGATGAAGCCGAGCCACTTGCCGTCGGGCGAGAGCTGGCCCGCGGTGCGGGTCGGGTTGCCGAAGAGCTTGGCGCGCTCGATCAGCGCCACGCCCGATGTCGACGCCTGCGCGCCTGCGTCCGTCGTCATCAATACTGCTCCTGCCGCGGCTGCCAACCAGATCGTCTTGCGCATGTTCGGGCTCTCCCGGAAGTGGTGTGTTAGCAATACAGCACGCTTCGCGAGGATCGGCAAGCCGGCCGCTAGGGGCGATCCTGCGCCATGTCCATCATCACCACCGCCGCGGCGAGCGCGTGGGCGAACATGGCGTGCGCGGCCGGGTCCCGTGGCGCGGCGAGGCATGGCGGCAGCTGGCCGAGCGTCGCCGGATCGGCGAGCAGGCGGCACAGCAAGGCCTCGTCGCCATCGGGACCGAACGGACAGCCGCGACACAGGGGGCGGCCGAGACAGCATTCGCCCAGCGTCATGACGCTGTCGAGGACGGGCGCCAGCATGTCGTAGCCGAGCGGCGCGAGCAGCCGGTGCAACCGCTGCTGCGCCGGCTCGTGCCGATCGCGGGCGGTGCGCCAGCAGCGCGCGGCGCGCGCGATCACGGCGGCGGGGATCGTCACCCGAGCCTCGGCGGCATGCGCCGGACGGTCCGGGCCGGCGACCATGGCCGACGGAATCGGCGCCCGGGCGCGCGGGCGGTCAAAAGCGCCCCTCGAAACTGAGGCCGACGACCCGCGGATCGCTGATCGAGCCACGCCTGCGGCCGTCGAAATCGGTGTAGAAGCTGGTGGGCCGTTGCGTATCGAGGATGTTGCTGGCGATCACGAATGCGCCGAAATGCCGCCCCTGCCATCCGGCCTTCGCATTGACCAGCGTCAGCCCCCTGATGTCGCGCCGGATCTGGTCGACGTTGGTCTGGAACAATGCGCTGCGGAAATTCGCGTTCACATTGGCGATCAGGCCGTCGGTCCGGTGCCACGTCACGCCGGCCGAGGCGGTCCAGCGCGGCGACCCGCCGAATTCGTTGCCGGTGGCCGCGCCCGACGCCGTCCCGACCGGCACGATAAAGTCGAGGAACTCGGACCGGCTGTAACCACCGCCGACGTAGAGGTCGAGCGTCCGGGCGGGGCGGCCGCGCAGCTCCACCTCAAATCCGTAGAGCCGCGATTGTCCCGCGTTCACGACCTGCGAATCGAAGGTCGCACCGGGGGTCAGCTGGACCGCCACCTGCTGGTCCCGCCAGTCGATGTAATAGGCGTTGGCGTTGACGGTCAGCTTGCGCCCGAACCATTCGGAACGGAGCGCGAGTTCGTAGTTCCAGGTATATTCGGGGTCGTAGGTAAAGGCCTGCGCGCGCTGCTGGTTGATGCCCGCGCCGCCGGCACGATAGCCGCGTTGCACGGTCGCGCTGAGCGCCACGTCGCGCGCCACGTCCCATGTCGCCCCGAGCTTGGGCAGCCAGGCGTCATAGGTCACCGTGCGGACCGGTTCGACGCTGTTGGCGCCGGCCGCCGTGGCCGCGAGCAGCGCGTTGAGCCGGGCGACGACCGGCGCCAGCGCCGCGATCGGCACCGTCGCGGGATCGGGGAGCGCGCCGTTCAGGACCACCGTCTGCGTCGCCCCGCGCTGCTGGCGTTCGCTGTCGTAGCGCAGGCCGGCGCGCAGCCGCAGGCGATCGGTGATCGGGAAGGTGAGGTCGGTGAACCCGGCGAGATTGCGGGTCAGGCGCGGCTGCGACAGGCTGTTCCGGATCGACACGACGCCGCCATAGAGCGCGATCACGGCATCCACGGTCGGCTGCGCCAGCCCCAGCGCCAGCAACTGGCGATCGACGCCGAGGCGGGTGAGGTTCAGGCTCTGCGTCGCGTCGAAGCCGTAACCGCGATTGTCCTCGCGCAGGTAATAGCCGCCGACCAGCCCCTCGACCCAGCCGAGGTGGAACGCGAGCCGCAGCTCCTGTTGCAGCGTGCTGGCGGGATCGCGGGTGCGGCTGATCTGCCCGGGTTCGGGATTGCGATCCGGATCGGACAGATAGTCGGCCTGGACCTTCGAATAATTGGTGACCGAGGTCAGCGTGCCATGGTTCCCCAGATCGTAGCTGGCCTCCAGCGTGCCGATATCGCTGACGATCCGGCTGACGGAGGCGATATCCTCGGTGACGGTCCGGTCGTTGCGGTCGTAGGGCGCGTCGAATTCGTTCGCGAACGCGCCGCGTGTGTGCCGGTCGTGCAAATAGGTCGCCACCACGCGCAGGGCGGGGAGGGCGGTGGGCGTCAGCAGCAGCTTGCCGCGGATCGTCTCCGACGCGCGGGGATCGGCGTCGCGGTGCAGCGTGCGGTTGTAGAGCAGGCCGTCGGCGCGCGCGACCTCGCCCACTAGGCGGAAGGCGACCTGTCCGTCGACGATCGGGCCGCCGATCGCGCCGGCGGCGCGGCGCTGTCCGTCGGCATCGGTCATCATCAGCCGGGCGCGTCCGTTCCAGTCGAAACCGGGATCGGTGGTGCGCACGATGACCGCTCCGGCCAGCGCGTTGCGACCCTGCACCGTCGATTGCGGGCCGCGAAACACCTCGACCTGAGCGATGTCGTAGAGGTCGAGCGGCCCGTTGTTCAGCGCCGCGCGGGGCAGCACCGCGCCGTCGACATAGACGCTGGCGAGCGCCCCGTCGCCGGCCCCCGAGACGTTGAACGCATCGATCCCGCGGATCGTGAAGCTGTTGCGGTTGGCGCCGATCGCGACGTTCGGCGTGCGTTCGAGCACGTCGTAGACGTCGATCAGATTCTGTTCGACGATCGTCTCGCCGGTCGTGACAGCGACGCTGGCAGGCGTGTCCTGCAGCGTCCGATTGGCCTTTTCGCCCATGACGACGATGTCGTTGCTCGCGTCCTCCGCGGGCGGGGGCGCCGCCACCTGCGCCACCTGCGCCTCCTGCGCCGCCAGCGGCGCGGCGGACGAGCAGAGCAGCACGGCGATCGCCGATCGAACCAGAAACATCTTGACCCCCCAATGTCGTTACGGCAGCGAGCTAGTCATGATGCACATGCGAGTCAATCGCATTAGCGAAGGGGTTGAAATGCTGGCGATATTGGGGGCGGGCGGAGTCGGAACGACGGTCGGGGCGATCGTCGCCTTGTGGCGCGGGTCGGCGAGACCCGCCCGGGGACGGGTCTTTCGCGGGTTGGCGGCGATGCTCGCGATGGCTTCCGCCGCCTGCTGGATCGCGGCGGCCGGTGCCGAAATCGGCATTCCGCTGCTGCTCGAAACATGGGCGCTCGCCGGCTTCGCCTTCATCCTGACCCGGCTGGAGCGGCGACCGGACCGGGCGGCGCGCGATCGCGTGCAGGCCGGTCCGGTCGCCCGCGGCAAGGTGTCGCACGGGATCGCCCGGGTCGCGATCGCCGGGCCGCTCGGGTTCGCCGCCGCGATCGGGATCGCCGCCGCGATCGCGACCCGCGCGCCGCTCGCCGAACAGACCCGGCTGATCGGCGCGGGATTGCTGGTGCCGAGCCTGTGGGCGGTCTTCGTCGGCTGGACGCTGATGGCGCGGCGCCTGCCGATGCCGGCGGCGGGTATGGCGGTGCTGGCCGGGACCGGTTTCGGCCTTGCGCTGTTGGGGCAGGGATAGGCCGATGCGCGCCCCTTCCAACGACTTCACCCGCCGGATGCTAGGCGGCCATGGCTGGCTCGGCCTGACCTTCGGCGCGATCCTGTACGCGATCTGCCTGTCCGGCACGCTCATCGTGCTCGTCGACCAGCTCGGGCGGTGGGAGCGCCCGCATGCGCCGGTCGTGCGGGGCATGGCGACGCCCCGGCTGGCAACGACGATCGACCGCGCGTTCGCCCGGGCACGCGCCGAACATCTCGACCACGACCTGATCGTGCGGATGCCGAGCGAGGGATATCCGCGGATGAGCGTCTTCGCGATCGGGGAGGGGCCCAGCGCCGAATGGTCGGTAGATGCGGCGGGGCGGATCGGCGATCCGGTCGCCACGCCGTTCGTCGCCTTCGTCCAGCTGCTCCATTTCAACCTGACCGTACCGGGGGCGATCGGCCGCTATCTGGTCGGGATCTTCGGGACGATGCTGCTCGCCAGCCTCGGCACCGGCATCCTCGCGCACCGGCGCATCTTCAAGGACGCCTTCCGGCTGCGATGGGGCGGATCGCGGCGGCGGAGCAATGCCGACCTGCACAATCGCATCGGTGTCTGGGCGCTGCCCTTTCATCTCGTCGTGTCGCTGACCGGATCGCTGCTCGGCCTGTCGGGCCTCATCATCATGATCGTCGCGCTGATCGCCTATCGCGGCGATCAGGATAAGGCGATCGCCTCGCTGCTCGGACCGCAGCCGACCAGGGACGCCCGGCCAGCGCCGCTGCCCGACGTGGCCGCGATGATCGCGCGGGTGCAGCGCGACATCCCCGGCGCAGGCGTCACGCAGATCTTCTTCCACGAGGCCGGCCGGGCGGGGCAGATCGCACAGGTGGCGGTGGCGGCGCCCGCGCATCTCGCCCGCAACGAGACGTTCACCTTCGCGGGCGACGGCCGGCTGCTTGCCAAGGCCGGATACACCGACGGGTCGGTCGGCATGCGCGTCTACGGCATGATTACGCCGCTGCATTACGGCACCTATGGCGGGCTGCCGCTCAAGCTCATCTATGTCGTGCTGGGGGCCGGGCTGACCCTGATCGTCGCGACCGGGGGTACCATCTGGCTGGCGCGGCGGCGCGAACAGGGGCGTGCCGCGCCGCGGCTGGAGCGGGCCTGGCCCGCGGTGCTGTGGGGGCAGCCGATCGGTATCCTGCTCGCCGCGCTGGCCGGCTTCGTCGCGCTGCCCGCGCTGCCGGTCTATTGGAGCGCGACGGTCGCCCTGCTGCTCGGCGCGCAGGGGCTGCGGTCGCCGGAAATGGTTGGGGCGATCGGGCGCGGTACCGCGGCGCTGTTGGCGCTGGCGATCGGGGCGATCCATCTCGCGACGACCCGACCGGGCGATCCGGTCGCCCTGGCGATCGACGCGGTTCTGATCGCGGCGGGATCGGCCTTGCTGTGGCGGCAGCTGGCGCCGGCCGGATAGGGATCGGCGCGCGGACCAGCACGGCGCCTGCAGCGTCTCTTGCGGGAACGATTGTCAGGAATGCCGGATAACGTATTGATCCAGATCGGTACGCGGAAACAACCGCGCGTGAGGTCGTTACTCGTTGAAACAAAACGGGGCGGCCTTGTTCATAGTACATATGGCGTTGGGGGGCTGCCTTAAGGCCCCTCCGATCAACTTTGGCATCACCGCCGATTCGGGTGGTCATCTTGCCTACGTAATGGACGCCGCGCTGGCGCATGCGGCGCTGCCCACGGTGAGCCACGTCTCCATCGTCACGCGCCGGTTCGCCGATGCGCATCTACCGGTCGAGCATGACGTCTGCCGCGAGATCGTCGCCGAGCGGGTGACGATCGATCGCATCGCCACCGACAATGCGCTCTATCTCGAAAAGGAAGCGCTGGCGGCCGAGTTGCCCGCCTTCGTCCAGGCCTTCTGCACCTGGCTAGCCCGTCTTCCGGCCCTGCCCGACGTCATCCACGCGCATTTCGCCGATGCCGCGGCGGTGGCGATCGCGGCGCGGCGGCGCTTCGGTATTCCGTTCGTCTACACGCCGCACGCGCTCGCGATCGACAAGCGCGGGCAGGGGCTGGGCGATGACGGGCTCGACGCGCGGATCGCCGCCGAGCGGCAGGCGATCGCCGCGGCGGATGCGCTGATCGTCTCGACCCGCGACGAGGCGGAGCGGCAGGTGCGCGCCTATGGCGTCGCGGTCGAGGGACGAATCCACTGTATCGCGCCGGGCGTGCCGCAGCGGCTGGGCGGTGCCACCGCGCCGACGCTGGTCGATCGGCTGGGGGAGATGGTCGACCGGCCCGACCTGCCGATCATCCTCGCGATCGCCCGGCCCGTCGCCAAGAAGAATCTCGCGGGGCTGGTGCGCGCCTATGCCGGCGATGCGTCGTTGCAGGCGCGGGCCAATCTGGTGATCCTCGCCGGGCAGGACGATGGCCGCTCGTCCGACGAGGAGGGGGCTATCCGCGCGGAACTGTCCCGCCTCTGCGATACGCCGGCGCTGGGCGGGCGGGTCGCTCTGCCGCAACGCCACGACGCCGCGGACGTCACCGCGCTGTACCGGCGCGCGGCGCAGGGCGGGGGGTTCGTTAATCCCGCGCTGCACGAACCGTTCGGCCTGACGCTGATCGAGGCC
>Ga0209630_10002569_pt1 | contig 17371 bp, 10 predicted proteins | sample COG_01_FD_184745 | JGI IMG/M metagenome (GOLD analysis project Ga0209630, IMG submission 184745) | Pelagic Microbial community sample from North Sea - COGITO 998_met_01 (SPAdes) (version 2) | ecosystem: Environmental > Aquatic > Marine > Neritic zone/Coastal water | place: Helgoland, sampling... | reverse complement strand
CCACCAGGACCTAAATTTGAAGGTTTAACTTTTAAAATTTTCCAAACACCGGAGGCAGAAGTAATAATTTTATCATTACATCTCAATTCACAAAATAAAAATACAAGTGTATTTGTTTTTTTTAGTATTTTTGTATATCCAGTTATTTCATCACCAACTTTAGATGCACCAATAAATTTTAAGTCTAAAGAAATTGTAACACAGGGAGCATTGCCAGAAGCTCTGTGAGCTGCAGTTCCTGCCCCAGCATCTATCAATGCTGATAAATAACCACCATGAGTTATACTTGCTGCATTTAGATGATTTTCATTAATTGTAGATTTAAATTCATATTCTGTCTCTGATATAGTTCTAAATAAAACACCACCATTGTGCTTCATAAATCCTGGCTTAATACTTATTTGCTCAAACTCATTGCTCATAATTTTTTATAATACAAAAGTTAAGATTAATAAAATTATTAATACAATCATAAAAAAATATATGACTGATCTCTGTAGTGATGCTTTTAATAGCCAATCTAACATTTCAGTTTCCTTTTTGGTGGACCGCCCAGAACTCGAATCTGGAATCTCCCGGTTCGTAGCCGAGCGCCTTATCCAATTTGGCCAGCGGTCCTTATTATTAATTTAATTTTAAAAACATAATAAAGTTACTGTATTTTTGAATTTTATTAACAATTTTTGTTCAAATAAAATACAGGTTTGCATAAAAAACCTTATTAATGTGCTAAATTAACATTAAATATACTTTTTTTTAGGTATATAAACCGATTTAAAATAATGAGTGAAAAATTACTTGTCCCAGATATTGGAGATTTTGAAGAAGTTGAAGTTATAGAGGTTCTTGCAAAACAAGGTGATCAATTAAATATAAACGATCCTGTAATTACAATTGAGAGTGATAAATCAAGCGTTGAAATTCCTTCAACAGTCACTGGTAAGATCGAAACCGTCCAAGTTAAAGTTGGCGATAAAGTTTCAAAGGGAGACCTTATATTAAGTGTTATTTCGTCAGGTGAAAATAAAAAAGATATTCCAATTCCAAAAGATACTGAAAGCATTATTAAGCAAGCCGAAGCAGCTATGGTAGAAAAAAAAGAAGAAACAGTAGTTTCTCAACCAATTCAAAAGAAAGAACAAACAATTATTCAAGTAACTAATAGTAATGATATTGACCCTTTGGAAACACAAGATTGGTTGGAATCTTTATCGGCAGTTATATCAAAAGATGGAAACCAAAGAGCTCACTTTTTGATTAAAGAACTAATTAATAAAGCATATCGTGAAGGTGCAAATATTCCCTACACTCAAAACACACCTTACATAAACACCATTCCTCCAGAAGCAGAAGTAAAATCAAATGGAGATCAAAATATTGAGAGAAGAATTAGATCTTTGATTAGATGGAATGCGGCTGCAATGGTGGTAAGAGCCAACAAAAAATTTCCAGAATTAGGCGGTCATATAGGTACATTCGCATCAGCTGCTACTCTGTATGATGTTGGAATGAATCATTTCTGGAGAGCAAAAAATAATAAATTTGGTGGAGATTTAGTTTATTTTCAAGGTCACAGCGCACCAGGAATGTATGCTAGAGCATTCTTAGAGGGCAGATTAAATGAAAAACAATTAGATAGATTTAGACAAGAAGTAAATTCAGGTGGACTTTCCTCCTATCCACATCCATGGTTGATGCCTAAGTTTTGGCAATTTCCAACTGTTTCAATGGGCTTAGGCCCAATGCTTGCAATTTATCAGGCAAGATACATGAAATATTTAATTAACAGAGGTCTTATTAAAGATGAGGGTCGAAAAGTTTGGGCATTTTTAGGTGATGGAGAAATGGATGAACCTGAGTCGATGGGCGCAATAGGTTTAGCTGCTAGAGAAAAGTTAGATAATTTAATATTTGTAGTTAATTGTAATCTTCAAAGACTTGATGGTCCTGTTAGAGGAAATGGAAAAATTATTCAAGAATTAGAAGGTAGTTTTCGTGGAGCAGGTTGGAATGTTATAAAAGTAATTTGGGGTTCATACTGGGATTCTTTGATAGCAAATGATAAAACAGGTCATTTAGTCAAAATAATGAACGAAACCGTTGATGGTGAGTATCAAGCCATGAAAGCTAGAGATGGTGCGTATGTAAGAGAAAAGTTTTTTGGTAAATATCCTGAAACACAAGAATTAGTATCAAGCTTATCAGATAAAGATATTTGGAGGTTAAATAGAGGCGGTCATGATCCTCATAAGGTATATGCAGCTTATGATAAGGCTTCAAAAAACCAAGGAAGCCCAACTGTTATTATAGCCAAGACTATTAAGGGATATGGAATGGGTAAGACAGGTGAAAGTGTAAACACAACTCACCAAACAAAAAAGTTAGATGTAGACGACTTGCTATACTATAGAGATCGTTTTGATGTTCCTTTAACTGATCAACAAGTTAAAAATATTGAATATTTTAAACCTGATGAAAAATCACCAGAAATTAAATATTTAAAAGAAAGAAGATTGAATTTAGGTGGCTACCTACCTGAAAGAACCACTTACGCAAAACCAATTAAAGCACCATCAAAAGATATTTTTGATTTTATGAAAGTTTCTACTGGTGAAAAAGAGATGTCCACGACAATGGCAATGGTTAGAATGTTCACTAATTTACTTAGAGATAAAAATATTTCACCAAGGTTGGTTCCAATAATTCCTGATGAAGCAAGAACATTTGGAATGGAAGGTTTTTTCCAAAAAATTGGAATATATGCTCATGAAGGTCAAAAATATGAACCAGAAGACTCTGCTCAGTTAAGTTCTTATCGTGAAGATAAAAGTGGACAGGTATTAGAGGAAGGAATTAATGAAGCTGGAGCAATGTCATCTTGGATTGCTGCTGCTACATCATACACAAACCATGATATAGAAATGATTCCAATTTATATTTTTTATTCTATGTTTGGTTTCCAAAGAATTGGCGATCTCGCTTGGGCTGCTGGGGATAGTCAGGCAAGAGGATTTTTAATTGGTGCTACAGCAGGGAGAACTACTTTAGCTGGAGAGGGACTTCAACACCAAGATGGACATAGCCATTTAATAGCCTCAACAATACCAAATTGTGTAACTTATGATCCAACTTTTCATTATGAGTTAGCTGTAATTTTTAGAGAAGGCTTAAGAAGAATGCATGAGAAGAAAGAAAATGTTTTTTATTATATTACTACTATGAATGAAAACTATTCTCACCCTGAAATGCCAAAAGATAAAAACTGCGAAGAAGGCATTCTTAAAGGAATGTATAAGATAAAAGAATTCAATAAGTTTAAGAAGACAAAAATCCAATTATTAGGATCGGGTACTATACTTCGTGAAATGATGGCTGCAGCTGAAGTTCTTCAAAATGATTATCAAATTGATAGTGAAATTTGGAGTGTAACAAGTTTTAATGAATTAAGAAAAGATGGAATGGAAGTTGAAAGATACAATCTTTTAAATCCAGACAAAGAGCAAAAAATTTCATTTGTTGAAAAATGCCTTGGAAAAACAGAAGGCCCAATAATGGCAGCATCAGATTATATGAGAATGAATTCTGATCAAATAAGGCCCTATACTAGCAAGAGTTTTTACTCTTTAGGAACAGATGGTTTTGGTAGAAGTGATACTAGAAAAAATTTAAGAAAGTTCTTTGAGGTAGATAAAGAACATTTAGTTGCATATGGTTTGAGTGTCTTAGCTAAAGAACAGTTAATAGCATCAAAGTATGCAAAAGAAGCAATAAAGAAATATAATATTGATGGTGAAAAACCAATGCCAACTAAATTATAATGTCAGAAACTGAAGTTAAAGTACCAAATATTGGAGATTTTAAAGATGTTGAGGTAATTGAAGTACTAGTTTCAGAAGGTCAAATTCTCAAAAAAAATGATCCTTTAATTACAATAGAGAGTGACAAATCTAGCGTTGAGATACCATCAAACTTTGAGGGCAAAATTAAATCTTTAAGAACAAAAGTTGGTGATAAAGTCTCTGAAGGTGATTTGATATTAGTTTTAGATAACAAGTCACAATTAAATGAAATAGCTGAAGAAAAGCAAGAAATTGAAAAAGAATTCAAAAAAATTAAAGTAATAAAACCAGAAATAGAACAAACCCAAACTAAAGAAATTAAAACTACTTCTCATGATATTTCATCTGCAAGTCCAAAAGCTCGAAAATTTGCGAGAGAACTCGGAGTAGACATTAGTCAAGTAGTTGGCAGTGAAAAAGATGGAAGAGTTATTGAAGATGATATTAAAAAATTTGTTTATTCTAAACCTAAAGATATTAATGAAACAAAAGATAATAAGACAAGTAAAATTAAAAATGAGTTTGAACATTCCGATTTTGGAGAAATTGAAATAAAAGATATACCAAGAGTAAAAAAATTATCTTCTACTTATCTAACCAATTCATGGACAACTATACCTCATGTTACCAATCACGATGAGGCAGACATTACAGAAATGGAAAGCTTTAGAAGCTCTCTCACAGATATGTATACTGGAGAAAAAATTAAAATTACTCCTTTGGCATTTATAATAAAAGCATTAGTTGCATCTTTAAAAAAATTCCCAAGTTTTAATTCCTCAATTGATGAAATTGATACTGGAAAAATGACACTAAAAAAATATTTTCATATTGGAATCGCTGTTGATACACCAAACGGCTTAATGGTTCCCAAAATAAGAAATGTTAATAATAAAAAAATTTCATTACTTAGCAAAGAATTAAAAGAAGTTAGTGAACTTTGTAGAAATCTTAAAATTGATAAAAAAGAGTTATTTGGTGGATCAATGACTATTACAAGTTTAGGAGGAATAGGAGGATCATTTTTTACTCCAATCATAAATTATCCAGAAGTTGCAATATTAGGAGTAGGTAAATCTCAAAAAAAACAAATATTCATTAATGGAAAATTTCAAACTAGAACAATGTTGCCAATATCTTTGTCTTATGATCATAGAATTATAGATGGAGCTGAGGCTGCAAGATTTAACAATGACTTAAAAGAAAATTTAGGTAAAAATTTTGCTTACAAGTTAGCTGTCTAATATAAATCATGTCAAAAACCACCTCATTATTAAGCGCTTTGCTGTGTACTTTTATTTGGGGAACAACTTTTATTGCTCAAGATACTGGTATGGACAACATTGGCCCATTCACATTTAATGCAGTAAGATTTTTTATAGGGTTTTTGGCAATTACGCCGTTAGTTTTTTTATTTGAATTAAAAAAATATAAGTCAGAGTTTAAATCTGACATTAAAACTTTTATAAATCTCACATTTTTAATTGGTTTATCTTTATTTTTAGGTTCCGCTTTGCAACAAGTTGCATTGCTATATACAGATGTTGCTAATGCAGCCTTTTTTACGATTTTTTATGTTCCAATAGTACCAATCATAATTTTTTTATTTAAAAGAACATCAATTCATTGGAGTGTTTGGCCATCAGTAGTTTTATGTTTAATTGGAGGGTATTTATTAACAAATTTTTATGATGCTACGGTTAGACTTGGAGATAGTTTAGTAATTCTTGGAGCTTTGTTTTGGAGTACTCATATAATTTTTACAGGAATAATTGTTAAAAAATACAATCTTCCTTTAACTCTTGGTGCCGCTCAAACTCTAATTGTTGCTTTGTTTTCATCTCTAATAGCACTTATTTACGAAGAGTTTATTTATTTAGATATTATGAAAGAAATAAATTCTATCTTATACGCTGGTATTTTATCAGGTGGTTTTGCTTTCGTTTTACAAATTTATGCTCAAAAAAATATTTCTCCTGCCCCTGCTGCAATAATTTTTTCTTTAGAAGGAGTATTTGCAACTATTGCTGCTTGGTATATTCTCAATCAAGTTTTAGATATTAATAATTTACTTGGATGCTTTTTTATTTTGTGTGGTGTTTTGCTATCTCAGCTACTACCATTGATTCAAAAAAAATATTCTTAATAAATCAAAGCAAATAAGATCAATGCTATGATAATTCTATATATTACAAAAGCATTCATTGAAAATTTATTTATATAAATTAAAAAAAATTTTACAGTTACAAAAGAAAAAATAAAAGATGTTAATATAGCAATGAATACTAAATAACTAAATTCAACTGGCTGATTAAACACATCTTTTAATCCTAAAAAACTTGCACCAGCTAAAGCTGGAATAGAAAGTAAAAATGAAATTTTACTTGAATCTAACCTATTAAATCTTAATATTCTAGCAGCCGTGATAGTTATACCTGCCCTACTCACTCCTGGAACTAAAGAAAGAATCTGAAATAAACTTATAAATAGAATTGATTGAAGATTTAAATTTGAAGAAATTTTTTTATCGAAACGATTTCTATCTGCTATAAATAGAACAATTCCAAAAATTAAAGTTGTCCATGCTATAATTTTAATATTTCTTAGTTCATAAATAATTCCAGTGTAATATAAAATATATCCAACAATTATTAATGGAATTGATCCCACAATAATAAGACTTAAAAGTCTTTTATTATTTTTTACGTCTAATAAATCTTTTCTAAAAAAATATATGATTGCAAATAAAGACCCTAGATGAAGACTTATATCTATTAATAATGAGCCAGACTTGAATTCATATAAACTTGATACTATTATTAGATGTGCCGATGAACTTATAGGCAAAAACTCAGATATGCCTTGGATGGCGGAAAGTATTAAAACTTCTATAATGTTCTGTAGCATTTTATCTACCTAGCTTAAAAAATATTCATTTAAAACAATTCGATTTAAGCATATTAGCTATGCAATTATTAGAAATCCTATAATTTTCAAACTTATATGGCTTAATAAGGTCATAGTAACTGACCTATTTTTAGCTTTATTTAATAAAAACAATATATAATTTGCCTTAACTTATAAAAAAATATGACTGATAAAATGCTAAAGTTTGTAAAAATAGGTCAACAAACTCCACCTAAAAGAGAGACAGATGTCAGAAAAAAAGACTTCAATGAGATTTATGACCAATTTATCAATGAAAAGGCTAAGGACCAATCCAGCAGATGTTCCCAGTGTGGTGTTCCTTTTTGTCAAGTTCACTGCCCATTAAGCAATAATATTCCAGATTGGCTAAAACTAACAGCAGAAGGAAGACTTAAGGAGGCTTATGAATTATCTCAAAGCACAAATAATATGCCAGAAGTTTGTGGAAGAATATGTCCACAAGACAGATTGTGCGAAGGAAATTGTGTTATTGAACAATCTGGCCATGGAACAGTTACAATCGGCTCAATAGAAAAATATATTACTGACAATGCATGGGAACAAGGTTGGGTAAAACCTATAAATATTTCTAATGAAAAAAATGAAAGTATTGGAATAATTGGTGCGGGTCCAGCTGGACTAGCTGCTGCTGAAGAATTGAGAAAAAGTGGATATAAAATTACAGTTTATGACAGATATGATAGGGCTGGAGGATTACTGATTTATGGTATTCCAAATTTTAAACTTGAGAAAGAAGTTGTTGAGAGAAGAACGAAGCTTTTAAAAGATGGGGGAATTGAATTTATACAAAATTTTGAAGTTGGAAAAGATGCAAGTTTAGAACAATTAAGAAAAAAACATGATGCAATTTTAATTGCAACAGGAGTTTATAAAGCTAGGGAGATTGAGCTTCCAGGAAACGATTTAAATAATATTTTTCCAGCAATGGATTTTCTAACAGCGTCAAATAAAAAAGGATTAGGGGATAAGGTAGAATTATTTGATAAGGGAATTTTGAATGCAGAAGGAAAGGATATTGTTGTTATTGGTGGTGGAGATACAGCGATGGACTGTGTAAGAACATCAATAAGACAAAAAGCGAAATCTGTTAAGTGTTTATACAGAAGAGATAAAGAGAATATGCCTGGATCAGCAAGAGAGGTAGCTAACGCTGAAGAAGAAGGTGTAGAGTTTGTTTGGTTATCAAGTCCCAAAGAATTCAAAGGAACAAATAAAGTTGAAAAATTAATTGTAGATCAAATAAAATTAGGTGAGCCTGATGAAAGTGGTAGAAGAAAACCAGAGATTCAAGAAAACTCAAGCTTTGAAGTAAAAACTGATATGGTCATTAAAGCACTGGGTTTCGATCCTGAAGATTTACCAACCTTGTTTGACGCAAATGAATTACAAGTGACAAAATGGGGAACTATAAAAACTGATTTTGATACAATGGAAACAAATTTGAGTGGAGTTTTTGCGGCAGGTGACATAATTAGAGGAGCATCTTTAGTTGTTTGGGCAATTAAAGATGGAAGAGATGCTGCCACTTCAATTAAAAAGCATATAGAAAATAAGCGTTTAAAACAGCCAAGAGTAGCTTAATGGAAAATTATAAAAAAAATCTTGAAATACTAAAAAAAAACCATGTCTATTCTGAAGAGATGGAACACGATGCTTGTGGTGTTGGTTTAATTGCATCTACCGAAGGGAAGAAGTCTCGTAAAGTTGTTGAGTATGGAATTGAAGCTTTAAAAGCTGTTTGGCATAGAGGAGCGGTTGACGCTGATGGAAAGACAGGGGATGGTGCAGGTATACATGTAGAGATACCAAAGGATTTTTTTATAGAAAAAATAGAAGTCACTGGTCATTCCTACGATAATTCAGAAATATGTGTTGGAATGATTTTTTTACCAAGAAATGATTATGCAGCACAAGAAAGCTGCAAAACAATAGTTGAGAGCGAATTAACAAAAAATGATTTTAGCATATATGGCTGGAGACAAGTTCCAGTTAATCCAAAAGTTTTAGGTGAAAAAGCATTTCAAACAATGCCTGAAATTATTCAAGTACTATTTAAATCTAATAACCCAGAATTACTTAACAAAGATCTTGAGAGAAAAATATATGAAACAAGAAGAATAATAGAAAACAAAGCTTTTCAAGTTTCTTTGAATAATTTTTATATTTGTTCACTTAGCTCAAAATCAATTATCTATAAGGGAATGTTTTTAGCAGAAGCTATCTCAGATTTTTTCTTAGATTTAAAGGACGAAAGATTTGTCTCAAGATATGCAATTTTTCATCAAAGATTTTCTACCAATACAGCACCAAGCTGGAATTTAGCTCAACCATTTAGAGCGATTGCTCATAATGGAGAAATTAATACATATAGAGGAAATAAAAATTGGATGAAAGTTCATGAGCAAGAAATGAATAGTCCTCTTTTTGATAACATAGAAAATTTAAAACCAGTAATTCAACAAGGTGCATCTGACTCTGCAGCTTTAGATAACGTTTTTGAATTATTAAATATCTCAGGTCAGCCAGCGCCACTAGCAAAATTAATGTTAGTGCCTGATGCTTGGTCTAAAAAGAATAAAACTCTATCTAAAGATCACCAACAATTATTTAATTTTTTGAATAGTACGATGGAACCTTGGGATGGACCTGCGGCTATAGCTGGAACAGATAATGAGTGGGTAATTGCTGCAAATGATAGAAATGGATTAAGACCATTAAGATATGCAATTACTAAAGATAATTTATTATTTGCAGGTTCTGAAACAGGCATGATCGAACTAAATGAGAAGAAAATTTTAACAAAAGGAAGATTGGGTCCAGGAGAAATAATAGGGGTTAGAATTGAAAAAGGAAAAGTATTTACTAATAGTAAAATTAAAGATTATTTAGCAAAGGAATATAAACACTTTAATTCTCAAATTATCGATTTAGACGAAAAAATTACTATTTCTGGGGAAAAAAATACATTTTCTGGAGATGACTTAAGACGAAGACAATACACATTTGGAATGAGTCTAGAAGATTTAGAGCTTATTTTGCACCCAATGGCTGAAGATGCAAAAGAAGCGATAGGCTCTATGGGAGATGATACACCTCTTGCAGTATTGTCTGATAAATATAGACCTCTATATCATTTTTTCAGACAAAATTTTAGTCAAGTAACAAATCCACCAATCGACTCCTTAAGAGAAAATAAGGTTATGAGTTTAAAAACAAGATTTGGAAATTTGGGTAACATCTTAGATTTTGATAATTTAACCAAACAAAATATATACGTTTTAAATAGCCCTATTTTATCAAATTCTCAATTTGATAAATTTATTAATTTTTTTGGCAAAAATTCATTAGTTATAGATTGTACTTTTTCAAAAGACCAAAGTTTGTTTCAGTCATTAAAAAAAATTCAAAAAGATGCAGAAATTGCCGTGAGGCAAGGTATTACCCAATTAATTTTAAGTGATAAAGAATTATCAGAAACTAATTTGCCAATTCCTATGCTTTTGTGTGTTGGTGCAATCAATTCATTTTTGATAGAAAAAAAATTAAGAGGATATGTCTCTATAAACGTTCAATCTGGAGAAGCTTTAGATACACACTCATTTGCGACCATGATTGGTGTAGGAGCAACAACAGTAAATCCTTATCTTGCATTTGATAGTTTATATCAAAGACATGAAAAAAAACTTTTTGGAAAATTTAGTTTTGATGAATGTGTGGAGAGATACATTAAATCAGTGAATGCTGGTCTATTAAAAATTATGTCTAAAATGGGAATTTCTGTTTTGAGTTCTTATAGAGGAGGATGTAATTTTGAAACTGTTGGTTTAAGCAGAACAATTGTTGCTGACTATTTTCCAGGCGTTGTATCAAAAATATCTGGAATTGGATTAACAGGATTAGAAAAAAAAATCAGATCAATTCATAAGGAAGCATTTGATAGTTCTGAAACAATTTTACCAATAGGTGGAATATATAGATATCGTAAAAATGGAGAAACACACCAATATCAAGGCAAGTTAATTCATTTATTACAAAGTGCTGTAGGATCTAATTCTTATGAAGCTTATAAGAGATATGCGGAAGGAATATATAGCTTACCACCAATTAATTTGAGAGATTTAATTGATTTTAGATCAAAAAAATTGAAAGGACCAATAGAAATTTCAGAGGTTGAGCCAATACAAAATATACTTAAGAGATTTGGTAGTGGAAGCATGTCACATGGAGCTCTTTCAAAAGAGGCTCATGAAACTCTTGCTACTGGAATGAATAGAATTAAAGGTGCATCTTGTAGTGGTGAAGGTGGAGAAGATGAGAGCAGGTTTAAAGTTTTAGAAAATGGAGATAGTGCAAACTCTAGAGTAAAACAAATAGCATCAGCAAGATTTGGTGTTACAGTTAATTATCTAAACAATTGTAATGAAATTGAAATTAAAATAGCTCAAGGAGCTAAACCTGGAGAAGGTGGGCAATTACCAGGCTTTAAAGTTACAGAGGAAATTGCAAAACTAAGACACTCAACACCTGGAGTTACATTGATTTCTCCCCCACCACATCACGATATTTATTCTATAGAAGATCTTGCCCAACTTATTTATGATTTAAAACAAATAAACCCTAAAGCAAGAATTGGAGTTAAGCTTGTTGCTTCATCAGGTGTAGGAACAATTGCAGCTGGAGTAGCCAAAGCGAAAGCAGACATCATATTAATATCGGGACACAATGGTGGTACTGGCGCAACACCACAAACTAGTGTTAAGTATGTGGGAATTCCCTGGGAAATGGGTTTGACAGAAGCTAATCAGGTTTTAACTTTAAATAATTTAAGACACAAAGTTACTTTAAGAACTGATGGTGGAATTAAAACAGGAAGAGATGTTGTTATTGCAGCAATGATGGGAGCTGAAGAATACGGAGTAGCAACAACCGCTTTAGTTGCGATGGGTTGTATCATGGTTAGACAATGTCATTCAAACACATGTCCAGTTGGTGTTTGCACTCAAGATGAAAAACTTAGAGAAAAATTTACAGGGACTCCAGACAAAGTAGTAAATTTATTTACATTTATTGCATCCGAAGTAAGAGAAATTTTAGCAAAAATAGGTTTTAAATCATTAAATGAAATTATTGGAAGGACAGATCTTTTAATGCAGGTTAGTAAAGCCTCTCCGAATCTTGATGATTTAGATTTGAACCCACTTTTTGTACAGGCAGATAATGGTAATAATAAAAGATATTGTGAAAACCAGGAAATAAATCATGTACCAGATACACTTGATCAAGAAATTTGGCCAGAAATTGAGAAAGCTTTAGATAGTTCTGAAAAAATAGAAAAAGAATATGAGATTAAAAATACAAATAGAGCTGTTGGAACAAGAATATCTCATCATCTATATAATAAATATGGATATGAAAAACTTAATGAAAACTTTTTAGTATTAAATTTCAAAGGATCAGCAGGACAGTCATTTGGTGCCTTTTCAGCAAAAGGCTTAAAACTTGTTCTTAAAGGAGATGCTAATGATTATGTAGGTAAGGGGTTATCAGGTGCTACAATCTCAATCAAATTGTCTGATGAAAGCAATCTAATTTCAAATGAAAACACCATTATAGGAAATACAGTTTTATATGGTGCTACATCAGGAAAATTATTTGCAGCTGGGCAAGCGGGAGAAAGATTTGCGGTTCGAAACTCTGGAGCAACTACCGTAATTGAAGGATGTGACTCTAACGGTTGTGAATATATGACAGGAGGAACAGTAGTAATCTTAGGTGATGTAGGCGATAATTTTGCAGCGGGTATGACAGGGGGAATGGCATTTATTTATGATAAATCATCAGAATTTGAAAAAAAAGTAAACAACGAATCTGTTGTATGGCAAAATGTAGAAACAGATTACTGGAAAACATATCTTAAAGGTTTAATCAAAGAACATTTTGAAGAAACAGGATCTAATTTATCAAAATTGTTAATTGAAAATTATGATGAAGAGTTAAAGAATTTTGTTCAAGTTTGTCCAAAAGAAATGTTAGATAAATTAAGTAATCCAATTAGTCACAAACCAGTTATTAAAGAAGTTGGCTAAATAATCAATTTAAGTTCTTTTATTATTATTTTAAGCCATTTTTGACTTGATAAACTGTGGTCTCCACCTTTAACAATTACTAATTTTTTTTTGGCATTTAGAAAAATTTTCAAAACTTTTCTTGAATAAGAAACGGGCACAACCTCATCTTTTTGTCCATGTACCATAGTGATATTTATTTTAGATTTAATTTTTTTGTTTAAAACCTTATTTTTTCTACCATCTTTTATTAACTGGAGAGTGATTGGATATTCATAGTTGCCATGTTTTAATTGTAGAATTCCTTTTTGAATAGTTTCAGACTTCATTTTTTTTGTAAATTTTTTCCACATCAAATTTTCTAAAAATTCAGGCGCAGATCCAATTCCCAAAAATCCCTTTATTTGACTTTTAAATTGCTGAAACTGTTTAAGTGCTAACCACGCACCCATACTTGAGCCAACAATAGTAAAGTCATTTTGTTTAACAAATTTTTTAATAAGAACCGATGTTTCATTACTCCATTTTGTAATATTGCCATTAGTAAATTTTCCTGATGATTTTCCATGTCCTGTATATTCTAGTGCTAAAAAACTTAGTTTATTTTGTTTAGCAAATTTTAAAAAAGCATTTGGTTTTTTTCCTTCTAAATCAGACATAAAGCCATGCAAAAAAACAATAAATGGAGCGTTTTTATAAATGTTACAAATAAATCTTATTTTCTTACTTTTTGAGATTTTGAGATATTTGAAATGAGTCATAATCGTTTATATGTTTAATCTAATAATATATAATCATATCAAATGTCATCTAATTTAAAAGTTTTACAGGTCATACCAAAATTAGGTTACGGAGGAGCAGAGACAGGTTGTTATGATATTGCTCATTATTTACCTGAAAATAATTGTGGATCTTATATTGTAACTAGTGGAGGAGAGCTTCTTAAATTTATAGACAAAAAAAAAGTAAAAATAATAAAACTTCCTGTCCATAGTAAAAATCCATTAATTATATTTATTAATTTTTTAGCTTTAATTTTCATCATACTTATTAATAATATTTCAATTGTACATGCTAGAAGTAGAGCGCCAGCTTGGTCTTGTTTGATAGCGGCTAAAATTACTGGTAGAAAATTTGTTACTACTTTTCATGGGACTTATAATTTCAATAGTAAAATTAAAAAATTTTATAATTCTGTAATGGTTAGGTCTGATTTAATTATAGCGGGATCTAATTTTATTTTTTCTCACATCAAAGAAAATTATACTAAATATCTTAATGCTAAAAAAAAACTTTTAGTTATTTTTAGAGGTATCAACGTTGACTATTTTGATCCAACTACCAAGTTAGATAGTGATGAAAAAAAATTATTAAAAAAATGGGAAATAGAAAAAGATAAAAAAATAATTCTTTTACCTGGAAGATTAACAGGATGGAAAGGACAAGAAGTTTTTATAGAGGCAATTAATTTAGTTAATATTGAACTTGGGTATGAAGCTTTTTATGCTGTGATACTTGGAAGTGATCAAGGGAGAGATTTATATAAAAAAAAACTTATCAGACTTACAGAGCAGTATAGATTAATTAATCAGGTAAAGTTTATTGATCATTGTAAAGATATGGCTTTAGCTTACAAAGTTTCAGATATAGTGGTGTCAGCATCAATTGAGCCAGAGGCTTTTGGAAGAGTTGCTGTTGAAGCTCAATCAATGGAAAAGCCTATAATTGCAAGTAATATTGGTGGCTCTAATGAAACAGTAATAGATGAAAAAACAGGTTTTTTATTTGAGTCTAACAATGCGAAATCATTAAGCCAAAAAATTTTAAAAATACTTTCTATGGATGAAGCGTCATTAAATTCAATAGGTAGAGAAGGTAGAAAAAACATAATTCAAAAATTTAATGTTGAAAAAATGTGCTTTTCTACTTATTCAGAGTATAAAAGAATATTAAATTAAATGCCTATAATTACATTACCCGATGGAAATAATTTATCATTTCCAGACAAAGTTACAGGTCTAGATGTAGCTGAAAAAATTAGTAAGTCACTTGCTAAACAAGCAATGGTTATAAGTATTGATGGCGATCTAAAAGATTTAGATTTTTTAATAGAAAAAGATTGTTCAATTAAAATTTTTACATCAAAAAACCCTGAGGGCTTAGAAACTATAAGACATGATACAGCTCATATTTTAGCTATGGCTGTTCAAGAATTATTTCCTGGAACACAAGTAACTATTGGTCCAGTTATTGAAAATGGCTTTTATTACGATTTTGCTAGAAAAGAACCTTTTACTGAAGATGATTTGGAACAAATTGAAAATAAGATGAAAGAAATTGTAGATAGAAATGAAATTACAAAAAGAGAAGTTTGGGAAAGAAATAAAGCTATCTCACATTTTAAAGAAAAAGGAGAAACCTATAAAGCAGAATTGATTGAAGCAATTCCAGAAAATGAGGATGTGTCTATTTATTTTCATGGTGATTGGCATGACTTATGTAGAGGGCCCCATCTTTCTTCAACAGGTAAAATTGGAAAATTTTTTAAACTTACTAAAGTTTCAGGAGCCTATTGGAGAGGAGACTCTAACAATGAAATGTTGCAAAGAATATATGGAACAAGCTGGGCAACCCAAAAAGATTTAGATGAATATTTAAAAAGAATTGAAGAAGCTGAAAAAAGAGATCATCGAAAACTTGGAAAAGAAATGGATTTATTTCATTTTAGAGAAGAAAGTCCAGGGTCTGTATTTTGGCATGAAAGAGGATGGGCTTTATTTCAAAAATTAATTAATTATATGAGAGGCAGACAGGATGCAGCAGGATATAAAGAAGTAAATACGCCAGAGATATTAGATAGACAATTGTGGGAAAAATCTGGTCATTGGGAAAAATATGGAGAAAATATGTACACATCTGAAACACCAGATGAAAAAGTATTTGCAATTAAACCCATGAATTGTCCTGGACATATTCAAGTATTTAACCAAGGTTTAAAAAGCTATAGAGATCTCCCTTTACGAATTACAGAATTTGGAAAAGTACATCGTTATGAACCATCAGGAGCTTTGCATGGTCTATTAAGGGTGAGAGCATTTACACAGGATGACGCTCATATATTCTGTTCCGAAGATCAAATTACAAGTGAATGTTTAGAGGTTACTAATTTGATTTTGGATATTTATAAAGATTTAGGTTTTGAAAATGTAATTCTTAAATATGCTGACAGACCAGAAGTAAGAGTTGGGGAAGATGAAGTTTGGGATAAAGCTGAAGCTTCTTTACTTGAAGCGGTTAAAGCATCCAAGTTAGAATATACTATTAATAAAGGTGAGGGTGCATTTTATGGTCCAAAAATCGAGTTTGTATTAAGAGACGCAATTGGTAGAGATTGGCAGTGTGGAACTTTACAAGTTGATTTAAACTTACCAGGAAGATTGGATGCTTCTTATGTTGATAAAGATGGAACTAAAAAAGTACCTGTTATGCTTCATCGAGCTTTATTTGGATCTTTAGAAAGATTTATAGGAATTCTTATTGAAAACTATGCTGGAAAATTTCCTTTTTGGATCTCTCCATTACAAACAGTTGTAATACCAATATCAGAAGAATTTGATGATTATGCCATTGAAGTGTCAAAAAAAATTAAACAAGTAGGCATAAGTTCAAACGTTGATTTAAAAAAACATAATTTAAATTACAAAATAAGAGATCATTCATTAGCAAAAATACCTCTTTTATTAATTTGTGGTAAAAAAGAAGTTGACTCTAACTCTGTAACGATTAGAAGATTGGACTCGAACAAACAAGAAAATATGGATTTAAATTTATTCTTAAAAACTTTCTCTGCTTTAAACAAAGCATCCTCAAACTAAGTGGCAGATTTTAAACAAAATTACTTTCAAAGAAGAACAAAAGACAGAGGTCCTAGATCTAATAATAGAATCTCGTCTCCTGATGTACAGGTTATAGCAAGTGATGGTGAAAACCTTGGTGTGATGAATACTAATGAGGCAATTTCAATGGCAAAAAATCAAGGATTAGATTTAATAGAGATAGCTGCCAACGCAAACCCACCTGTTTGTAAAATTATGGATATGGGTAAGTTTAAATATGACGCCCAAAAGAAAGCAAATATTGCTAAGAAAAAACAAAAAATTGTTTTATTAAAAGAAATTAAAATGAGACCTGTTACAGAAACACATGATTATGATTTTAAGGTTAAAAATGCAAAAAAATTTATAGCTAAGGGAGATAAAGTAAAATTTACCGTTAGATTTAAAGGTCGTGAACTACAGCACTCTCACCTAGGAAAAGAATTGATGGATAAGATCAAAGAAGACATGAAGGATATTGGTAAGGTAGAATTGCACCCTAAGTTTGATGGTAAGCAAATGATCATGGTAATTCAGCCTTTATAGGCCTTAATATAGGTTGTAAATTTATATCAATCTTTGTATAACACCGCAGAATTATGCCAAAATTAAAAACAAAAAGCTCAGCTAAAAAAAGATTTAA
>Ga0209630_10002567_pt1 | contig 17374 bp, 16 predicted proteins | sample COG_01_FD_184745 | JGI IMG/M metagenome (GOLD analysis project Ga0209630, IMG submission 184745) | Pelagic Microbial community sample from North Sea - COGITO 998_met_01 (SPAdes) (version 2) | ecosystem: Environmental > Aquatic > Marine > Neritic zone/Coastal water | place: Helgoland, sampling... | reverse complement strand
GCCGACCACCTGGGAACGGACGCACCACGCAAACCCCGACGCACGCCAACACCCACACCACACACCCACTCTCCGGTCTCTGGAGCCTTATTATTATTACTCGGCTGTTAATTACTCCACATACTTAAGTGTAATAAGATCATACTCGAGATAGTGATCGAGAAAAGGCGCCGAGGGTTTTATACGTTCGACCGGCATTTCTCGACGCACTTGAACTGTAATACACGTGTTGATGATCACCATGCACACCAGTCATCTACCTAACTCCGTCGATGCACGCAGCTCTTACGGTGCTCATGAAATTCGATCTCATTTCGTTCGTCCCTTGGTCTATATGCCCCGCCGCCCCCGTTCCACGCTGATACCAGTGAAGGCAGCGATGGACCCAAGCGGCCCGAAGGTCGCGATCGCAGGTATTTCCGGTGCTGTTGGCCAAGAATTCATTCGAGTACGTGAAGTTCTGATTCGACAGACTAATGACTTGTTTTCGTTCCATTACTTTTTATCCGCTAATTCTGATGACGCAACTCTCTTCTCCCCCAGGTGCTCACCGAACGCAATTTCCCCTACAGTGAGATGAAAATGCTTGCTTCGTCAAGGTGAGAAAAAGAATGGACATCGCAGTTCAAATCGAAATCTTATGTGTAAACGTTCTTCTTACTCAACCCTGACATCTCAAATGCGAACGAACAAAGATCTGCTGGTAAAGAGGTTGAATTTGATGGTAAAACCTATGTGATCGAAGAGCTCTCGGAGGACTCGTTTGATGATGTTGATATTGCTCTTTTTTCTGCTGGCGGATCCATTTCGAAAAAATTCGGCCCTATCGCCGCAGCTAAGGGTTGTTTTGTGGTTGACAACTCTTCTGCTTTTCGCATGACCGACGGTGTGCCCCTAGTGATCCCAGAAGTCAACCCTGAGGCAATGGCAGACTACAAACTTGGGAAAAAGAACGGCGGTATTATTGCCAACCCAAACTGCTCGACTATAATTGCTCTCATGGCCGTGACTCCGATCCATCGCGCTGTAGGGGTGAAACGTATGATTGCATCGACATATCAGGCTGCTTCGGGTGCTGGTGCACTCGCAATGGCTGAGCTTGAGCAGCAAACCCGTGACGTGCTGAACAATGATCCCATCACGATGAATATATTTTCCTGGCAATATGCATTTAATTTGTTCTCCCACAATGCTCCAATGACTGAAAACGGGTACAATGAGGAAGAAATGAAAATGGTGAAAGAAACTGCGAAAATCTGGGGCACTGATGATGTTTCAATTGCAGCCACATGTATTCGTGTCCCTGTCATGCGGGCACATGCTGAAAGTATCAATCTTACCCTTTGCTCTGAGCTCGATGAACAAGATGCCAAGGATATCCTAAGCAAAGCTGCAGGTATCAGGATAATCGACGATCGCGCGAATAATCGATTCCCCACCCCTCTCGATGCATCGAACAACGATGATGTCTTTGTTGGTCGGATTCGTCAAGATATCTCACAGCCAGGCAAGTCAGGGCTTGAGCTCTTTGTCTGTGGTGATCAGATCAAGAAAGGTGCGGCACTCAACGCTGTGCAGATTGCCGAACTTATTCTGTAAGCTATGTAAGCTGGCGGTTTCTCGTGATGATCTTTTCAAATTGTGTTGCTGTTGGGGACACTTTTCACATGGTCAGTCCACAGAGCTTTCATTGTGGTACGTTTGCGTGTAGGATGACTAGGTCCTCATGGCATAATATTAGAGGTTGAACCGGGTGAATTGTTTCTCGAATGCAAAATGAATACAGTTGTGCCTTTTTCCAAGTGCGTACACCGCGTAGTCGTTAAAATTGGTCGTTCTGTAATACTTTCACTCAAATGTCCAATACTTGAAAAGCAGAGCAAAATCATCACGTTGCGCGCGATGTCATACCTTTTGCATGATGAGGATATCGGCCAAGGGAGTTGCCTGTGACACTTTAAGACGGTCATGCATGAAAACATACTTTAATGTCGATGTCTCCACAGTTCAAAGTATGCATTTTCGAGAGACAATTTAGCCCTGGGGGTTTATCAGAAAACGACAAATATGAAAATATATCTACGCAACGCGACAAATTCGCTTGATTAAACTTTGGCAACACAACAGGTCTAATACATGATATAGAACTTCTACTCCTTGCTGCCTTGTCTGACTGTCGCTTGTTCTCACCGAACTCACACGTTAGATAGAAACTGAAAATTTTCGATTTTATGCACCTCTCCAACACTTAGCAATAGTCCATGAAATGCAGGCACAAATATGATCATTTTATTTTCGGATTGCCTGTTTTTAGCTATGGCAGATCATGCTGATAGCTATGCCGTCGACTGTGATTTACACAGAGATGAGGTTTTGCGCGCACGAAAGTTTGTATTGTGATCAGAGATCACAATCTCGTCGCGGCACCTTAAAATAACTTTACCATTACAAAAAAGAAGTAAAAGGTGAAACACCACCAACGCACAGAGCTCAAGCAAATACTGATATAAGTGATGAAGACGCGATATACTGGAACCAGATATTTAAGTCCTGGAACACACGAAACAGATGATCACAGATGATGGCGGCTCATGCCAAGAAAAATAAAGTTGAATCCATTAAACGATTTATTGTTTTGTTGTGTTTGCAAGGACGTTGCCAAGAGCTGTCGCATCACTTTAATTAACGGTGATCCATCGTAGAAATGAATGGCACCTTATAACTGCTCACTGGAAATCAAGTTGGAAAGTACTATCAGGATCGTTTTCTTTTCGAGTGGCAATTCTCGACAAAGAGTAACTGTTGTAAATGTTTGTCCTTTCTGTTACACGGTTGGTGCTCGAAATGTCGTGTACCTCGAATCGCATTCTATTAGTACGCGCCATTCCAGCACCAACTTCGACGTGCTTGCCAATCGCCCCGATTGCGAGCCCTGCATACCAGCGGTAGTTAGCAGCATCCTTTTCTTTCCATGGATTGAATATGGCTCGATCAAGAAAATCCTGCTCATCTGCTGAATTCAGATTACGTGCATAAACTGTACAGCCTGTGCCGGTTTCGACTCCGGTTTTGTTTTGAGTCCTGAAGTAAACTCGATCTGTGGCCTTGTCCAGCCGAAGCGGGCCCTGACTTTCAAGCTTGTTAGAGAAACGTACTCGCGATTTGGACTCATGGATTTTGTTGTCAATGTATATACAATCGTTGAAACCAACGAAGTTCGCAGCGGGATCTTCGATATCCGCAACCGCTATGTGACTTTTCAGGGCTGAGGAGTACTTGAGACAATGATCTCCGGTGTTCTTCACGGTCACAGAGATGTCCAGTGCAGAGTGGTACAACGCAACTTCCATGACAATATGAAAGTTGTTATTCCAAATTGCACGCGTAGCCTCTGAGTCAGAGATCTCGATGGTTACATAAGGATACTCGCCCTTGGAATCTTCGTATAGCCCTGTCTGAGCAATAGTCCAGTTTGCAGTTTTGGTGAGACCATCAATCGGTAAGGGTTTTTTGCTTGGTGGGGTACCAGCTACTTGGCACTCTCCACCATATTGTGGAAAACAAAGTGAGGTGCCCCAATCACTCAAAGAATCTGTAGCGAAATCTATCCCATCGGGTGTATAGAAAACTTCACCACCATTTGCGAGTACCCAAGAAAGAATGTTGCCACCATACAAATAAACATCGCAAAAACTGCCACCGGGATGGGTGAGACTGACTTTTGGCTTCCCACCACGGCCTTCCGTCACGCGAACAGATCCTGGAATGGAAAATTCCCGGTGAAGCGACAGTGTTTCCGTGCTATCGATAATCCCAATATCCCTGAGTAGTTCGTTCCGAACACAAGGTGTAAGTGTCGCATGGTGAAGGGGACGCTAACCGGGGAACGGAACGACACGGGCACAATTTCTTTGAAGAGTACTTACCTGCTCAGTCCGACAACGTCCACTCCGATCTCTTGTAAGCCGAGGGTTTGGATTGATGCCACTTTTCTATCTACATCGCAATCGCCGACGCATCCCGCACAGTACCGAGAGCGTCGCTGCGCAACCAGATGTCTGCCACGAACACTGCAACTAAGGCGGCGGGAAGATTTCTCATCATTGGCATTGGACCGGCGAGCCAGTGCATCGCTGGGCTTGACATTTGAGCGAAGAGACCTTGACTCGAATGCGCAGTTTAATATACTTCTGCGAACGGGCTTGTTGGTGGGAGTTCGAGCTTGAAGTTGCGGAAAGCCGACAGTCGCCATTTTGGAGAATTGGCAATCGAAGTGTTCCGGACCACCACCGTAAAATTTACCTTCGAAGGTACGTACCTTCGGTACCTCGTAATAAGAAGAAAGGACTCGTAAAAATCTAACGAAGTTTCAATCAAGTGATACAAGCATCTTAGCAGACCCGGCAAGAAATAAAGCTCTCGACCAATCAGAAAAAGCAGACAGATTGAAAAAAAAAACCGGGGTCGGAATGTGGGACTAAATGTGGATTCATATAAACCTCCGAAATCGTGGTCTCTTCAGGAAATCCATCTATTTGAAGACAAAATAGGGTGTTACGTAATTCGACATTGCTCGCCACACGGAACCACAGCAAAAACAAGCTGTTGCGAGTTTCGAGCGGTTGATCTGCAAAATGGTTGACGAGGACTCACAGTCGCTTCCTCACAATGAGGCGTTTTCGACGAGTCCAATGACGGCTCGCTCCGGTTTCCTGGATACGCCGAGTTCGGACTCGAAAGCCGAATTCGCGTACTCGGGCGGATCACTCGAGCGCTTGGTGTTCATCATCCCGGCTTTCTTCTCAATTTTAATGATCTCGTTCGTAACCTTCTGGGGGGCACGTCTGTCGCCTACATTGACAGTAGCATTCATCTGCTGCTACATTTCCTACGGCTGGGTCAAAGGTATTCACTCGGCCCTTTTCGCGCTCTTCGTTGGTATCCCTCGCTGTCACGCCTATAAGAAAGCTAACTGGCAAGAGCTTGCCAAGAGGGCCGACCTCCAGAGCCCAATTTTAGAAAGAACACTTCGCCCACACGGTTCCATGTTCAAACTAGGACAATCGGACTTGCGAACCTCATCGACTGGTGCGCGAAAAGTAAATGAAGGTCTCACTGCTAGTTTTGACTCAATTGTTCATGTGTGTGTGATTCCAACTTATAAAGAGCCCCTTGGTACTCTTCGAAAAACGATCAATACTCTAAGGTTTCAATCGTGCGCGAGAGAAAAATTGATCGTTTGCATTGCAACGGAAAGCCGTGACCGAGACTCTCCTGAAAAGGTGCGAGCACTGTTGGCTGAGTTTGGTGACAGCCTTCTTGGATTCTTTTACACAAGTCACGTACTCACCCCGGGCGAAGCAGTTGGCAAGTCATCCAATACAGCATGGGCCGTTCGCTGTGTAAAACATACGTTGGTAAATGTCTGGGGATTTGCTGAGGAGGATGTTCTCCTGACAATATGTGACGCTGACACTTACTTTGATCCACAATTTATGGACTGCCTAGCTTACCACCACGTGCAAGATCCAACTCCATACAACACCACGTACCAAGGAGCTGAATGTTTCTTTCCAAACATCTGGGCAGTTCCAATAATAGTGCGCATCAAAGCACTCATTGACTCGGTCGGCTTTCTTGGACAGCTGTCAAGTCCATTCAGCCACCCTTTCCCATTCGCAATATACAGCCAGTCGCTGCGCACAGCAGTCGAGTGTGGTTATTGGGACGTAGACATAATCCCTGAGGACTGGCATCACTTTCTGAAGTGTTGGTTCCGAAGAAATGGAAACTTTCGTGTAGTTCCAATATTTTTATTCATGGGAAACGATGCCATTGAAGATGACAATTGGCTCGCGGCAAATAGGGCCAGGTACACGCAGGCAAAACGACATGCTTGGGGTGCAATAGACCTTGCATATATTGTTTGCCAGTACGTGAAGAAAATGGACAGTGTACCATTTCGCAAGGTTTACAAACTTTTCGCACACGCTGCTGAACATCACATAAGTTGGACACTCTACTGGATCACTGTCATGCTTGGCTCACTTGTGAGCACGCTTGTGAATCCCGAATTGGAAACATTTCCTTTTGGAATCGGCCTGCGCAAACTTGCCGTCTTGTGTTTTATCCCAATGATGTTTGCAACCACCATGTTCATGATAGGAGACTTTTATATTCGGTTCTTTTTGGTCAATGATCGCAGCCATTTTGAAGCAAATGCGGCACCGTTGTGGTGGCAAGTGCTATCTCAGATCCAATGGCTACTGATGCCCGTTGCCGACCTTTTTTTTGGATCGCTTGCCGGCCTCGATGCACAGTTGCATATGGCATTCCAACCGACGATGAAATACGAGGTCTCCACTAAAGTTGCGAAGGTGGTTAAATGAGATTTTGTTGCTGTCGAATTTAAAATAAGCTAACACTTATTTAAAATCATTTAGCGGGTTCCAATAATAAAAAAGCGATATTTTCAAGATGAGATCCGTGGTGGGTGGCCCATGGTGACTGAAAATCGGGTTCGCGGAGGCTTGTTTGGGACGAGTCTTAGACGGGCTCGAGTATTTAATTCAAGAAGGAGCGTATGTTTCGCCCTGCCATTAGGCACGCTAGCACTGTGTACATTTCAAGCCGCGCGTCGTGGGCGTCGCGGCGAAGGAGCATCCGTATCGGGCGTCTCGCGGCTTCGAGTTCTCGACGCGGTTCTCGCGGGGGTCGGCCGCTTCGGGTTCAAGACGGAGTATTTTATCGATTGAGCTTCTTTTTTGATCGATAGAGCTTCGGTGAAAGAAGGGCTATAGTTAAAGGTTTGAAGCCGAACTTTCATCGATACATCGGTCAACTTCGACGAGTACCACCGCCTCTTCGGAAGACGGCTTGGCGTCGTTTCATCGTTCACAGGTGTCGTGCGTGTGTGAACGACGACTACGTGCACGCCAACCGCAACGGTAAGGCCGTCCCGCTGAGCAGCCGTCGTCCAAAGGACGGAAAGACGTCGCACATAGTTATTAGTCATTAATAAAGTCTTACTCATCGACCGTACGGTGATTCAGTCTATGACTTTTGTGAAAATGTTCGAACTCTCGATTAATCAGAAGACGAATAAAACGGACAAGGTTGAAAAAACCGGGTCGGAATGTGGGAGTAAATGTGACTATCTATCGTCAGTGAACTGACTCGTCCCTAATCTTACAGTAAGATATATTGACACATATCTAACAAATGGAGTTATGATCACAAAAGTATTGTAGCGCGACCCCCATCATCCCGGGAACGCTCATGCACTCATGACGATGAACTTCCATCGTAGAGCTCCGATCCGCTGAGCTCGAGCAAGTTTGTGTCACACAACATCGAATTGTATAATTATTGGACGCAAAAAGCAAAAGAATTCAACTTCTTCTTAATCGGATGAATAATATGATACACATGTGCGAGAAACAGCTGCATTCATGTCGCAAAACAAATTTCGGACAACAAGGACGGCAAAAAAACGGTATAACGGTCGGTTTAATTCGGGGTATGACAATCGGTTCGGGGATTTCATGAGTTTGGTAAGCATAAATGTGCGTGTCAACTATTTTGATCTTCTTATACAATTCAGATTGCAAACGAATGACGGAATGACCGCACTAAAAGTCGGTACGGAGCATTGCGATCCTCTCGAGCTCAAAAGGAAGAAAGAGAGAGGCAGCGTCGACCTATCATGGCGAGGATGTTCAAAGACAAAAAATAAGAAACTAAAGAGATAAGACGAACATAAGAAGAGTCTTCGGATGTTTCCGTGTTCAATAGAGCTGCGATAGTTAGAACCCTTGAAAAAAGCTCGCGAACCTACGAAAGGTCATCAACACTTTGCATTATGATTGTATATATTTTAAATGAATGGCTCACCTTTGCTCCAGGGAGAAGCATGGACAAGGATAGCAGTACAAGGCGGATTTCTTTTTCGATCTGAATCGCTCCAAGTTGTGAAAACTTCAAGCAGTTTAAAATAGTCTCCTTTCGTCGAAAAATGAAAAAGTGTTTCATTAAGACCAGATAGAGAATGAAAACCTGTAGTTTTGTTGCAATAAGAACGGCGAAATCATGCTCGATTAAATCTGCAACTGATCGTTCTTCACTCCTGTGCCAACTCAAAAATATTTGCTCGACCCTAAAACTTCTCAAAAAACAAGAAAAAACCTTGCAGATGAGAAAACCTGTTGCTTGTGAGCGAATCAATGATGAGTCAATTGAGAAAAAAAAGTATAGGTGCAAAATTTGCCTTTTCCACGATCCGCAATAAAGTATTCGCCCAAGTCTCTTCGTCGAGATATTCAGCGTATCTTGCCTCATCAATTTCAAAATCAATTTTAGCGAGAATGTCAAAAACAGGATTGATATCAACAAACAATCCTAATATTCGCTCAGAGTTTCAATTGTGAGATTATAGCAAAATACGTTAAAAAAACCTTCGACATAGAACGCTTTCAATTCATCAAGCTTATCTCTAAATCTCGTTGAAATTTCCTGGGATGTAAAGTTCATGAAACACTTCATGCTGAATGTGTTTTAATGGTTCATCTTCACCATCTCGCGCAAAAAGTCAAGAAGAATCTTGTGATGCTTTTTTTGCACATAGCTCTGCATGATATTATCGATATCAACAAAAATTTTAATTTTTCCGAATCAAAAAATTACCTCGCAGAAAGCCATTAGATTCAAAAGATTTACTCTATAAAGATGCAGCGCGAGAATTTTTAGAGCAGTCGTGTCCAATGTCTGCAGCAATAAATATATTAAATTAGTAAAAACCAGAATCAGAAAGCCATAAAAAATATTACCGAGCCAGAGAGCTCGTTTAAAAAATCATCCTGGCCGAACAATTATATCAATAAACATTCGTATTCTATATCTTGAGAATGCCTTCTTACAAAAACTGACGAGGCGTCATTGAACACGACGAGCAACTTCTCGATGCTTTCAATGTTACCTGGAACCATGGCAATCGAAGGATAATTTCAACGACGATATTTGGTCAATTGAAAACCTACCAATTTTGACCGCGCGATTGATTGACGACATTGAAAGAAAGAAGAAATCATCAACGAACTCGGTGAGCTGGTTTTTATCCATCTTCTTTTTGTTCATATCTCGTAAAATATTCATATTCATAGCGAATAGGGATACCTTGAAGTCAATGCCTCGTTTTACCGAAAGAAATGAAAGTCAAAAGAAATTAGAACCTCGACGATTGCGTATTTCGTCTGTAAATTAGTCAAGAAGTTCAAAAAAACCGAGGATGTCTTAATCTGTTGAATTTCATTTGTCCCTCTCTCCTTATTTCCTTCGTCAACATCTCGCAACAAGTCCGATATAGCTTTGAAAAAAAAATATATATATAGATATGACAAGAAGAAATGGAAAAAAAAAAAGTTCGCAAGCCGAAATGGCGAAACTTTTGCCACCTTCTGTAATCCGTCAATCTTGTTACTATTTCAACAAATTCGACCTCGATGATGATTTATATTCAATCGATTGAGATCAACTCGCGAAAAGAAAATGGCACATACGACGATAAGTTCATTGTCACTGCTCAATAATCAAGTCAATGAGACAGAAGTAGTTCTTTCTGAAGTTTGTTTTCACCTGAAATGTTTTATTTCTCTCCTTTCTGATTTCAATAGGTCATCTTGGTCACGCGAGCCCTCCTCCTCCTGTTGAACAATTTGATGAATACGAAACCGAATACAGATTTATTTGACACGCTTACAAAGTGCGTTGTTAAAATCGTTTCGATTTGGTTCTCGCTTGCCTGGGATAGGTAGTCAATGAGCACGACAAGTGATTAGAAACAGCTACTCAAATCACCTCGTGAATCGAACTCATTAAGAAATACAGAGCCCCGCATCCAAAGCTACCTACAATTTCCTTCCAGTTGAATTCAAAGAAGTTGAATAATACTTCGAGCAGGCCAAATATCTGAAGTTTAAGTTGTTTTTCACTGCCCAATCGGGCAGATGCACGCTGAAAGACATACAGAGAGATAACTTTGGCTTTCAGATTCCGAAAAAATGCCAGCTGTGTACCATAACAACATCTTGGCTTATACTTTTAAGTCCCTCTTCGGCAAAACCAAGCCTTTGTATCAACTTAGCGAAACGCAGAACCTATTTGAAGAAGTCAAAAGGCGAATTTACGAATCAATTTGACATCACTTGCAGAGGTATTGTCGCGGAGAACCATGGCATCGTCAAGCTTTTCTTTGAGCCTTGTAATTACAGCCTCGATGCAAAGCTGCGCACTCATGTCAAAGTCCAGAGTTCCGATTTCTTTCACAGATGGTTTGACAGTTTTACTCGCCGAACTCAAATCCTGTGACGATTGCAAAATGTGGGCATAGTTGACAGCAGCCTCGAATTCGTTACGATCCAAGCACTCCTGAGGCAAACCATCAATATCAAGACAAATAGAAAATGAAATGTGAACGTCAAAAGTGCACCATGCTTGCGCGACACGCAGAGGCAATTTGAACATGACGATTGACAGTCTCATGTGCGGACATGATGTTATGCTGCTCGGTGCATAGCTTCCGCGCCTTCATAAGCACGCGATAACGAAAATACGGTAGGAAAGTATTGGTGATGTGTCAAACCGTTGAGCTAATTTCTGAGCTTCTCTCCTTCATTTCTATGTCTGCGAGCAGTGTCACTGCTTTAAAATATATGGTATCCATATCCGACGGATGAACCTGAGTCACTAGAAAACTTAGATCGTCTCCTTCGTGCGAGAAAAATGTGAAGGCGGCAACCTGTGGTTCCTCCAACGTGTTGCTACGTGATTGGTCACGCCTTGGTGATGATGGTTGAAGTAGATTCATAGCGAGATTTTTGTCGGAGTGGACAGTCTCGTGAAGGAGCCTACAGGAAGTAACAATTCATCAAGAGCACTGCATGGATATTCGTTATAATGGATTGCCCCGCAACAAGGTTCGCTTTACCTGTTTATTGTACCGATGTCCATGGCTTCTTCAAGGGGCACAGAAGGGTCACCCATTTCCTGCGCTGCCCCTTAACAGGAGGAGTAACCGCATGCACGTGCGAAGCTCCGCTTGACACGCTCGCTTTGATAAGCAGCTTTGAATATGGACGATGTTTTTTTGACGATCCTAGCTGTTGATGTCAATCGCCAGGACTGCGTCTTGTGTCGCGCAGACTACGTGGAAAGGTTGAAAGTTAAAACGAGCTTTGAATGGTGCAGTGGTTTCGCTCTTTGTGCTAAAGGTTAAGAAGGTATTCTGGATTTCAACCACCCTGAGACACTTAATAAGTAAGAAAGATAAGCCCGAAATATATGATATTAATGTGATCATTTTACATATCATTACGTTATCATAGGTAACAGTCAACATTATTTGGAAAATGTTTAATAAGAAAATTCTTATTAACTTAAACTGTCTCAGGCGCAGGGTGGTTGAAATCCAGAATACCTTCGAAGGTAATACTTGTAAAAATAGGCGTGAATTAAAATATATAACCTTCGAAGGTAAGCTTCTGAAGGTATCTTTTTGGGTCGCTGCTTCAGCCTTCGAGACTTCGAAACTCTTACTGTACCTTCGAAACCTTATCAAATTTGGTGATTTCAAAGCGAACTTCTCACCAGAGTGATTTTTTGTACCTGCGAAGGTATTTTCTATATGTAGGTCTATTAACTCAATGTGTACGGCTGATGTTTGAACTGGGCTCGGAAAAAATCGACAAGGAATGTGGACGTTTTCGTGAGAGCGGCGGATATCCGCAAAAATTGATGACCACGCAACGAGGAAAGAAACCCTCATCAAAAGATAATCCCTCTCAAAATTCGATTTCGAGCGTCGAGACGATTTCCATCCTGTTTTGCACTGAAATTCCATTGCCGGACCCGGGCGCTCACTGTTTCACAGCGCTTTTATTTCGCAAGCAAATAAATGATTCTAGCTACCTTGCTATCGTGGAGTCCGGTGCGATGTGGAGCGAACCGATGTCCGTTGACAAAGGGAAGCCTTCCTAGCTCTGGAGGGAACTATGACCAAGTTGGAACCCTGGGCAGTCGCAACCGCACGCGCTGCAATAGAGAATGGCAAAGCTCGGGATTCAGGCAAGGTCCACGTGGGATTACCCTTCTCGGAAAAAGTAATGCACCACTTAGGGATGACGGAAAATATGAAACAGCCTCCGACCAAGCTCGAACAGATATGGCTTCACAAACCCCGAACGATGGGCATTCAAAGAATCCGACTTTTAGGAGGCGAGTTGAAGAAGCAGCGGCCACGCTTCGATTGGGAACGTCGAGTCAACAACGCCGGAAAACGTCCACGAGCGCCGATTCTTTCGTTGTCTTCAGCAAGGGTTCAACAGAAATATCGCAACAAACGACAAGACAGTCTCCTGGCACCGCAGCGTCTCAAAGGTCAAGCAAGCAAGGTATCAAAACTTCATCGTCTTCGTCTATTTTGAGCTCATCTGAGAGCAACGATCAAATGGCAGCGAGTCAGCGACGTCTTTTCGAGCAGATGGTGACACTCCGCACGCGTCTCAATGAGCGGCTTGCTGCATCAAACAAATTTGCTAAATATCTTGAATCTACTTTGAAAACAAGGGACAAAGATATAAAGCACGCAAATGAACGCCTAGTCGCAGCCATGCTTGAAATCGAATCGCTGAAGCACATAGCGAAAGAAGCTGTTGAAGCGTTCGAAAGTGAAGAAAAGAGCAGGATACAGATTGCCGGGAGGTTAGATACCCTGACGAAGCGCCTTGACCTGATGCATGCAGCGCTTCGACGGGATGTCAAGGACATTGATGCTGCCTGCATTAAGAGTGTGCCGATTCGCTGGGTTGGAATGGCTTCGGACATCCGCATTATGGGCTCGTTCGATCATTGGACCAAAGGCGTCGCAATGTCTCCAGAATTTATCGAGGGAGGCAATAACGTCTTTGTGGCTGACCTGATGCTTGTTTCTGGGACATATGAAATAAAATTCGTTGTTGACGGCATATGGCAAACAGCTCCTGAATGGGCGACAACTGGTGATGGGCTCGGTGCGAATAATATATTAGTCGTCGAATAGATGGCAATATGCGAGTGTCCTAAATTCGTAGTCTACTTAACTATCTAATAAATATCGTTCAGATTGGATCAGATTGGAAAAAATGAAGCTCGCATCGAAATGTTTTTGGACTGAGTAGAAAGGAACACACTCGCATCGAAAATGTCTTTCAGCACATCGATTTTTTGGCCCGGGCTGCAGCCCGCTTTTTCGCATTTTTGGCGGCATTTTTGCTCACGCTAGAGTCGACAAAAGAAGCACCCGGTGGTCCTTGATGGCCTGCACTCTGAGACAAATTAACTTTCAAAGCCCCAGGTGGTCGGTACCTTCCAGGCCCAGCCTCTTCCGCCGTAGATCTCGCAAGGCTAAAATTGCCTGACCCACTCGTCACGTGTGGTGGTCTGTAAGGCGAAGTGTTGTTCACAATTGCATTATCACGGCCCATGATTTCTGGATTGTCTCGCATATTTCGGCCAGGTGAAATTGGTCGGTCCGCATAAGTGCTTTTGATTGCAGGCTGCCATTTTGCTTCGAACAATCTCTCTCGTTCCACGTGCTGAAGCAGTTCACCGTTGTATCGCCAAAGCTTGTACCCATTGTCAACGTTCAAGCGTGGTGCTGTTGTGGCAGTAAGAAGATAGCGACCATTCGGTGACCACTCAGCAGAAACCTTAGGGAAAGGCCGAACAAATATTTTCAAAAGCTTAGCAAGATACAAGTATGTTAAAAAAACGACGTTCACGTCATCGAAACGAAATCTTACCGAGCAGGCAGCTCGAGCCTTTCCGATGAGTTTATACTTTCCATCAGCTTTCCGGTCGAAGAATCGCATGTCACCTGGCAGATTTCCGAAACCAGCGAGGCAAATGAATCGTCCAAAAGGATTCCAACGGACTGTGTTGTGGGGGCCTGCGCCTAACTGATAGATTGGTTCGCATTTGATAGAAGAGAAAATCGTTGCATTAGCAGGCATATGCCCGTATACAACCACAAATTCATCAATTCTTGGTGAGAAAGCTGCATCGTGCACTGGCCCTTCTTTGTCAAGAGGAACCTGAGGGGATAAGAGTGAGGATTGAAGGAAAAGGCACGCTTGCCTCCGCATAAAAGAAAGAGAGGAATAACAGGGAAATTAGGACATCGCACCTTGCATTGAAGTGTGCGATCAGTGCGCATAAACATTAGCGTTGACTCCCCATAGTAACTCTGATTTGTAGCGTCTATTTCCGAGGACCCAAGAATTAGAACAGCTGACCCGTTGGCTGCCCATTCATATACAACTTCCTGTACCCGGAAAAATGACTTATGCGCCAAAGGTTCTGTCTCGGACACCCCTCCGTTAGTACCAGATGGGACGTCATAGAGCCGGACGCTACCAGGTTGGCCCTTGGTCTCAGGAATAAAGGCAACGAAAAAAGGCTTCCCTGGGGAAATCTTGTGAGTGGAAACGCGCGGCACACGTAAACGGAACAGTCGAGTCACAGAGTTATCTAGATGATAGATGTGCACTTCGTTTGTGACAACGCGACTTGCGATGCTTTCATCCGCGGAAAATTGTAAAGTAGGCCAAACAGACTTGCTAAATGTTTTTTGGAAACACGCAAAGAGCATCTTGCCGCTTCCCAACAGCCACACTGTAAGATTTTTCTCGTCGCCTGCGCCGGAGGGTTTCGCTTTCTGGTAGATCACCAGATAAGAACTTGCCGGAGAAAAGTGAACCGCCACGGCCCCTGGAATGGGAAAACGCTGGACGACGCACTTGCTAGATGTATCGTAGATATGCACTGCATCGTCAAGTATGCACGCGAGAAGTTGTCCGTCAGCAGCGAAAACTGTTTGTGTAACCGAGAACCGTTCGACCGGTTCGCCGACAAGCAGACCGTCAACTGCTCTGAGCTGCGCGCCATCTGGCCTGCGTTCTAACAAGTGCATTTGAATATCGTAAGAACTGATGACAGCCGTGATGACTTCTGCGGCGTGTTAATTGTGGTTTTTTATTCACGAAAACTTTTAAAGAGCTACCTTCAATGCCACCTTCGTACGTACGAACGTACAAGTAATGTAACTCCTTCATTAATTAAATGTAATGATGATGATGATTTATTCCGTCTTGGTTACTTGCTTGTATCTCTGCGGAAATCTTTCATGGTTCTTTAGCGATCGCGGATATCGGATATATTATTAGAAACCCGACGTCATGTATGCATGGATCATAGGTTTTTTTATATTTTCATTTAAGATTATTAAGATCTTATGATATTCTGATTTTCATAAGGGAGACATTTTTTTATGCATAACGATTTTATAAAGAAGGAAAAGACTTTATCATTACGATCCACACAATCACCCCAGTGGGCAAACAGTATAAAGATTCCGCTTATGTTCACGTAAGCGAACTTATCCTTAACTATAATCAAGTTAAGTTACAGTACGTTAAAAGTGTCTCACCTGATGAAAATCAGAATATCATATCAGTAATATTTATTAGTGTTATATAGTGTTATTATATTATTACACGAAATTATGAAATCTTCACGGCGCAGACAGGGACACTCCTTTCATGCTAGCGAGCGGAACAAGCAGAGGATGTCCAATAGTTCGCGGGCAAGTGAGAATGAACGACACAATCATGAGGCTCGATTGCGCTAAACCGCAGCTGGAATCATTTGGGACGTCGCATACCGTCCTCGGGTCTTTCCCAAGAAGAAGGTGAAGAAAAACTTTGAACATGGCGGAGCGGACTGCGCTGCGCTTCTTGGCACTGGTGCTCGCCTGTTACGTGGTCAACATACCTCGCAAAACTCTTGCAGAATCGTCACATGCTGTGTTCTCCTCGGGATACCCTCGTGTTGAGCATCAAAATGGCACTACCACATTCAAGCTCTTCGCGGCGTTGGATCGCGCTGGCACCGCATTCTTCGTCGCTGTACCCCGGGCAGAACCAACTAAAAAGACCATGACACCTACGCCAGACGAGATATTTGCCGGCAATGCCAGTATAAGTGCGGGCGAACGTGCAGTCGCAGCGGGCTCACTCGCATTCACTGATCCAAACACAGAGCGAACATTGACTGTCCGTGGCCTCCCAGATGAGTCCACGTTTGACATGTTTTTCGCCACACATACCGGAACACCGAGCGTATCAGCAAACGGAATAGCATCACCGGCATCTGACACGGTATTACAGTTTAATGTGATGGTTATTGGCGATGTCACGCCGCCGCTGTTCGTGATGGGCACCCCGTACGCTTCAGGTCATGGCCCGACCAGCATAACAGTATCAATGGCTGCATCTGAACAAAACTCCTCTTACCATGTCATCATACTACCAAGCGGTTCTTCACCACCAAGGACAGCACTTGAGGTATATGATGGAGCCCTGACTGAAAATGCAGCGAACGCAGCGATCTCATTCAAGGGGTCGGGCCCTGTATCTTCCTTTGATACAACCCCCGTGACTTTTTCTGGTGGAATGTCTCCGGGGTCTGCTTACAGTGTTTATCTAACGGTTTCAGACAGGAATGGCAACGTCAATTCAGTTATGCAGATTGTGCAAGCGTCCACGAAACAATGTATGACATGCCCGGCGCTCAATGTTTTAGCTGGAGGCAATACATGCGACTGTGTGGTGCCAACAATATTTACACTTCGTGTTCTGACAACAGGAAGTGAGCTGTTGAAGAACAGGGATGCACTGAAAGCGTCCGTCGCAGAGCAACTCGACGTGGCTGCGTCGCAGGTGGCAATGCTGTCATGGGAGCACTCGCTTAACTATCCAGGGTATATGATGGTAACGCTATCTGTGACGCCCTTCAGTGCGGGCGATAATGCAACTACCACTACTGTGGACAGTGCGCTTGCATCTGGGAACCTTACAATTGGAGGCGCCCCATCAGGGGTGAGTGACCTTATGTTATCAGGCGAGCCGGACACACGGATACTACTTGGATCGAAGAATCGCCCAAGAGGTAGAACCAACCCAATGACAGACGATGGCAGCATACCTGGACAGCTGATGGAGGAGCCTGAGCGATCAAACAAGGCCATGTTCCAGTGGAAGGTATGGTTCGGCGATACTGAGTGCACAGAATGTATATCACAGTGCAAGCTTGATCTTGGTATTTGGGCGACGTGTACATCCCCAAAGGTATACTTTGCGCTACCACAGGGGGAGCATTTTTTTTTTGTGCGGGGTTTGGGCGGTGATGGCGTGCCAGACAGCACTCCGGCGAGGTATACGTGGACGATAAGATATAGGCCCGAGATATTTTTCAACACGGCAGAGGTTCCACCTGCTTCAGTGAA
>Ga0209630_10002564_pt1 | contig 17387 bp, 11 predicted proteins | sample COG_01_FD_184745 | JGI IMG/M metagenome (GOLD analysis project Ga0209630, IMG submission 184745) | Pelagic Microbial community sample from North Sea - COGITO 998_met_01 (SPAdes) (version 2) | ecosystem: Environmental > Aquatic > Marine > Neritic zone/Coastal water | place: Helgoland, sampling... | reverse complement strand
AACGTAGAGGACGGCCTAATCAGTGCATTCATAACATCTACCATTTTATATCGCAATTCTTTTAATATCGTACAATTAAAATCATAAAAATAAATCAATTTTTTATTTTTTCTTCCCACCTTTTTTAGTAAGTAATCCTTCGCTTGTATTAAATACAGGGTATGGCGTAACTTTATTTTGCAAACTCATAGTTCGCGAAGTAGATTTTTTAGGAGTTAATTTAGATGTACTTTTTTTAGAACTACTTAGTTTTATGTCAGATATGTCAGATAGAGAAATAGGTTTATTTTTTTTAGTATTGTAAAATTTTATATTTGCAAAATCGCGTATAGTACGGGGTTTTGGTGAAGTATTATCTCTTATTTTAAATGCCTCATAATCTTTATTATATACGAATGAAATAAAGTTCTTTTTATATTCCCTAATTTTCACATCATTATAAACGCGTTTTGTTCCTGATTTATATGTTACTGCTATAATATAGCTTGTTTCCGTATTAATATCACTTTTACTAACACTATTGCCCTTTGATATATTTGATATACCACGTTGTATTGGACGCATACGATGTTTAGCCTTTCTAAAAATATTCACTAATTTTTTAGGTAAGAACCCTCCCTTTTCCATATTATATTCTAATTAATGTATATATATATTATAAAGAAGGGATTTCATGATCATAACATAAATTATGAACATTTAAATATTCGTGCCTACCAACACGTTGTGCTCTACCAATGGCTTGTTGTTTATCTATATCCATAGAATGTAATATAATAACATCAGTCGCGCAACTAATATCTATACCCGAACCCGCATATTGCGTAGTTAATAATATGACATTAACTTTGCCAGATTTGAAATCGTTTAACACTTTCATCATATGTGATGTATGGCCTTTGAGCAATGAGTGTGTTATATCATTTTTATTTAGTTCATCAATTATTTTTGTAAACGAATCAACTCTGCTAAATACAATAAATTTGCCATTTCTATTATTTTTTATCAATTCCAATAAGGTTTCTTCTTTATTCAATAGTCCTTTGCCAATTAAATCATATTTATTAGTATTTATTATTTCATTTTTATCTTCTTTTTTATTAGATACGATTGCTGTTAAATTTTCTGTACTTTTAATTTCACATCTACATTCTGGGCACCTTTTATTTGTAATACTGGCGTTATTAAGATATTGCATTAAACACGAACCACAAAATATATGAGTACAATCAAGCAAAATTGGATTTTTGATATTATCTAGACAAATAGAACAAGTCTTATTTTTTATTTCCGTAATTCTTTCTGTCAAATCTTTAAGTTTTTCTGCTAAAATTTTTAGTTCGTTATCTATATTTTTTACTTTATTGGCTTTTTGTTCGCTTGATATATCAAGACCCAATACAAAATCGCGTTCTTTTTGTTTATTATAAATTGATTTATTCATATCTTTGCATATCAATTTAGCAATACCCTCCTCTGTATCATTTTTCCCACCTAATTCCTTAATTGCACCAGAAATATCATTTGCATTGATTTTTTCCAAAACACTTTGATTAATATAATTTTTAATTGCTTTTAAATATTTAGACATTTTACATAAATAATATTTTTCTACCATAGCAGGTATCTTAAAACTTTCCTTCACGAAATTCTTATCACATTTTACAAGCAAATAATCTATATATTCTTCTTTCAATATATCCTTAATATTATAGTATTGTGAATATGAAGTTGATGAGTATTTGTCGCAAATATTCATATAAGTTCCACTTATCAACCATATAAATAAATAATTGAAAATTTCTATTTTATTTATAATATCATGACATTCATCAATTATAATACGTTTCCATCTATTTATAAATTTAGCTTTATAACTATTGTTATAGTAATCCAAAAATCGCGATAGCGTTGTATTTTTGATTAATACAACATCATATTTGTTAAAATAATCTATTATTTCTCTTTCATTATTTAAATTATATTCTGGTAAATTCTTTTTAATATAGGTCAAACTATCAATTGCTATATAATTAAGACTAGTATTATCTCTCAATGTTTTTTCCCATTGGACATAAACAGGCCCGCGCGGTACAATGATCAAAGTAGAACTAATCATTTCTTGAATATTTGGAGTTTTTTTATTATCAGATATTGCTGTAAAATAATTATAAGCCTTATTACTATGATAACTATTAACCATAACATTATTAACATGTATATTATTCAAAGGATTATGTGCAATTATCGATAATGCAGATAATGTTTTGCCATAACCAACAATATCTCCTAGAATTCCAATATTAGTTGATATTTTAATATTTTCGTAATTCATATCATTTGAAGATGTGGGTAAATTTATATTATTCTTTTTAATTTTATAATTTATTGATCCAACATTTTCCATATGAATAGCTTTGTAAAGACACGCGAGTTGATGTGGTTTTAAAATCTTATTAATTTTATCAGGTTGAGAAGACCGAGGTGAAAAAGAATCTATCTCAATATTATATATAATGTCGTTATCTGACATTTAAACTTATCTATTATTATGTAAGTATATTTTATATGGATTTTACGCAAACATTTTATGAAAACGATATAAGAACTTATATATATATAAAATGTATATATGGACGACGAGAATAAAGTTATAGAAAATAAAAATAGTGAAATATCTAAAATGAAGAAAATTATATTTGCTTTACCTGGTGATAATTTCAGTTCTAAATTTTTAATTGCCTGGACTGCGACGATTAGTAAATTATGGGATATGCGAAAATATGATATAATGATATCTCCGTCAACTGGCTCATTTGTGTCTTTTGTAAGAATGCATACATTGGGATTGGATACTCTGCGTGGAGAAGACCAGAAACCATTTAATAATCAGGATTATGATATATGGATTACAATTGATAGTGATATTGTTTTTACACCAGAACAAGTAGTTGAATTAATTGAATCAACCGAACAGCACCCGGTTGTAGCAGGTATGTATAGAATGTCAGATTTGACAAATTATGCTTTTGTAAAAGATTGGGATATAGAACATTTTAAGAAAAATGGTAGTTTTAAATTTTGCACTCCTAATGAGATTGAAGAGTGGAAAAAAGAAACGGAATTTAAATACTATCCCGTTGTGTATTCTGGCATGGGATTTATGGCAGTCAAAAAAGAGGTACTTGATAAACTAAAATATCCATATTTTGATTCGGAAGTTGAAGTTATTGAATGCGATGATGGTAAAATTATTAGAGATATATGTAGTGAAGATGTGGCTTTTTCAAAGAACATTAATAAAGCCGGATATCAAATTATGATTAATACAAATATTCGCGTCGGACACATTAAACCTCTTATAATCTAATTTATTTTATTTCATATAATTAAATGGAAAATTTATCATTATATTTTGAAAAAATAAGTAATTATTATCCACTTATCGTAGTTATAATATATCTAATATATTACATGTTTTCCAACTCTGTAATCACTCTAATAATATTGATAATAGGAGTATATATTGGATTTTATTTAAATAATTTTATCAAGGAAAAATTGGAATATTATAAGGGAATTATTTAGCTTTTTTTTTATATTGTCGTTTTATATATTGTCTTTTTACACCGCCTATTTTTTGTTCAATTTTTTTATTATCAGAAGAGCTACTAGATGATGAAGATGATGAAGATGATGAAGATGATGAAGATGATGTATCGCTATTATTTTCTGTTGCTTCTTTTTCGAGTCTTTCCATTTCTTCCTTATTGGATTGTTCTATTCGTTCCATTTCTTCCTTATTGGATTGTTCTTGTTTGCGTAGTTCCATTTCTTCTATTTTTGATTGTTCTAGAATTCGCATTTCCTCTCGTTGTGCTTCCTCTCGTTGTGCTTCCTCTCGTTGTGCTTCAACTCTTTGCGCTTCCTCTCGTTGTGCTTCAACTCTTTGTGCTTCAACTCTTTGTGCTTCAACTCTTTGTGCTTCCTCTCGTTGTGCTTCCTCTCGTTGTGCTTCAACTCTTTGTGCTTCAACTCTTTGTGCTTCAACTCTTTGTGCTTCCTCTCGTTGTGCTTCAACTCTTTGTGCTTCAACTCTTTGTGCTTCCTCTCGTTGTGCTTCAACTCTTTGTGCTTCAACTCTTCTAGCATTATCATGATTTTCATTAGGAGCAGAGTTCATAAATGGTAAATATGAATATTCTTGAACATTTTCAGGTGGTTTTTGCATTGCATTTAATTGATTGTTGGGTGGGATAATTGTTTCTTCTGGTTGTGCAGATATAAACCAATACATTACTCCTCCAATAATCAAAAAAACAATAAATGTAGAAATGCTTATCAATACCCATTTAAATTTACCCATAATATCTTCCTCTTCTTCGGTCTTATCTTCTTCGGTCTTATCTTCTTCGGTCTTATCTTCGGTGCTTTCATCTTCTGGTTCTATACCTAATATAATTTTATCTTCACTTTCTCTTTCCTGTTCTCTTGCTTTAAGTGCGTCTCTTATATTATCAATACTTGAATCATCAGAAAAATTCTCTTTTTTTAATGATGTTATAAATGTATCTATTATTCCAACAGTATCTTTTTTTTCATCTTTAACAAAATTATTGGCTTTATTTAATGTGTTAATTAATCCGTCGAGTAACGTTGTAGGAGGAGACATTTTTTATTTGAATAATTACTACTCTATAATAATATATTATTTAATTAGATAATATACGTATTAAAATGGAATTATTAAAACCTATTTATGTAAAAAGATGGTTAAATGAAAAGCAACATAAAACTTATGTTTTTGATACTAATAAATTAAATGTATATAAATCTACTTATATCATAATTAATGAATATATATTTCAAGATAATAATTATCATGATGCTCTTAATAAAATTGTATATTATATATTACAAAAAGAAAAAGATATTGAATTGCCGTTTTATTTTTGGGATGAGGAAAATTTACTATACGATATAAAAGAAATTAAATGGAAAGGCTATGACATAAACCCGTTTAAATCAAACGATAGAAATTCGGACACATTAAAAGAACCTATAATTATAACAAACAAATATGAACTATTCAAAAAAACAGAAATTAATTTAGTATTTTATAGTGATTTTAGATATGATATAAAATATTATTTTGATAAATCAATAAAACTACCAGAGTTCACTAAACAAATTAAAGAATTAATTAAAAATGAAGAACCACTAGTTAATTTATATAATAAGGATATTAAATTTGCTAAATTATCATTAGAAGAATATAATGATGTCAGTTTTGAAATAAAATTAGATAACATAGAATCTTTGCTGATATTATTTGATAAACTAGAAACCAATGAAAATATGCAAATTATGCAATTAATAAATAATAATAATGCAATATATAAATTGTTTAAAGAGCACACTTTTTCAAATGAAAAAGAGCTTGCATTTATTTTTAACTTACTAAATGTGAAGGATGAACTATTAAATATTTATTATAAAGGAAAAACATCTAAACTATCTATATCAAATACCAATGCAATTATTAATTTTAAATATCCCATAGATAATGGTAATAAATGGGCAAATATTATTAGTGATAAAAAGGATTTTATAGAATATATAAAAAAATATATTGATATCAAAACCGATTTTAAAGAAAAAGATATTAATTTAAGAGTTAAGTTTATGGTTGATAATATAGATTATCCAACTTTAATAAAAAAAATAGGAACATATTCTAATATATTTGAAGCTATAATATTTAAAAATGAAAAGAAAAGGAATAGTGGATATTATAGCTACAAGAGAGTTAATGATATATTGAATAATAAATTTGATGTTACAGCATATATTAAATCTAGATTAATTGTTGGTATGTTGGAAGATGATATAGTAAAGGAATTAATGCAATTTGAATATACAAAAATAGAATCTGTTGCATTGGTTAAAGAAGAATTAAAGATTATAGGAGATATCGGATTTAATGACTTAGATAAAAATCCAAATATAATTGAAGGTACTTATATTGTTGTTAAAAAAAGTGGTAGTGGATTTGAAATTGATATTAAAAATTGCAAATCATATTACGAGCTTGATAATATTAAATTTTGGCTTACAAAAATAATAGAACAAACACGTGTTATAGAAAAGAAACCAGTAATTAAGAAAAAGGACAAAACACCTGAACCACCTCCTAAAAAAAGCTCTTCTAAATCTCCTGATGATAATTCAATTGACAAAGATGATGATGGCGAGGAGTTTGATAACTTTGACTTTGCCAAGGGTGGCGGTGGCGGTGTTAAAAATGACGAATATAAAAACTACTTGATAAATCGCTTGCGTAATGCTGACAAAGAATTATATAAAGATGATAATAAATCACGTAAATGTCAAAAAAAAACACAACCTGTGGTCCTATCAAAAGAGGAATTAGATGAAATTAAAGAAAAGGGTTATGATAAGTATTTTGATAATGTTATTGAATATGGTAGTAATCCTGATATAAAAAATTATTATACATGTCCTAGATTGTGGTGCCCAATTAGTAAAATACCATTAGATGAAAGTTTAGAAAATCCGAAATGTCCTGGTGAAAATGAAGAACCAATGAAAATGAACAAAGAGATGGATAATTCAAATAAACCACGATATGCATATTTAATTAAAAATATAAATTTACCATGTTGTGGTAAGAAGAAACCTAAGGAAATAGAGCCATCTAAGGTATCTGTCAAAAAGCCCGATTCAAAAGTTTCAGACAAATTAGATGATGATGATAAAAATTATATAATGAACAAAATACCATTACCATATAAAGGGCGGTATGGTGATATATCAAAAGAGTTACATAAGATATTAAAGCCCGATAATTATGGCGAATATAATAAGCAATGCCTTTCTCCAAATAATATTAATAAAAGAGAATGTATATTACGGAAAAGTATAATAAATCAAAAAGATATCACGAGCAAATACGATTGCATTGTTAATGTCGTTGCTTTTTTATTAGGAAAGACAAAGACCGAATTTATTAAAGATATTATTGATAAATTAGACATAATCACATTTATGTCTCTTGATAATGGTAATGTATGTAAAGATTTTGTTGTTCTAGAACCAATTATAGCAGAGGATAATATGGATATGTATAATAGCTTTATAAAATTCAATAAAAATTTTAAAAATATAGAGTTGGATATACCGGATTCAAGTGATAATTCCAAAACAGCTAATTATAAAAGGTCAAGATATTTGTATATATATAAATCGTATTTAAAATTTATTAAATACTTGTCTGCTGATAATTATCCTTTTGATAAAACTATCAAATATCTTAATTCATTGGTTGCGATTTTATATAAAAAATTAATTGTACTATGGGATATAGAAAAAATAAATGAAAATATTCAAATAAATATGATATGTCCTTACTACACTAGATATATAGATTTATACTCGTATTTAGATAAAAATCCCAAATTTATTATGATAACAAAGGAAAATAATCATTATGAACCGTTAATATCAAGATCAATTAATATGAAAAGTGATAAGAAAATATTTAATTTAGAAGAATATAATGTTATTAAAGATATATTGATAAATTGTACTAATAAAAATAAGTTTGATGAATATGATATAGGAATATTTACAAATAAAGATAATATAAATGCATTACATAAGTTATTGAAGGATGAAAGCGAATTGTTTAGATTCGAATCAATTATAATAAATACAGATTATACAATTGACAAAATTATCTTAAAAAACAAAATGTTGTTACGATTTAATAAACAATCTATTATAATATTACCATTATTAATGAAAGAATACAATATTAAAAGTGTTATTTTCATAGATGATATAATTGATAAGGAATACGATATAAAAATTGTTAAAGGCATATTTGAAAAGTTTAAAAAAGGTTTTGAAAATATAAAGGATCTGGGTTTTAGTATTGAAATAGGCAAAACGGTATTAGATACAAAGGAAATAACGAGAACTAAAATAAAAATAAATGATGAGAAATACGAGACTATTAACAATAATTTTATACTACCATTTAATAATAAAAATAACTATAATAAATATATTGAAAAGAATGACAAACAAATAAATAAATTAGAAAAAATGCGATTATTGGTGAAAAACAAGCTTTTAAATAAGAAGTTTACTGACGAATATTATAAAGCATTATGTAATAAGTCAAGAAGAAAAATTGTCAAAGAGCTATTGAGCGAATTTGAATCATCATCGCATAATTCAAAAGATATTAGAGATATTCAGATAATTATTGAAGAAATACCATTATCATCAAGGGCAAATATTAAAAAATGGTATAATAAATCATTATTATATTCAAAATATGATTATATTAATGAGCTATCAAATAAAATAAAAGATAATGGAAAGGAATTACTATTTACACAATATGCGATAGGTGATAAAATACCCTTATCAATAATAAAATACCATGAAGCTCTGCCAAATAATGTAAGTAATATTGAAGAAACCGTTGAATACTACACGTTATTAGATGCAATTAAAGTGTCTGATAAAAAATTACCAGATATATTTACTGGTGAAGAAAATGTTCTAAATAGCAAATGGACTAAATATAAAAAGAAGATATGGTACAAATTAAGATATATTAAAACTGATTATAAAGATAATTATATTAACGAGTTATGTAATTATTTATTAGAAAGGTTAAATATAAATATTGTTTCATACAAAGATATTATAGCAAATTCTAATAATTATTATTTAGATGTTTTTAATAAAGATAATTTTGATAAAAATAAAAAATATAGAATTAAAAAATTATTTAAGGATCCCCAATTCTATCAAGCTTATTTAAAAGAAATGAATAGTGTCAATAAGACTAAAAAATCATTTAAAACTCTTAAAATATTTTTTGAAACTTATTTTGATAAAAGTTCTTTTGACGAACGATATAAAATAGTAAATAATATAGTAACAAATGGTGCAATTAAATATCCAGGCGACATAGATATATTTAATATCGCCAAGTTATTAAACATATCCATATTATTAATACACAACAGGTCAGAATATGGCAAAGGCATTAAGGTTGACAAAAGAGCAGGTGATAAAGATCTAAATATAACGACATCGGTATTTAGAGCAGAAAATAATATTATGGAACGACCTTTAATAATGTTATATAGAAAGATAGAAAAAACAAATATAAGTTATTATATAATTAAAAATACAGATATAAAAGATCTAATATATATGGAATTGAATGATGTACCTGATGAAATTAAAACTAAAATATTAGATTCAACAAAATCAGACGATATATCATCGTCAACATCAACGTCTCCTATATAATTTTAACTTTTTGTTCAGGTATTTTATAGCATCTACTATCTTTTTTCTTTAAATCGAATTGCACATTTAAATCACTTTCAATGCATTTATTGAATATTTCGGTTGATTCATCTTCTTCTTGAATATCTTCTAATACTTGATTATTATCTTCAACGTCTTTAAGCAATTCCATCATGTGTTCTTCATCTACTAATATTCGGCTATCACCTGTACCACATGGTGGCTGTTGACCTAGCATAACATTCGCTGATACACCATTAACCTTGTCATATTCAGCAAATATACTTGCATTAATTAACATATCCGTTGTTTCTTCAAATGAGGATTTGGCTAATGGTCCAATATCACCTCTATTAATACCATGCCTATCTATTGACATCAATTGTCCTTTATACGTCATAGTATCGATTAATAGAGACATATGTCGGAAATTCATTGAACCTTCGCTTGTAACTGCTACTAATTCTTTATATAATGCATTTCGCGCAGCTTCAATACCGAGAGTATCATAAATTTCACGAATATCATTAGAAATAGTTCTCGTTGAATCAATATTGGGGTTAGCCAATATATCAATCAAATTAGTACCATCAGTATCTAATACCCATTCAACCATGTTATCAAATTTGTTATTTTCTTCATTATATTTAGTATATTTCTTTTTATTCAAAGATACCTTTTTGATACCTTTGTATCCTTTTAAGATAATTTGATATACAATATTATGTTCGATTGCTTTAATTGTAGCTATTTCGTCTTTATCATCAACGTCTTTTAATGCCGCCTCTGTTAATTTTATTCTGAAAATACACTCTTCTGCATTATCATCACTATATACGCAATCAATATATTTGTCGTAAGCTAAATTTAATTTAGTATAAACGTCAATCATTTTAAGTCCAAATAGATTCATTTTAGATTTATTGAATATTAATCTTAGAACCCATGGCGAGCTACTGCGTGCTTTACATGTATTGCTTTCAATCTCTTCAAACTCTTTGTATACCTTCATGATACCTTGGTCCTTTTCAATATTTGTATCATAATATTCTCCATTATCCCAATAAATTTCACTATATTCTAGAATATCAGATAATTTTGTAATTTCAATTGAATTTTTGATGTTCATAGCGTGATTTTTTGTAATCTCAATACGCGAATCTGTAATTTCTCCATCTTCATTCATATCAGGATTAACAATACTTGCCACATCTTGTTTCATATATATTATTAATGTTGGAGTTTTCGTTTTCTTTGTGGCCGATAAAATCTCTTTAAGTCTCGGTACACCTGATGTGGCTTTCACCGCAGCTGCTGTACCCGACACGTGAAATGAATCAAGTGTCATCTGAGTGCCTAATTCTCCAATTGTTTGAGCAGCAACTATTCCCACCATTTCTCCTGGTTGCGCAATAGCATGCTTAAAATACTCGTTAACTTGTTCAACAATCCAATCAAATATTTCTTTCGTGAAATGATGTTGAAATATTAATTTTTTGGGATTTAAATGAATTCTCAGCAAGATATGAAAGAATTTCATTCCTTGCACATTATTTTTTATAAATAACTCATTTTTAAGTTTATCAATTGTAGTCAATACATAATCTGGTTTTAAATCCGTTTTAAAAGCATTAACGCCAATTGATTCCAATCGTTTATTTGCGTTATTAATAATTCTGTCAAATGGAATTGGATAATTAATAAACTTCTTTTTCTCACCATTAAATACATATTTAATCAAAAACTCTTTGTCTTCTAGCATTTCTTCAAAATGTTTATTGCATTTTTTATAAGTATCACCATTAATACTATCAAATGCTTCTTTTGTCATGTGAATCGATGCATTATCAGTTGATTTCAAATTATATTCTTGGTCTATTTCTAATAATTCTTTATCAATTGTATTAATAAATTGTACTTCAATTTTACATCCATCCATACCATCTTCTCCATAAATGTATTGAATAATAGAACCAATTGCTGTTCTCACAGTATTATCATAATGTATTTTTGAATCTTCCATCGCTTTTACTAATCTGCGTTGAATATATCCGGTTTCAGATGTTTTAACAGCCGTGTCTATAAGTCCTTCGCGACCACCCATAGCATGAAAGAAAACTTCTTGGGGAGATAACCCGGTAATGAAGCTATTTTTAACAAACCCCCGTGCTTCTGGACCGTCATCATATTTGGTAAAATGAGGAAGAGTTCTATCAGTAAACCCATATGTAATTCGTTTACCATCTACATTTTGTTGTCCAACACACGCAATCATTTGGGCAACATTTGTTTCCTTACCTTTTGAACCTGATTTAACCATATTAATCATCCTATTCTTATTTTCATCAATTTGTGATAAACCAATCTTACCCACCTCACTAGTTGTTTCATTTAGAATACCAATGATCTCGCGTTCAATATATTCTTCATTATTAAATATACTATTATTATCAATAGTACCTCTGCGAATATCATCGAGTTTATCATAAGCTTTCTTTTTCATCTCCTTAATCTTATTTTTAAGCTTTTCATCGGTATCTTTGTCAGTGACTAAGTCACTAATTCCAACGCTAAATCCGGCTGTAAGCAACCATCTACATACTAGGCGCTGCGTATTATCTAAAAATTTCTGCGTTTCGAATGGCCCATAATCGTGATATATTACAGGAATCAAACCGGTTGAAATACCATGAAATACATTTTTATCTAGATTACCTTTTTCTAATTCACTATTATTAATAACTACTCTTTCATCCTTCTTATTTTTTCTATTAATATAAAGACCAGGTGGCAATATTTGCGAATAAGCTTCCTTTCCTGTATATGTATACTTTTTATCAGGTTTCTTTAAACTACCACCGAAATAACTATTAACCATTTGAATATTCGCCAGTGTTTTATCTTGCATATTTGTAATATCCTTGGTCAATCTATACGAACCTAATAATGTATCTTGGACTATTTCAATAATTGGTTTACCGTCTCTTGGCGCCAATATCATATATGGCACAGCAGCAATATCCATTAATTCATTCATCGTTTGTACACTTTGGGGGCAATGCAGATTCATTTCATCTCCGTCAAAATCCGCATTATAAGGTGGAGTATCAAGAACATTCAATCTAAACGTTAGATATGGCATAATAACTACTTTATGACACATCATAGACATTTTATGTAAAGAAGGCTGTCTGTTAAATAATACAAAATCACCATCTTTAAGATGTCTATGTACAACATCGCCAAACTTTAACTCATTTGCATTCTGTTCAAGATTGCGAGAATATTTTAGATTGATTGTTGTATTATTTTTCTTGATATATCTTGCTCCTGGCCAATTGTCCGAACCATTCATTACTAATTCTCGCATTTTATCAATGTTATATTGATTAACCGTTTCTGGAAAAGTAATATTAATTGCTACTCTGATAGGAACTCCTAATTCATCAATACTAATATAAGGATCTGGTGTAATAACCGAACGGGCTGATTGATCTACGCGTTTACCATTGAGATTGCCCCTGATACGCCCTTCCTTCTTTTTCATACGATCAGATACTGATTTAAGTTTACGACCATTTCTTTGCTGTGAAGGCGCTAGACCTGGTATTTGATTATTAATAAATGTAAATACGTGATATTGTAAAAGCATAGTAATATACTTAATAGTATCTTCCGAAGCCCCTTTATTAATTTTATCAATAATACTATTATTTGTCTTAATTATATCACTTAGCTTATGTGTTAAATCGTCTTCGCGTCTTTGACCGTTCTCTTCAATAATACTTGGGCGAACAGCAGGAGGAGGAACCGGTAGTACAGTACATATCATCCATTCTGGTCTATTCCATTTTGGGATAAATCCCATCATTTCCATTTCACGTTCAGTAATTCTTTTAAATATTTTAAGAATATCTTCTGCTGTAAATTCTTGCGATATTTTTTCTTCTTTTTTCTTATCCTTCCATTCAGCAATAAGTTTCATTGCATTTTCTTTATGAATTTTAGTAGGCCGCAAAGCACCACATCCAACAACACCGTCATCTCCACAAGATCTCAACTTCGTTGTTGTATTACATAGTTTGTAATAAGCCTCCCATCTTTTTTGATTATTTTTAATAGAAAGAATTTTTGCCATATCGTTTTTAAAATCCTTATGTTGTGTATCTGGTGAAATTAAACATTTAGAACATTTATAACATACGCAATTTAATAGTTTTTTAGTAATATCAAAAAACATTGCATGAAATACAGGTTTTGCTAATACAATATGTCCAAAATGTCCGGGACAGAAAATATTCTTTTGTTCACATGTACAACATATACGATTATGTTCTAATACTCCCATACGGGAATCAAATAAACCACCTATAATTGGTTCGCTACCAGCGTATGTATCGGTTTTATTGATTTCTACAACTGAACGTTTAATGATTTCGTCGGGTCCCAATACACTAAATTGAATACCTTTAACCTCTTGGATTTCAACTTTTTGGTCATTGTAAGATAGTTCTGGATAAATTGACATATCTCTTAATAATAGTAGTTAAAATAACTCGTCTTATGTTTAAATTATTTTAAAAAAATAATCAATTTTTATTTTTATTGCTTTCTAAATAAATTTTTGAAATCTTCCATAAATAAATATAATAGTGTTAAAAATATGGCAGTTATTATTGACAATACTATTAAATAGCCATTCTTTCTACCTTTAAAGGGAACACCTTCAAATGGCATTGATAATAATGATATTATAAATGAAGTTGGTAAGAAAATAGCCGCAACAATTGTTAATATACGAGAAGTCCCTGAATCTAAATACGCAATTCTTTGCATAGTACCATGCCTCGTTTGTTCCAAACTATCTTTCAAATTTATAACATTTTTTTGAAATACTTTTATACGATTTTTGAATAACTCATAATCATTATTATCTTTTTTATCCTTATCATATTCTATTATAATTATAATTCGTGATACTATCATTATCATATCATTAACAACATTATTGTAAGATAAAATATAATATAATAATTTATCTAGATATTCTACCATTTTATAACTATTAAAAAAATCCAACCATGTTACGTGCTTTTTAATAATATATAAAATTTCATTAAGTCTACGGTAATCACGTTCGCATTTATCAATTATATTTATAAATAATTTTAATATTTTTGCATTTTTATCAATAAAATTAAGCTTATCAATGTCATCAGTAATTATATATTTATCTTTTTCTAAATAAAAAACAAGTTTATATATATATAGACCACTTATTTTTTCTGTTAGAAGACTAGAATAGTCTAATTCGGTTTCATATTGAGTATTTTTACCCTTTATATTTTTATCATTATTGTAGTCAATCAATGGTAGGGAAAGAGAAAAATAAAATTTTTTTTCATCTACTATTAATTTCTCTCTTTTTGATACCAATTTATCTACAATACTTTGATCTAATCCTTTACTATCTATATCATTATATTCTATAATATTCATGGTACAAATCTATTAAATATGTAATATTTTTAATTCTGTTATTATAAACTTTCTTCTTGGCTTTTCTATATCTGTTATTATAAACTTTCTTCTTGGCTTTTCTATATCTGTTATTATAAACTTTCTTCTTGGCTTTTCTATATCTGTTATTATAAACTTTCTTCTTGGCTTTTCTATATCTGTTATTATAAACTTTCTTCTTGGCTTTTCTATATCTGTTATTATAAACTTTCTTCTTGGCTTTTCTATATCTGTTATTATAAACTTTCTTTTTGGTCTTTCATTTATTGTGAACAAAATCCATTGTAATTTTTCATACTGCATTATAGTATTGAAATTAGAAATTAATATTAAATAATTTTTAATATTAATTATAAAAAATATAGTCGCTGCTAGCAGGGCTTGAACCTGCGACAACTCGGTTAACAGCCGAGTGCTCTAACCAACTGAGCTATAGCAGCTTATAAGTATATATAATTATATTCCTTATATAATTTTATATATATATAAAATAAATAGTTATTGCTCGCGTATTTGATAGATATCAGAACACTATCTGATATGTTCAATATTTTTCTTATAAATATCTTTTAATGATTTTATGTTAGTGTTTTTAAGAATCTTTTCCTTAATTAACCATTTTTTTGATAAGACATTATATTTATTATTTTCATTAAATAATACATTTATAAATATATATAATAATGAAACTATAATAACACTTTTTGCCAAGCTTTTAGTTGCCATAAAAATTATTGAAAATAACAATATTGTTTGAAATATAGAATTGTTTATTATTTTTTGTTGTGCTTGTGTAAGCTCTATTTTGAGATATCTTCCACCAAATTGTACTAATATTAAAAACATGATAGATAACGGTTCTATGCCTTCGATATTTGCTAACATATTCTACTTATTATAAGTAAATTTATTCATTAGTAAATCCTTTAAATTCTTTTGTATTGATGATAGTACTTACTAGACCTACAACATTATTTGTAAAATTATCATCACCTAATAGTTCCATTAGTGATTTAACTTTATTTTTAACTTTATTTTTAATATTATTTTTATCTTCTTTTTTATCTTCTTTTTTATCTTCTTTTTTATCTGCCTTTTTATCTGCCTTTTTATCTGCCTTTTTATCTGCCTTTTTATCTTTATCTATTACATCTTCATCTATTACATCTTCATCTATTACATCTTCATCTATTACATCTTCATCTATTACATCTTCATCTATTACATCTTCCTTGAATTGTTCAATATTGATATCACTATTAAAGACTGCGCCTTCTGTAAATATAATTACATCTAACAGTAAAGCAATTATTGATAATAATAATAGAAGACCTATTGTTAAATCCCATTGCATAGCATAGAAATTTATTAAGATCAATACTACGAATATCCACGGATTATCTATTACTTCTATAATATTATCTGGATATTCTGCTGATGGTCTTAACCCCAATATTATTAAATACGCTATTAGAAAACCCGATATAATCCCTTTTAATATAGTGTAAAGAATATCATCGAATTCAAACTCATTCATATTCCCTCTTTACAATTATATTATATAAATATTTTTTTTGTGTTTTTCTTTCCTTTTTGTATAATAGAGAATATCTTAAAAAAGAGAATGCAGTATTCAACATTACAAGAGGCATATAATTTAGATGGTTTTGATAAAATAAAGAAAAAGAAAAAAGATAGACCACCAGACTTTCAAGAAAGTAATTTAAGTAAGGGGCCCTCAAATATTGAAATGAGTAAATTATCTGCATCTAGTGAAAAAATACAAGATTATGAAGAATATATTAAAAATGCAAGTAAAAATTGTGCTCCATTACAATCACCAATATATACAATACCTATAACAGGTGATTGTAAAAAAGAATTCAATGATGCGATGAAAGTTTATACCGAAGAGAATTTTAATTCACCAAAAGATATCAATATGTCTAATATGGCCTCAAATAACAATATTATGCCTTATTATGACGAAGATTTAGAACAATATTTTGATATTAATAACTTAAACGACGAGGTTAAATATAATCCTAATAATAAATTAGCTAATTATATGCCAAATAATAATAGTGTATCTTATACAAATAATAATACAAATGAATATACGAGTACGGTTTTAAAAAATGGCAATAATTTATTAAATTCTTCTGATTTTAATCTTAGCCCAGAAGAAAGGAAAAAGGCTTCCGATGCACTCCAATATTTAAAAGCATTAGAATTAAAAATTGATGGCGATGAAAAAAATGCTTTTTTTAATCAAATGAAGTTTTCTAACACAATGGGTTCTGGTGGATATAATGAACCGCAAAAAAATGATAATAGGACGAGTATATTAGAAAAAGAAATAGAGGAACTTAAAAAAAGAGAAGTTATATTATCAAAAAGTATTGAAGAAAATAAAAAAGCGCAGAATAATATTAATTTGATAATCAATGTTTTTATAATACTATTTATAGGAGGAATAATTATATTATTGTGTGATTATTTAGTTGAAT
>Ga0209630_10002562_pt1 | contig 17392 bp, 13 predicted proteins | sample COG_01_FD_184745 | JGI IMG/M metagenome (GOLD analysis project Ga0209630, IMG submission 184745) | Pelagic Microbial community sample from North Sea - COGITO 998_met_01 (SPAdes) (version 2) | ecosystem: Environmental > Aquatic > Marine > Neritic zone/Coastal water | place: Helgoland, sampling... | reverse complement strand
AACCAGACGCCGCCGCCAAGCCCCTCAAATTTAAAATCTCCCATCTAACATGATCCACAAACTTATACCAGTCATGCTCTTCTCTCTGTTCACAGGCATTCTTAGCGCAAAGCCGCTGGAACTCGGTGCCTCAGCCCCGCAGGTCACCGCGATCGACCACCAAGGCGCCACCATCGACCTCGGCGCCGCCCTCAATCAAGGTACCAGCGTGGTCTTTTTCTACCCCAAGGCGTTCACTCCAGGCTGCACTAAACAGGCTTGCAGCCTGCGTAACGCATGGGACGAACTGCAGACGCGCGACGTCAAGATCTTCGGTGTCTCCGTCGACAGCGCGGCAACGCAGCAGCGCTTCCGCGACAAACACGCACTGCCCTTCACCCTCATCGCCGACAGCAATAAAGAAGTCAGCAAAGCCTTCGGAAAGTACCGCTTCAGCCGCCATGCTTACATTTTCCAATCTGGCAAACTGGTGTGGCGCGACTTAAGTGCTGCCACCAGCGATCAAGCAGCGGATGTGCTAGCCGCGCTGGACGCACTTCGCCCCTGAGCCATCGACTAGCGCAGTAAAAAAGCGCATCGACTAGCAGAGCAACGCAATCGCAACGGCAAGGCACCGAGGCGATGCTGACTGCGCTTACTGAAGCTGCACGCCACCAATGGTGACGATAATACGCCCAAAGTTGCATTACGTCTGCGTTGCCACCTGGGTGACTTAAACCCCGCCTGCGGGATGGGTGAGATGCATGTGCGTGTCCGTGGCAGAGTTTACTGCCAGAGCACCGCGCGGATGCTTTCACCAAGATGCTAGAACACCAAAGCCCCAGCTGCGCTTGCTGAAGCGGTGCATGCGCGGCAATTGCGGGATTAACCCGCTCGCTACGACTGTTGACAATCAAGCAGCGATGCCGAAAGCCACGCAACGGCGCCCAACAGCGCCGCCTAAAAGAAGAAAGCTTCGGCGAGGGCCTGCTCGTACGCCAAGGGCTTTACACGGGCCGGGATCGTCTCTTCGGATTTACCCAAATAAGCTTCAATTTCCCCGAGAGAACCGTTCGGGCATTTTCGCCATTTAAAAAATCGCTCGTCCTCGTAAGTCAGCTCGAGCGAGAGCGAGCAGGCTTCGCCGGACGCATCGCATTGTATGGCTTGGAACTCGCCACCCGCAGACGAGCACTCCCCACTCTGGTCACAATCCTCAAAACAAGATTGGACCCACTCGAGCAGTCGCGCACCCTCGCCCGACATCGATGCGCAATGCGTCACCGTCACCGACTTCAAGCCTTGGCAAAGACTTTGAATCGAGTAACCACTCAAATACTGGCCGATGGCTTGCCGAATCGGCAATAAGCGCGCCTGCGCCAAGTCACGCACGCGCCCGCGATCCGGCCAATTAACTTGCGATAGATCCTCGGCTTCAATCGAGCTGTCGTAAATGCAACGGCGCACGCTCAGCAACAGGTTATCAAGATACTTTTCAATCCGCTGCGCTGGCACACCGCTGAACCAGTGGTACGTCGGCAAATCACCTTCCAGCCAAATCGAAACCTGATTGCCCAAATACCCGAAGTCCTCCGGTTTATAACTGAGCAACAACGCCTCACAACAACACATCTCACGATGCGATTTGCCGATATAACACTGGCTAAACAGCTTACTCTCCATCGCGCCATCAAGACTCTCCCGAGTCGGACACAGCACAATAATACGGCTTGGATAGCGCTGCGCAAATCGAATCAGCGCATCGAAGCGTTCGCGCGCGTCCTCCGGAGTCACATCCAGACCAAAGTGCAGGACTACGTTCATCTGCGAAGCACGGAACTCCAACTGCGTACTGGAAGGTCCGGTTTCCCACATCGACGCGAGCCGACTCGTCACCTCTCCAACAGGCAGTGCAAGCCCTGGAAGCGCATTAATTAAATCGGCCATAATCGTTTATCTCGGTAAAAAAGTTACTCTTTCGGGCTTCAACCCGATCGGCGCCACTGATGGCCCTTCTCCCACAGAAGACGCTCACTCTCCAGCGGCCCCCAAGAGCCAGCAGCATATTCCGCCAGTCCGTTTTGACCACACTCTTTCCAATGCTTCAGAATCGGGGTGACCAATTTCCAGGACGCCTCCGTCTCATCACCACGAATGAACAGCGTGCTGTCGCCAATCATCGCATCCAGGATCAAACGCTCATACGCCTCCGGAGTGTTGGAACCGAACGTCGTCGCATAGCGAAAATGCATCTTCACCGGCTGCGTTCTGGTTTCCAATCCGGGAATTTTCGAGTTCATCACCAAAGTCACACCCTCATCCGGCTGAATTCGAATCACCATGGTGTTTTGCGCGACATCAAACTTCTTGCCCTCGGAAAAGAGAATACCGGGAGGGCGCTTGAACTGAATCGCAATCTCGCTCGCACGCCGCGCCATACGCTTGCCGGAACGGATGTAAAACGGGACCCCCTGCCAGCGCCAATTATTAATCGACAGACGCAGCGCAGCGTAGGTTTCGGTCGACGAGTCAGCGGGAATGCCCTCGGCATCCATATAGCTTTCCACCGGCGAGCCATCCACCAGCCCTCCCGTATAGCGGCCACGCACCACATCCCCACCGTCTTGCTTGAGTTCCAAGGGCTGAATCGCCTTCAACACCTTGACCTTCTCATCCCGAATCGATTCGGGATCCAGCGAAACCGGCGGTTCCATCGCCGTCAACGCAACCAATTGCATAGTATGATTCTGTATCATATCGCGCAAAGCACCACTGGAGTCATAATACCCACCCCGCGTGCCGACGCCGAGATTCTCCGCCACCGTGATTTGCACACAGTCGACATACTCACGGTTCCACATCGGTTCGAAAATCGAGTTGGCAAAGCGCTGCACGAGCAAATCCTGGACCGTCTCTTTGCCCAGGTAATGATCGATACGGTACACCTGCGGTTCCTCAAAAACATCATTGATCGTCGCATTCAGCGCTCTGGCGGACTCAAGGTCGCGACCAAAAGGCTTCTCAATAATCACCTTCGACGCCAACTTGGTGTGCAAATGCGCCTTCGCCATCCCGCTGCGACCCAAGTTTTCAATGATCGGCTCGAACACACTCGGCGGGGGGGACACATAGAACAGACGCTGCACATCACGGCCGAGCTCCGCTTCGATCTTATCGATCTTTTTCGCCAGCGAAACAAATCCCTCCGCATCATCGTACCCACCGGAGTGATACGTCATATTTTGCCGCACCCGCTCCCAAATCTCCTTATTCAAAGGACGACGGGAATGCTCTCCGATCGCCTCATCCATAATTTCGCGAAACGTCTCATCCTCGATCGGCTTGCGCCCAAAGCCGATCAGGTGGAACTCACCGGGCAACAAATTATCGACCCCAAGGTTAAAAATAGCCGGCACCAACTTACGCGCGGTCAAATCGCCGGAGGCGCCAAAAATAACCACAACCGTCGGAGGTGCTCCGCGATGCTTACTCAATCCCTTTAAAAAAGGGTGTCTGGATTCATCTGTATCGTTCATGGCTTACGGCGTTGGACTGAAAAATGTTTATTGAAAAGAGGCACATTTGCGTAATAACGCACCACTCCCCGTCCCCATTTGCAAATTGAGACGTCTACAATGTCAAAGCGGAAGTGCTTTGGAGGATTTCGTAATTGCTTGAGATAACTCCGACAACCGCGACGCAGCACGTCTTTTTTATGCCGACCGACCGAATAAAACCCCGGCACTAGCGCATCCTCGGCACGCGCGCGCACCTCGATGAAAACCAAAACCTCGCCATCCTGACAAATCAAATCGAGCTCATACCGCTTATGACGCCAGTTGCGAACAATCTGTCGATAGCCCAACACACGCCGACAATGGTCTGCCGCCAGATCCTCACCAAAAGCACCGCGCTCCGCCCGCGTACTGCCCGCCGGCAGCAGACGCTCACCACGTCCCCAAAGACGTTCACGCATTTGATGAAAAAATTTCACACCCCACAGGTTGTTCGTTGTCCAACATCAGTTGTTGGTTTATGAATCAATTTAACATTCGAAGTCATCGATCACAAACGGGAACCAAAATCTCCCACGCCCGACAAACCACCATCGACATCCAACATTCAACCAAAAATCTCATCGTCGGCGCAGGCCTCGCAGGCTGCCTGCTGGCATGGCGGTTGGAGCAGGCGGGCCAGTCCGTGACACTGATTGGCAGCACACAACTGCCCAATGCCTCCGCAGTCGCAGCTGGCGTCATCAATCCGGTCACGGGCCGCTGGATGACCAAAACCTGGAATTTCGACAGCCTCCAACCGCAGGCAGAAGCGACTTACCGCGAACTGGAGCGGCAGTTTAACATTCAGTGCTATCACCCGATCCCACTGATCCGCTATTGCCAAAACAGCATCGACGCCAAGCGCATGGGCAAGCGGATGCGCAACCCGCGCTACGCCGACGTGCTGGGCCCTCCGATTCCCACTGGCGAGGGCCCCGACGCAATCCTCGATACGCATGGCAGCTTCCACATCAACCAAGCCGCCTACGTCGACCTGCCGCTACTGCTGACCACGCTGCGCCAGCATTTTGCGGTAACCGGCGCCTTCCGCGACGAGACATTTATCCATGCGGCATTGAAAAGAGAGCCGACCGGCTGGGCTTACCGTGACGTGGAGGCCGACAAAGTGATCTTCTGCGAGGGCGTCGGCATGCGCGACAACCCGTGGTTCAACGACTTGCCGCTGACCCCCGCCAAAGGCGAAACTCTGACGGTCGAATGCCCAACGCTGGAACTGCCTCGCTCCATCTACCACCACCGCAAGTGGATCCTGCCGTACGGCGACCACAGCTTTCGAATCGGCGCCACCTTTAGTAACCACGATCCTTCGCCTGAACCCACCCAAGCCGGCGCCCAAGAATTACTCGAATCCGTGCGGTCCTTTATCACCGCAGAGCACACGCTAACGATCCGACAGCATCTCGCCGGCCTGCGCCCCACAACCAAAGACTCCCGCCCCTTGATCGGCGAACATCCGACCGAGCGCGGCCTGCACGTCTTCAATGGCCTCGGCGCGAAGGGTGCCTCGCTGGCGCCAGAGTTGACCCGACAATTCCTAGCGCACCTGCTCGAAGGCGAACCGCTCGACCCTGAAATCGACATCGCACGCTGCCTCGAGCCAACCACTTAACTTGCCCTCACCTATGCGACTCACCGAACTGGCTCACGATTATTTAGCGCAACAACTCAAACCCGGAGACCGTGCCATCGATGCCACCGCGGGCAATGGGCACGACAGCGCCTACATGGCACAACTCGTCGGCCCCGAAGGTCACGTTCTCGCAATCGACATTCAACACGCGGCAATCAACGCCACCCGCGCGCGCCTCGAAGCCGATGGTTGCCTCGCGCAATCCGAACTGCGCGTCGCCGACCACGCGAGCGCTCTGCAAGCACTCTGCCCCAAGTGCACCAACAGCCTCAGCGTCATCACTTTCAATCTCGGCTACCTGCCCGGCAGCGACAAGCGCATCCAAACCGAACCCGACTCCACCCTCGACGCCCTGCACGCCTCCAGCCAGCTACTGCAAAGCGGCGGACTGCTACTTGTCACCGCCTACCGCGGACACCCGGGCGGCCTCAGCGAAGCCGACAGGGTCGCCGATTGGATGCAACAGATCCAATCGCGCGGTTGGTCGGTCGAGAGCCACGAACCAGTGGTCAGCAGTACACGCGTCCCACCGATCCTGTGGGTGGCGCGCAAAACGTCCACCCCGGACGCCTGACGGATCCCAGATGTAACAACAACCGCTCGAAAGATTGAGCAACGGCTCTGGGCTTTCAAACACCGAGACGAGCAACGGTTTGTTTGAACATAAAGAACATCAGACTACCAGCAAGAGAGCGATAACGCAGAGCACGCAATACAGTAGCCCACAAAACGGCCGAATTTTATTCAGCGACTTCAAGGTCACTCGCTCGGGCACACGCTGAACAAAGCATGCAGACAACAAGGCAACCTGAGCCCACCACCCGCACACACCAATGAACGCACCTAGCAGGACCAATGGCACCGTGCTCCAACTCGAAGGGTGATTCACGGTAAGCCCGGTAGCTAGCAGCACCGCCATCGCGGTCGGCAAGCGCATCGGCATCGCCAACGCCCGGTTAAAGGTGCTGCGAAACAACGTAGCCGCCGCAGGCAACTCGCCCGCATCGTCGAGCACCTCCACTCGCCGCGTGCGCATCAATTTGATCGCCATATAGCCCAACACAAAGGCAGCAAACCCGTGCATCGCAGTTCGTAACAATGAAAGTCGTGCCGTCATCAGCAGCACACCAGAAATCGCGACCGCGAGCCACACCAGCTGCGACAAGGCAAACGCGCCGGCGACCGCAAAAACGTGCGACTTAGCCCCCGAATAGCCGACCTTAACCAGCCAGACTGTACCTGGGAACAACCCGAGTGACAGGATAAATCCAGCTGCAATGCCTTCAAGCATAGGATTAAGCCTCTGTCGCCCTCAACGAGCATGGCATCAGACCCGCACACCGAAGCAAGCGTGCCTTGAAGGTCAGCGCTAAATCAGCTGCTGCGCAGCGACGACAACCAGCGACTCTAAACCAAATCAAAACGTTCAATCCCTTTGCGCACATCGGACAGAAATGCAGCCGCGCCGACACCGTTGATCCAGCGGTGATCGAAGGTGAGCACTAGGGAGGCAACCTCGATCGTGCCGCCGTCAGTCGACTGCGGATCCGGCAAGAGGTAAGGGGCCCCGATAAACAGCGTGGCCACGGAAGGCGGCACCACGATCGGGATCGCCGAACGCACATTGTAGGCTCCCATGCTGGAAATCGACAGAGGCACCCGGTTTTTCGATATCACGCCACCATGCCGCGCACTGCGCAGTGCGTCGTTGAACGCCACCGAGAATGCCTGCCACTCCATCTGGTTGGCATGCTTCACCACCGCAGTCTCCAGCGCATCCCCTGGCAGCGCAACCGCCATGCCTAAATCAAACCGCTCGGGGTCGTACCTCAGCTCATTGCCGCGAATAACGGAAGCAAACCGCTCGTGCTTGCGCATCGCTTCGAGCACCGCCCAAGCCGCCATTGTCGCAGTCGACAGAGTGCCACCAGGGGTCTGCTTGCTGCGCAGGCGCGCATTGCGCACCGTCCCCCAGCGACAGGTCATTTCAATAGTTGCGGGGATGATTCCTTGAAGCGATTGCACTGCTTCCGGCGAGAGGCCGGCAACTGTCTTCGACGCATCGAGCGCCCGAGGCTCGGCGGCCTCCGCAGCAGGCTGCGCCATCGCATCAGTCGCCGCACCTGACAGACTCAGCTCGACCAGCGACTGTCCCACCTTGACCTCGTCATCCTCTGCGATTTGCCACTCGCCGAGAATGCCATCTTCATCGCACTCAATCGGGAAAACCGCCTTGTCGGTCTCGACCTCACACAGCGGGTCATCGGCCTGCACCGCCTCGCCAGCGGCTCTGAGAATTGAAACCACACGCGCAACTCGAATGCCTTCGCCAAGGATCGGCACCGTGATCATTTTTTTCGCATTCGGCGTATTCGAGGCAGCAGCGGTCATAGTATTTTCAGAGAATGCGTGCGTCGCACCGCGGTCGGTATTGTTCGCGGGCGCATCCAGATGAAGCGACGTTTGTAAAGTTGTCGACAACATGCGCTCCAGCGCCGCCGCGATTCGGTCGCGGTCTGGTAGCGCCGCATATTCGTAGATTGGGTTAAAGCCGATATGAACATCGCCCTTCGAGACAATCACCGGCGGCGTCTTCAGGCGTTGCAACACATCGCGGTCCCCACACAGCTCGGCCACAATCATCTGCCCCACACTGGCGCTGATATTGTCCTCCTGCACGATCAGCAGCCGCCCGGTCTTGCGCACCGATGCCGCCACCGCCTCACGATCCCAAGGCGCAATGGAACGCAGATCAATCAGTTCAACATCCAACTCCGAACCCATCGATGCCAGTGTCTCTTCCGCCAACTCCACACAATTGCCCCAGGTCACCAGCGTCAGCAACCGACCCTCGCGCACCGTGCGCGCACGCCCGAATGGAATGGCATCAACCGCAGCCGGTGCGGGCAACTCGGCCCACATCAGGTGCTTGGGCAACAGAATGACCGTCGGGTCTTCCCCGTGCAGTGCCGTCCAAAACAATCCAGCCGCATCGCCGGGCGTCGACGGCACCACTACACGGATACCGGGCACGCGTGCAAACGAGGCCTCACCCGACTGACTGTGCCACAGCGCACCCCCGGGCAGATACCCGCCACAGGGCGCGTAAATCACCAACGGACATTTCCAATGCCCGAAGCTGCGCCAACGCAGCGTCGCCATATTGGAGACCAGCTGATTCCAGCCGGGATAAATAAAGTCGACAAACTGGATCTCAAAACAAGGCCGTTTGCCGTACGAGGCCAACCCCACCGAAACCCCCATGATGGTCGACTCCGCCAGCGGCGCATTGACTGCGCGAGTCGGGTCTTTGGTCGAGAGCCCTTTGGTCAGATTGAAGACTCCGCCTTTGGGATCCGCGATGTCTTGGCCGAAGAAAACCACATCCGGCAATTGATCCATTGCGGCATGAAACGTGCGGTTCACCGCGTCCAGCATCCGACACGAGGTATCGAGCTGAATCTGCGGCTGAGGCGCGTCCTTAACCGGACCGGTCAAGTGTAGCCCACACTCTTCAGCCAGCGGATCCTGCGCCGCGCTCGCGGTCCGATAGACTTGACGTATTTCTTCGCGCAGCTCTGCCTCCAACGCAGTCACTTGCGCTTCGGTGAAGAGCCCATCGGCGATCAGTTGGCGTTGAAACACCGCAATCGGATCGCGCGCATACATTGCCTCGAGCTCATCGGCCGCACGATACATTCGCTGGTCATCGGCGCTGGAGTGATTCGAAAAGCGCTCGACATCGCACCAAATAAACGCCGGACCACCGCCCGAGCGTGCCTGCTCGACCGCCATACGCCCGGCCGCTGCAACCGCCTCGACATCGCTACCGTCGACCCGCAGCCACTCACTCTTATCGAGAATACCCAGCGCCAGCGGATTCGTGCGGGCGGTCGCTGTACTGATCGCGATACGATTATCGTGCACCACAAAAACAATCGGCAGCTGTCGCTCTTTGGCAAAGCACACCGCCTCGTAAAAATCGCCCTGTCGCGCCGAAGCCTCGCCCAGTGACGCATACACCACATTCGGCTTGCCATCCAACTGCATTCCCCAGGCGGCGCCACAGGCCGGTAACAGATGCGCCCCCACCGGTGATGGGTGACTCCAAATGTTCAGCGCGCGATCGCTAAAGTGACCGGTCAGCTGACGTCCGCCGCTGGACGAATCCCGCTTGGCATAAAAAGCCAGTGCCAAGTCAACATCACTCATACCACGCTGCGAGCAAAACGCACGGTCGCGATAATAAGGAAATGCATAATCATCCGCTTGCAAGTGCACTGCAATGCCGGCCAGTGCCTCATGCCCCATACCAGAAATATGAAACCAACCTTTGCCTTGACGAATCAAGTTTTGCTCACGCAGGTCACCCAGTCGACTGCGCCACAGCACACGCAACAGCGACTTCCGGGTGTCAGGATCAAGCCTAGAGCTGGCAGCTAAATTTTGTTTGGACATCTCAGTGATCAGGCGGGGCACATCTGCATGGACCGCTGTTCCACTAAAGAAGAGGCAGATTGTCGCTGCAAGGTCGAATCTGAAGGCGTTAAAACCCAAAAGGCCCGGACATCACCCCTGCGCCCACAGCTTATAATGACCCGCGATACTCCACAAATCTTTCGACACCTCGGAGCGGTGAATTTAGCCAACCAACCCACACCCTGCCAGCAGCGAAACGAAAGCAAGGCGCTCATGGCACCTTTAAATAGCTTTACAGAGGGCAGCGTAAGGAAAAACGCAGCACCTGCGATCTGCCCTGACCTCAGCTCAACACGCGATGCAACACCGCGCTCATTTCCTTGATACGGTACGGCTTGGGCACAACTGCTTTAAAGCCGGCCCGCTCATACTCGGACATTACATTGGAAGTGGTGTAGCCACTGGATGCAACCGCGACCAGATCCGGATCATATTGCAGCAAAATTTGACACGCTTCCTCGCCGCCCATACCGCCGGGCACAGTCAAATCAAAGATCACCGCATCGAACGCTTGATCGGCCGCTTTCGCCTGCTTGTAGGCTTCAATTGCCTCGGCACCATGGGTCGCGAATGCCACATCATAGCCCAGCACGCCGAGGACCTCTCCGGCGACCATGGCCATCGCTTCCATGTCATCCATCACCAAAATACGCCCCTCGCCAGGATAAATCCTGTCATCGGTCACCTCCAGCTCAGCGGAAACCACGACCGCCTCCATCGACTTGGGCAAATAGACCTTGAACGTAGAGCCAGCCCCGACCACAGAATCAACGGTCATCAGCCCGCGGTGCCTCTGAATGATCGAATAAGAAGACGCAAGACCGAGGCCGTTGCCCTCTTGCTTGGTGGTAAAATAGGGGTCAAAGATGCGCTTCAAATTCTCAGGCGCAATGCCGCAACCCTGATCCTGCACGGTTATGCAGACGTAATCCCCGGAAGGCAACGAAGGGACGCTACCGCCGCGCACGGTTTCACAGGTCAGACTGAGACCAATGGTCCCCCCGCTCGACATCGCCTGGTCGGCGTTGATGAGCAAATTATTCACGACTTGGCTAATCTGCCCTGGATCCGCATCGACCGCCCACAGGTGAGGCGCCTTGTGCACTTCGCATTTCACATTGGAGCCACGCAGAATAAATTGTGCACAGTCCTCCACCAATTGATCGATCGAGGTCGCTTGCAGTTGCGGCGTCCCCCCCTTGGAAAAGGTCAGCAATTGCTGGGTTAAGGATGTCGCTTGTAACACCGCCTTCTCGGCAGCCAGTAATTTTCGCGCCCCCGCTCCACCCGCATCCATCCCGATGCGCACCATCGAGACGTTACCCAGCACCGCAGTCAGGATGTTATTAAAGTCATGCGCAATGCCGCTTGCCAGCAGGCTGATGGACTGAAATTGCTCGGTCTCAAACAACTTGCCTTCGGTCTGTTTGTGTGTGGTGACATCGCGCAGCACGAGCACACAACCATCTTGCTCAGAATGATCATTGAGCATGCAACGCATCTCCGCAGTCACCTGAAACTCCTGGCCATCTCGGCTCAGCAGCGAGATCCCAAGCTCAGGCGTGATTTCGGCATACTCTTCCGAAAGAAACACCAACGAGGAATCCAAAATAAGCTGGCCGGACTTCGGATGCCGAAGCACCAGCACATCCGCCAGTCGCTGACCGACGGCGTCCCGGCCTGCAACACCGGTGAGACGAGCCGCCTCGTGGTTAACCCGCTCCACGATGCCATTTGAATCGATCGTAATCACACCATCGGCAATCGTATCCAGGGTCACTGAAAGGCGCTCTTTTTCGCGGCGTAACGCTAGCTCCGCACAGCGACGAGCGGTCACATCCCGCAGCACGACCAGTAATGCACGCGCGCCTTCCCAGGTTAAATCAACCGCATTTAATTCAACGAAGCGGGTACTGCCGTCTGAAGCGGGAATTTCAAATTCCGTTCGTTCACCAACTTGCACACCGAACGGAAAGACTTCGCCCAACAGCGACGCGGAGTCCGCCTCCAACAACTGAGCGGCAGCGAGGTTCAGGAACCTAATTGCATAATTTTCGGCCAGGATCAGCTTCGCATCCGCACTGGCATCAAACACTTGACGCAAGAGCGCCTCGCTACGCTCCACCTCTCGCATCTTCGACTCGACTCGAGTCAACAAACTGGAGCGTTCCATTGCATAACCGATCGAGCGACGCAGCAGCTCTGCACTTAACCGATCTTTAAATAAATAATCCTGAGCACCGGCCTGCAAGCTCTGCAACGAGAGCGGCTCGTCCTCCGAATCGGTCAGAACAATAATCACCGCATCCGAGCCCACGGCAGCAACCGCCTGTAGCGTCTCTAGCCCGAGACTGTCCGGCAATGAAAGATCCAGCAGGACCAAATCAAATCTCCGTTCCTTTAGTGCGGCCAAGCCCTCGGCCAATCGCGGCACTCGCACAACATCAACACACAGGTTCGACTGCAGCAGATACTGACTAATCAGGTCCGCATCGGCTGCGTTATCCTCGAACAATAAGATTGTCAGTTGTTGTGTTGAATCCGGGGTCATGATGCTACGATACGAATCGTAATTCGATTCAGTCGTATAGATCAACTTCTTATCGCGGCGACGCATCTGCCTGGCTGAGGCGAATAACGGAATGAATTGAATCGTATAGACAGTAAATTCGACTATAATTAATGACGTCTCCTGATGCCCAGCGCATTCTATTATGTCTGTTATTCCAGGCCACAGTGCCGTCAAATACTTCAACCTCCCGTTCAACGCGGCTGAGGTCGAAGCTTGGGCGAAAACTCAAAAAGACACCCTCGCTGGCCCCGCAACCTGCGGACTCCTATTCACCACGCCTGAGTGCAACGCACACGCCAAAGAAATCATCGAAATTGTGCGTATTTACGCACAGGTGCCGACGATGATCGGTTGTTCGTCAAGCGGGCTGATCGCCGACACGCATGAGATCGAGAATGAAGCCGGCTTCTGCGTCACACTGTACCATCTGCCGGACACACACGCACGCGCCATTCACCTGCCGCTGGAATCCTTTGAAAGTGCGAACCGTCCGAAGGCGCTGCGCGCTGCGCTCGGCGCCACCCCAGAAGCAGTCAATGCCTGGATCCTGTTGGCCGCACCAGAAAGCATCGGCAACGACGCCTGGCTCCCAGACTGGGACCAAGCCACCGGCCAGCGCACCACCGTTGGTGGCTTTGCCAGTTCGGAGCCAGACACTCCCGAATCGAGCCTGTTTCTCAACGGCGATGTTCTGCCCGACGGAGCAGTCGCCCTCGGTCTGGAAGGCGCGGTGACCATCGAACCGCTGATTTCGCACGGCTGCCGCCCGGTCGGCTCCACGTGGACGATCACCCAAGCCGAGCACAACATCATCCATCAAATCGGCAACCGCCCGATCCTCGAAGTCCTGCGCGACACCCTGGAAGGCCTGTCGGCAGAAGAGCAGACACAAGCGCGTGGCAACATTTTCATCGGCCTTGTGCTCGACGAATACAAATCCAGCTTCGACACCGGCGACTTCCTAGTGCGCAATCTTACGGCGATCGATCCGAAGTCAGGCGCCGTGGCGATCGCGACGCCCTTGCGCATCGGCCAGAATCTTCAATTTCAAATCCGCGACGCGCAGACCGCGGCGATCGATTTCGAACAACAGCTCAGCGCCAAAGCCGCTGCGCTCGACGGCCGATCCATTTACGGCGCTTGCCTGTGTGACTGCATCGGCCGCGGCACCGCACTGTATGGCGTGCCGGACCACGACGTCAGGACAATTCATGAAACCTTTCCGGGCCTGCCGATTGCGGGACTGTTTTGTAACGGCGAATTCGGCCCGAACAACCATCGCACCCGACTGCACGGCTATGCCGCGAGCCTGGGGTTGTTTGTGAAGCGTTGTTAATTGCTGGTTGCTCGGCACAACTGACAACAATCAACGCACTTTCAGCGGTGCTTGCGCAAGGTCGACACCACGATATAGAGTCCCAACAGCCCAGAGACGAGAAAACCGACAATGCCGATCGCAGGGAAGCCCCACAGAAGTGGCTTCACTCCGGTGGTAATGATCAGCGAAGAGCCGATCAACAACGAGCCGATGATAATGCCCACGGTTAGGCGATTCATCGATGCATTGAACGTCTTCTCCAAATTTTCGGTGCCAGTGTGGTGAAAATTAATCTGCAGATCTTCCTCTTCGATGCGCTGTAGGATACGCTGCAGGTTTTCTGGAATCTGTTGCATGCGGCGCAACATTGACAGTAGCGGATATACCGTCTGACGCGCCACACTGCCGGCACTCCAGCGCTCCTTATTCAGCTTTTCTAAATAAGGCTTCGCCACCGCCTGGATATCAAAGTGCGGGTCCATACTGCGCGCGGTTTCTTCGACGCAAAGAATCGCCTTCGAAAGTAAGGCATAATCCGCCGACACTTGGATGCCATTCGTGCCAAAAATATACAGCATCTCCAAGCCGACCGTCCCCATCTGCGTGCCCGACGGCCCGAAATGACGATGCTTGTTAAGCAATAGCGTCACCGCCTTCTCTAGTCGGCGACGATCGATCCGACGATTATTCACTGCCATACGCTCGGCCACGCGAATCACTTTCTCCGCATTGCGATCGGTGATCGCTGCGAACAAATCCGCCAAGTGGTAGCGCATCTCCAAGGTAATTTGCCCCGCCTGTCCCCAATCCAGAAAGCAGATGCGATGGTCCGCGGTGATCAACATATTGCCGGAATGCGGGTCGGAGTGAAAAAAGCCCGTGCCGACGATTTGATGAAAGACGGACTGCCCGCCCAATCGAGCGAGCTCACTGGCGGCCTCCTGCGGCAGTGAGATTTCATCCGGCGCCTCACCCTGCACCCACTCGGTCACCAACAGCCGCCGTGTCGTCAATGCGTTATACACTTTCGGCGCAAACACCCGCTGCTGCTCAGTATTCAGCGCGCGAAAAATTGCCGCGTTGTCCGCCTCATTGCGAAAATTAAGCTCCTCCTGCAGTCGATGCTCCGCCTCATGCACCAACATCGGCAAATTGTACGGGCGCAACTCCTCGACCCGCGCATGCAACTGCTTGGCAAACCAACCAATAATCTCCAAGTCGGCCGAAATGGTTTTTTGGATGTCCGCCCGTTGCACCTTGACCGCCACCCAAGCGCCAGTGGATACCAGCTTGGCACGATACACCTGCCCCAACGAACCGGCCGCAACCGGCACCGGATCAAATTCCGCAAACACCTCCTCGATCGCACACTCCAGCTCTTTTAATAGCACTGGCTTGATGCGCTCGAACGCTTGCGGCTCCACCCGGCTGCGCAGCTTCTTGAGCTCCATCACCAGCGGCTCCGGCAACTTATCCGGACGCGTGCTTAGGATCTGCCCAAACTTGACAAAGATCGGCCCCAGCTCCTCGCAGGCATTACGCACCCGCTCGTAAGCGGTTAGGTGCGTCACTTTAGCGCGCACCAAATTCCTCAACAAGAACTGCGGCGTGTCCAGTTGCAGTAACAAATCCTCAAATCCCCAGCGCACCAAAATCGCGATAATTTCAGGTGCTCGGACCGCGTTGGATAAATAGTTAAAGGGTTTCATTCTGGGCGGCAAAGCCGCGTAGTAAGGTGAGAATTACAGCCGAGCTGTAGTAGGAAAACGTGAAAGTCGGAAAGTGGGACGAAGCACGACAGTGCGGAGAGGATGAACCGTAGGTTTGCCCTGAGCTAGCGAAGGGTGAGTGAACTGGGTGCCCACTGGGCAAGTGAAGGAACAAAGTATGAAGGTGACTACAGCGTTCGTCTGAATGCAGCAATCCCAGCGAAAAGCCCGCAGGCATTACAACGCAGGCTCGCGGCACTTTCAGCACTCATGTAGTTACACTCTGCGGTCAGTTAAAGTATACGACGCACTTCCCCCGACGCCCAGCTTGGCGATATCAAGAAAATATCCTAGATCTTTCGCGGCACGCCGCTCGAAGCCTTCTGCAATGTTATTCATCGACGACACCGCCGCGCGCTGAATTTGATCACGGACCCAATAATCACGACACCCAGCGAACGCCTCAGATACCACATTTACAATAACGCGTGCTTGCTGACAGATACGCAGATCCTCAAGCCGTTCAGCAAAATCTGACATAAAGGAACGCCTTCATACTTTAGCACTTCTCATACCTTGGCACGACAGCTTGCTATCAATCACTATTAGGAAACTCCTTATGCAGCCGTCCTTCGAGTTCGGTGACACGTTGCGCGAGCGCATCGTACTGATCTTTAGTCACCACATTGGCGCGATGCAGCATGTCATTAAAGAGCTTGCTCGCTTCGACCTTGGCCTTGTCCGTCTCCGTCTTGCCTTCCTCGACAATTTTATCGGACATCTCAGCCGCTTCCTCCTGGGTCAGCTTGCCTTTTTCCACCAGTTCATCGAGTGACTCCAGCACTTTGTCCTTCGTCACGACAGCCAGACCCACGCTGGCCAACATTGTTTTTTTCATGAGATCGATCATAATAACTTAGTGTACTCGTTAGTCAGTCGAAGACAAGAGCGCAAACGGGAGATCAGTGGACGACGCTCAGCAAGCGCCACACACGCACGGCTCTCACACTCACCACCTTTCACTAAAAAGCCCGCCGAAGGTGACGGCGGGCTTTTGCAAGAATCGCGGTAGTCAGCGCTTAAGGCAGATCGACCACAAGTCGGACGTACCGACAATCACGTGTTGCCATATCGAAACGAAGTTCTACTCGCTGATAGCCGTCAGACACGCCAGATTGATCGACGGAAACAGCAGCGACATCCGCAGTGTCCTCACGATCATCCCAGTTAACCAAGTCCTCTGAGCATTGCGCATAGATAATTAGATCACTCGGGACTTCAGAAGCCTTAATACGAATAAAGGTAACCACAAAGTCACTGCCATCCACTAAGGTTTCCAACGGACTAACCTGATCACTGCCATCCGCCGGATCCGAACCCAATGCAATCTCCTCCAGATTCGACTGACCATCGCCGTCAGCATCACCTGCAGGCCCGCTGAGTCCTACTTGATAGACCCCAGCCTCCGCCATCGCAAACGCCACAAAGCTCGCCACACTGTCATCGCTGTCATCGCTATTCTCCTTGGTATAGCTATAACGGGAATCTCCGAGAATGGCTGCAAAGGCCTCTCTCTGCGTCATGCCTGAGTATTCCCCCAGTGCTGTAGCCGTCGGATCAACTCCGAGGAATGTCGAAACGAGTAGCGCCAATCCCACCTGATCCACCGGTTGATTGGGTAGAGAATAGTAATGCACACGACTGAGACTGGTCTGAAAATAACGAATCAGCTCATTGTCCAATGCGAAGGCTGCTGTGAAGGCAGTCAAGTCTCCGCTGTACCCAGGAAGAACGGTTCCGTAGCCTGGGAGGTCAGCGCCGACCAGTGTATCACGCAAACGCGTTGTACTAGCGCGATTAATTGCTACTTGGTGCTTATTGGCAAAGAGTAGCCCAACTAGTTCGACCGCTTCTGAGCCTGCAACATCAAGTGTCGTCGGGAAGGTAATTCCCTTACGTTCTTCAAATTCCGGAATCAATACCCGCACCAACGACTGTGCCGAAAGCTCGTCCGAATCACTGGAATCCGTTGATATTATATCAAATGTGAAGTCACCACCACTGAAAGAAGACCAACTAGCGACAGTGGCGGTGTAGGTTCCCGCTTGAGTTGTCGTGTAGGCAATT
>Ga0209630_10002559_pt1 | contig 17416 bp, 18 predicted proteins | sample COG_01_FD_184745 | JGI IMG/M metagenome (GOLD analysis project Ga0209630, IMG submission 184745) | Pelagic Microbial community sample from North Sea - COGITO 998_met_01 (SPAdes) (version 2) | ecosystem: Environmental > Aquatic > Marine > Neritic zone/Coastal water | place: Helgoland, sampling... | reverse complement strand
AGTTGTCTACCTTTGCTCCGCTTCTCCATTGATAACAAGACCAATATCTAGCTTTAGTTTTTGGACCAGGATTTTCACAATTGTGCCTGGCTCTGAATGATTTTCTACGATTAGGGTCATCTCTTTTAATTTCCATATTAGGGTCACCAAAAGTTACCTTAACCACATTTCCTTTTTCGTTTGTCACATACACGGCAAACTTTTTAGGTCCGCCTGGTGTTCTCATTGGATTATTCAAAGTGACTTTTTTACCTTGATATTCTGCCTCTGTTAAAGGCTCGTGTTCATGTTCGAAGATACACTCCTCACATAACTTATCAATGTTTTCGTATTCTTTTAAAGTCTTCATAGTTTTTCAATCATCTTGGCCACAACTTCTTTAAGTTTATTTGACCATTCCTCTTTATATCTTAGCTTATATTTATCAATAGTTTCATCTGTACTTGCCCATTCTTTTATATCTTTTTCATCTGGAGTAGATTCTCTATCAATAAAACCCTTTACTTTCTTTACTTCTTTACCTTGACCAGGTGTAACTTCTTTAGTATGGTCAGCATAATCCTTGCCAATCTCGTATGAATCTGTTATAAAGCCTTCTACTTTTCTTGCGTCTTCAACACTCATACTCTCTGGAACACAGTTTGGTACTTGTTTACCACCCTTGTTCTTCATACCTACTTGTTTGTAACCTGTCCAACAAGCGTCTTGTAAATCTTTCTTCATCTCACCAAACATCTTTTTATACTTTTGTGTATGAATGCTTGGTTTTGTTTTGGCGTCTTTATCGCCTGGTGCTTCTTTGTTGTCTTTATTCTTAGCAAAGAAATCTGCTCTTTTACTCTTTGTATCCTTTGATAGGTTTTTGTAATACTTTTTAGGCTGTGTGCCGTCTTTTTTCTTAACATCTCTATCTTGTGGTTGAGCGTCTAAATCTTCTTTAATTTCTGATACTGCTTCGAATCCATAGTCAACATCTAAATCATGTTCTCTCACTTGGACCTCTCTGTCTGCTGGTATAGGAATACAATCCCATATCCATGCTTTGTGTAAATTGTTATTGTTATCTTCTAGTACAACATAATTTGTACTTCGTCTTACTACTTTACCTTTTACATCTTCTTTGATATAATCAACTTCGTCATTAATATTAAATATCATTTCTCTTATGTAAAGGTCTCTTATTTGTTGTTGTTCAAATTCTTCCATACTGGCAATTGGTCTAACATTTTGAATATGCAAATAGTTAGCGGCCAAGTTCATTCCTTTTCGGACATCTTTGAAAATCTTTTCTGCGTCAGCGTTTCTTGGTAAACCTTTTTTGAAACTTGCAAGGTCACCTTTGGCAGCTGCAGCCCTCATTTTACTTGCACTCATACCTGTTGCTCCCTCGGCGTCAGGATCCCTTTCGCCGGCAGAAACAACTTTGATGTTGTCAAAGTTATAATATCCATGTCTGGATTTTACATCATTATATTTTTTAATGATGGTTTCAAATTCTCTTACTCTATCACTACCAACAACCATGTTAACATCTGTGTAACCTTGATTGTATAGTTTAGTACATATATCTAAAATCATATTAGTTGTATTGATTTCAATGTTTCTTGCATGAGAAGGAAACATCTTTTTCATTACATCTAGTTTAGTTCTAGGAGATAGTGGATTCTTTTTAGGGTCTTCACTTCTACTTAAATATATTTTGTAATCATTTGCTGGTACAGATTTAACTTTGTTAATAAGTTTCTCATGTCCAATAGTTGGTGGATTAAATCTACCAAATGTAAATGCAACTGATTTACCTTTTGCTTCTTTTAGACTATCTATCTCTGCGTCTGTTACTTTACCATCATCTAAAATCTTTTTACATTTTTTGTAGAAATTTAAATAGTGATATTTTTCTAACATCTTATAGATAACATTTTTAGGTAATCTATTTTTAATACCAAACTTTTGTATTTGGTCTGGTGTCATATCTGAATCAAAGGCAGCTCTTCTATCTGCGTCAACACCATCACCTACTTTAATAATGTCATTGATACTATCTTCGATTTCTTCCAACTTGTCATTAATTCTATCTTGTAGATTTAAAATGTCATCTGGATTTAATTCTTTTAGTTCATCATAATCAATAATATCTCTTTTTAGTTCACCTTTGATTACATCTAATTCTTGTACTTTTTTATTAAAGTCTTTGATATATAAACCTACATCAAAACTAAAATCTTCAGGTCTTTTTATAAACTTATCTGTTTCGATATCAAACACAGCGTCAGCCTTTTTGTTTTGGTCTTCGTATGTTTTCTTATCTGTAATAAAATAAAAGTTGATAGGGTGCTCAGAACCAGGTATTAATTTACCTTGGACATTACCGGCAGTCTTAGCAGACAAATACTTTTTAGACAATCTTAATCTTTCTAATTCTTGTTTGTCAGTAGGTACATCAAATAAAATATTGATGTCCAAGTCTGCGTCATTTCTATATCGTTTTGTAAGTATAGAACCTATCAAAGAAGTTTTAAGAATAGGGTACTCCGACTCAAACTCTTTTAACTGAGCTTGAATCTGAGCCTTTACGCTAGCTTTAATCTTAGGATTTTTAGTGTCAGCGTCATCAAATACCTTAGGCGCATAAGTCCTTCTAGGTATATCAATAATGCTTTCGTTTATAAAATCTTTAAATCTCATCTTCTTTTTAATTTTCTCTCTGTAGCCATCCATCTTTTTGCTGTGTATGACTTAACTTTGTTTGTTAACAATCTTCTAACTACTTTAGAACATTTGTTCATAGTTTGAGTTGTTAGTTCTCTATCGCTTTGGTTGTTATCTACGATAATCATATTACTCATACCAAATAAATTTTGAAACTTACCAATATTACTTTGTACAGCTGTCCATGATTTTCTTGTAATATATTCTGGTACACTTCTCTCTCTTTGTGCATTTCTCTCCAATGCAACTTCTAAACTTGTGTTTACAAAAATCATATAACAATCATAACCTAAAGCTTTTAAATGTGATACTTGTTGATTAATCTTATCGTAATCTCTACCAGTACCATCAACAATTAAACCCAATCTACCTTTGATAGACAAGTCTAACATTGTACCTGTCATTCCTTTTGCTCTTGCTCTAACAATATCTCTAGCCTCTGCTTCGTCTTCAGGCATTTTTAAAGATAAGTTATTCTTTTTTAAGGCACTTTCAAAAGCATTATCGGAGTTAATCATTCTTAAACCAAAACCAGCAAATGCACTTTTAGTTACAAATGTTTTACCTGAACCAGGACCACCTGCAAGGAAAAATGCCTTAAATATATTAGGGTCATATAGTCCTTCTTGTAAGTATCTTATTTGTTCAAATGTTTTCATGTTACTTTCTTTACTATTTCTTTTGCTATTTGTTCAGGTGTGCTACCCTCTGCTTTAATATTTATTATTTCATCTTTATAGTATTGCAATAAAGGTGCTGTTTCTCTATGATAAACTTTAATTCTATTCTTAATAATTTCTGGTTTATCATCTGCTCTACCTCTAGCAGTTAGTCTTTTGACGACCTCTTCCTCAGATACAACAAGATTAATAACATGGTCATATTCTATTCCTTTTTCTTCCATAGCTTTCGCTTGTTTTACATTTCTAGGAAATCCATCAAACACATAACCTTTTTGAGCGTCTGGTTGTTTCATTCGTTCTTTTACTGCGTCTATAACAATTGGTGTAGGTGCAAATTCACCTTTAGATAATAAGTCTTTTACTTTTTTACCGTCTGGTGTATCTTGTTTTGCTAAAGCTCTCATCATATCACCTGTGTATATGTGGGCGATACCTAATTCTTTCTTCATCAATTCTGAATATGTTGATTTACCAGAACCTGGTCCACCAATCATAATGATTTTAGGTCCGTTGATTGCTTCAAAGAAGTATTGTTTAAAACTTTCTACTCTGTAATACATTATCCTTTTACCCAATCTTTAGCAATTGTAAAGTTTGCTCTACTAAATTCTAATCTATCTACAAGTTTAATTGCACCTGCAACTCTGTCAACTGCAACAAAACCCTCTGGTGCTGTTACTTTATAACCAGTAGGTGTTCGTAAGAAGTGACCGATACTTTGTACTTGATTTAATTTTTGTATCAAAAAGTTCTTTGCATTACCTAAACTAATATGACTTGCAATTGCAAAGTATAATGCTTGTTTATTTCTATCAATATATTGTAAACCAATTTTCTTTTGTTGTATAAACTTCTCTTTACCTTTATCTGTTTTACGACTATCTATTTCTGCGTCTATAAAACTTTCGTAATAATCTCTAAATCCTTGTTGCATTACTGCAACTTTTTCCATGCCTTGTTTTGAGTTTCTAATATATGAATTGAAGTATGTTTTTAATCTGTAACCAACAGATATTTGGTCACTCATAGATGTTTTAGACATTTCATCTAAAATAGGTTTTGCTTTTCTTAATGAGCCCTCAGCCATTCTTATCAATGCGTCAAATCTGTTTAACTCTGATTTATTAAATGTTGCTGAACCAGATGTATCTGTAAAAGCTGCTGACGCTAAAAATACGGAAGTAGGTCCTTGACCTTTGATACTACCGAAACCGGCAGTTAAAGATGACATTGTTTTACCTGAATACTTTGTATGAAACACAATACCTAATTTTGCTCTGGCTATTCTTTTTGCAATATCACTACCTGCTGGTACAGCATAAGTGATTGTATTAGGTGTAAAGGTAATCATTTTTTCTCCGTCAATGGCAACGGCCTTTAAATCACCTCTTGTGAAAAGTAAATCTCCTTGGTAAATACCATCTAACCCCAATTTCGGCAGTTCTCTCAAACACACTTGTAATTTGTTAGCGAGTTCACCACCATGGTTCCGTCTTATGTCGGTTGGTGTATAGTTGATTTTAGGAGTTTTGTTGAATACAGACTTTGTTCCTACAAAGAATTTACCATTTTCTGGATTAGTACCACAGAATACGGCTGGTGCACCGTCCCATTTTACAGACATATTTAACTTACCACCAATATTGCCGGCAAGCATATTTCGTACTGAATTTAGGAAGTTGATTGCATTTACACCACCTTGTGAACCACGATTAATTATATCGTCTTCTAAGTGTTCGAGGTGTGTGTTCTTTTCCTGTGTGAAAAAGCCTTTAAAACTAAACATTTGTTCTCCAATTTATCCATTTATATAATACTCAAATACCCATTAACAAATCATACAACTATTTATACGATTTAATACTGGTATTATAACATATTTCGCTGGTCATGGCAAGCACTTTTTTCGTTTTTTTACTTAAATTTAACACCTGGGGTGTTGATATATAGTGATTTTCCTTGCCATCCACCAGCAGCTCTGGTTCTTATTGTGATTTTGATGTTAACCTTTTTACCATCATAGGTAAAATTTAAATTAAATGCCTGTGAAGTACCATCATAAGTATGATTTAGTTGTGTTAATTTATTAACTTTTTTATTAAATAGTACACTTTGTAAAGCATTGTCGGCTGATACATCTTTGATTGTACTCTCACCAGTTTCTCTACCTACTAATAGTTTGTAGGGGCATGGTGTGAAAGAAACTCTAGGGTCATCATAAGTATAAAAATAAATTGTATTTAAGAAATAAACTAAGTTTCTATTATCTTTTAAATACTTTACAAGATTTTTAATATGATTGTTTCTAAACTTATAATAAAAATCTTCACCATAAAAATCTAAACCATCTGCTCTAAACTTGGCTGCTAATCTGCCAAACTCCTCACTAGAAGCAGTTTCACTAAATTTCTCTTTTGTTATGTCAAATGCCTGTATTGCCTTTTTAGCATTTGGTTTTTTAACATCTTTGGCAGCTTGATTCCATGAGTTGTCAATTAATTTTCTAATATTATTTAATTGAACATTATTACCTAACTTATCGTAGTAAGCTGTAATATTGGTATTAAATTTTGGTGTTTCGTCTGAACCTGCAGCTATCTTATTTGAATAACCTTGAAAACTTCCATCTGTAAATTTTAATATAACATCTGAAGGTGTTTTAGGAGATATGCCAGTTGGTTTTCCTCTAGGCACCCAAAAATATTTCTCAACAGATTTTCTAGTAATATCTTTTAATACTGCTTTTGCATTGTTAAGACCAATTTTTATATCTCTATCTGGTGTTTCATCTTTATCTATCAACTCTGATAAATCATCAAAGGTTACAGGTTTGCCTTCGCCTGTTAAAACACCTGTTGATTTGTTACCCATTAAAGTACAATGTTTTTCTAATTGAGAAGGTGTCATAGGTTTATTAATCATAAAATACATAGTACAAAACTCATTTACATTTGATGAAGCTGTACTATCTTTTCTCTGCTTAGTGCCTAAATGACCTGTAATTTGTTTTTTGGTAGTTTTTATACCATAAGGTAAATTTGTATTTTTATCTATAGCTAATTGAAAAAAATATGTACCTCTTGAGTCAATAATAGTTTTACCTTTTACTTTATCTACGCATTTATATAATATTACTTCATTAGGTTTAAGTTTAATACCAACTTTTTTTAAGGCGTCCCTAGTAGATGATATAGTCACAGAATCCATTGTATAGAATGGATTTGGTCCTTGAACACCTAATCTGGTTGCTATATTGAATGCCATACCACTATTTATACACTAGTATGGTAATGAAGTCAAGCCCTTTTTTCGCCTTTAAGACATAAGAAGTCTGGAATACCACCATTGATTAACCAAACTTTATGTTTGTTTTGAAACTTTACAAAATCAGAAGCGTCTTCTTCAAAAAAACATTCTTTGACGATTCGTTTTGAAGGATGTTCGATAATATGCCATAATATCTTCTTACCCTTTTTAATCATCTTCTTTGTATAGTACAAATCTTTCTCCTGTAAAGCTTTACCACCAGGTCTTTTATCACCTTTGTGAAACCTGACCTTTTGTTTTTTAGTTTTTGACGGCATAATTAAATTTTAAAATCACTAAACTTACTGTAAGCATCCTCTGGTTTTGGATAATTGTCTTCTTGTTTTTGACCACTATCAACAATATTCTGAGCATTGTTTTCCACATCATACAATCTCATTTTAGCTCTATCAACACCAACAATAAATGCTCTATTCATACTAGGGTCATTATATCTATTCTTTAACTGTTTAACTTTCATTTGACCTAAAGCTTCTAGTTCTTCATTTGACATTAAGGCAAACATAAAGTCAGCAGTTGCTGGAAGACCAAATGATTCAGATGTATCTTCTAATCCAATATCTGTACTTGCAAAACCAGTTCTTGTCGTTTGTGTTGCACTAAAGATAGGCATATCAAACTCAACAGCAAGACCTCTTAATTCTTCAGCGATTGCTTTAATGTAAAAATAAGATGATATATTACCACCTTTAAATCTTGCACTAGCACATATGTTTAGATAATCAATAAACACAACATCAGGTTTAAATGATTTCTTTAATGTTAATTCGTTAATCAATGCTCTAAAGTGACCACTATGAGCAGAGGCAGTTGGATATTCTTTGATAATTAATTGACCTTTTGTTTTTGCATTTAACTTATCAACTTTGTTATCATACAATTGTTTAGGCATATCTCTAATATCTTCCATAGGGATATCAAATAAGTTTGCGTCAATTCTTTCAGCAATTCTTTCTTCAGCCATTTCTAAAGTAATATACAATACATTTTTGCCTTGTGTTAAAAAGCTTGAGGCAACATGACACATGAATAAAGATTTACCAACACCTGTACCTGCAAGGGCAATGTTAAGTGTTTTACTTGGTACACCACCTTTTGTAATTCTATTAAAGAAGTCTAAATCAAATTTAAATTTTTTCTCTTTTGTATGGTACCAATCATATCGTTTTTCTGCGTCTTGTAAATAATCGTGACCAATATGATTATCGAAACTAACTGCCAAGGCGTCTGATAAAATACCAGGTATTGCCTCTGGTGTTCTCTTTTGGTCTTTATTGTCCAAAATCTTAATACCGGACAATACTGCATTATGCACGGCTCTATCTTTACACCACTTTTCAGTTGCGTCTAACAGCCATTTTAAATCTACTTGTGTGTTATTGGCACCAGCAACTAATAATTTTATATTTTTAAGTTGTTCTTCGGTTAAGTCTTTACGACCACCAAGCTCAATAAGAATGGTATCTTTTGTAGGTAAGTTTTTATAGTTCTCTACAAACTTTTCAATCTCTGTAAATAGTGTTTGTTCATCACTATTTGTAAAGTAATCAGCTTGAATAAAAGGTAATGCTTTTCTTGTAAAATTTTCATTGAAGAAAAGATTACTTAATATTGTAGTTTCTATTCTATCACTTAATGATTGCTGTACCATCTTGTATTTGTTTCTCCATCAGTTCTAATAATATGTCACCAATATGGTTGACAAATTCTTTTTCATCACCTAATTCTTTTTTATTAGGATTTCTTATTATATCATAATCAAATATCATTGGCAAGGTTCCATCAGGATTTTCATCTTTGCCGAAACCAACTTTGCCGTATTTAAAAATTATACCATCATACTTTTCAGAGGTTAACTTTATGCAAGTATAGTCTTCGCCCTCTTTTTGTACGAAAGTATAGTTTTTATTCTTCGTCTTCGCCGTATGTGAATTTTCTTTTTGTGAGTTCATCAATCTTATCTAATACCTCTGTTGTAAAATACTTATCTGGATTCTCATTGATACTCTTACCAAATACTTTTGTACCATCAGGCATTTCATATCTTGTAGATACTTTCTTAAATACACCAGCTTCTTCACCTAATTCTAATAGGCCGTAGTGTCTATCTAATCCTGTTTTGTATGTTAGTTTCACATCAATTTGAGCGTTTTCTTTTGTTAATCTTGACTTGTAATTTTTACAATGTATAATATTACCTACAACTTCGGTACCGTCTTTGTCTTTTCTTTTACCTAGGTAGATGATTGATGAGGCAGCGTACTTCAAACCTGAACCGCCACCCATTTCTTTTTGTGGGAACATAGAACCAATAACATCATATGTATGGTTGGTCATAATCATTGGAATGCCAGCCTTACCTAATTTTAATGTTAATACTCTAAATGTAGATTTTACAATTTGAGACCTTGTCATATCTCTTGTTTCTTTACCAGCAGCCGTATCTTCCATTTCTTTTGTAGTAGATAACATACCTAAACTATCTAATACAAATAACAAAGGTTTTCTTTTATCTTCTGGTTGTTCTAAATATTTGTCAATCACTTTAATTGATTGAGCTCTGAATTCTTGTACTGTAGCCACAGGAACAATTACCATTCTAGTAGAATCAACACCTCTATTCTCAATCATATCTTTTGAAATAGCACCCTCTGATTCGAAGTAAATTACACCTGCCTCTGGATTTTTATCTAAAAATGCCTTACAGATACCTAATGCAAAAAAGGTCTTTCCTGTCGCAGCTTCTCCGGCAATCGCCGTAATTTTGTTTGCTGGCATACCACCATATATACTGCCTGATAGTAAAGCATTGAATGAATATGAGCCTGTGTCAATGAAACCTGTTACATCTGCACTATCAACACCCTCACTTACTAAACCGGCATATTCATTACCAGTTTCTTTAATTATATCTTTTAAAAAATTGCTCATATTTTCTCCTTCGTTGTGTCTATTATATACTATTTTTAGATTTTGTCAAGCTTCCTTTAATGACTTCTTGAGCCTTTTTTGATAACTTACTGGTATCTAGGTCACCGGTTTCCCACCATAATCTGTAGTTAGGGTCCTCTGGAATCCACTCTTCCGGTGGATCCTCATATTCTGATTGTGGTATTTTAGTCCAGATTGTATCTTTTACTTCTTGTAGGGGTATAGGTCCAAATTGGTCATACAACCTACCACCAAAACTTTCACACATTTTCATAACCTTTTCTTTATTGTATTCTTTCTTTCTTTGAAAGTCCCAATATTCTTTTAGTTCTTTGTATTCTTTTGGCTGTATGCTCACCATTATATTTATCTAATTATATCTATCTGGCTATCTTTAGTCCATATTTCAAGGTCATTTCTCAAACGGCCTTCTTCTTTAATTTTGTTATATCTTTTAGTTGCCAATTTACGCCACCATTCTATAATAGTATCTACATTATATCTATCATAGTTTTCAGACTTCTTTATTGTATCTGTTTTACCATTTACAATATCTACATAGTTTTCTATACCATAGCTACTTGCATAATATCTTTTTTGTTCAGTTAATGATTTTGCATTTGCAATAGTTTCAATAAATGTTTTAAGGTCGTCACCATCAAGGGCTTTTTTTACTAAACCAATAATACCTGTGGTCATTTTAAGTTTACGACTTGACGCACCCTCTGGTACTAGTTCGCCTTTACCAATAATATCTTCAACATACTTTACTAAATTTAAATATGGTTTACCATGTAACATAGGAATAAAATCTGACATTGTATTGCCTTTGTATCTTAAAAATGGTTTCATACCATCATACATTGAGGCACCTTTTGTGTTTCCATATAAAGATGTGGTTTCAAATAATACTAAATTCATATCATACTTCTCATTAAGTTTTTCTCTAACCCAATGTGAACAACATAGACCAGCCAATAATTTACCACCAAGATAATTATATCCAAATGGTTGACATGGTACAATTACAAAACCCATAATAGCTGTTTTGTTAAATACTTTTAAATCAGGTACATTACCTAACATATCATTTCTAGGTTTACAGTTAATAACTGGAGAACCAAATCTCATAAAACCTACAAACTTGCCTGTATTCATTTCTTTTACTGCAAGCTTTAAAGTCTTACCAGGAATACTTGTCATATTACTATGACTACTAATCATATTAATACAAGTGTCCCATGTGTGATTATCTAGTTCTACAATTTGTAAATCCATATCTTGTGGAGATATGGAGAAGTCATCAAACATATCACTATCAAATCCCATACCAGGAAGTGATTGAGGTATACTATCAATTTGTGCCATTTTTTGGTCACGCATATACTGGTCAATTCTACTAAACTGACCAAAATAATCATTGAATACACCAGCACAATGTAGTGCTTGTTCTTTACTTAGGTTCTTCGCCATTCCACATCCATAATAATATACATACTAATAATAACGGTATTATACTATATAATATCGCTAAAGTCAAGCTTCAACCTCATTCCCCCAAAAGTCCCAATGGTCTCTGGTCTTTTTCCTTGCAAATAGTTCGATATAAGGACCTTCACAAAGCCTTTCTATCTCTCGGTGCAATAGTGGTTTTTCCGAATGTCGACCTCTTGGTGCAATCACCAATTGAGCAACATCTTTATTGATTCGTTTTGGTCTACCTTTTGTTGCAAGTAAACACATTTCAGGATTACCTCTAGTCCAATATCCTAAACCTGTAAAAAATCCAAGTGTCTTTTTATTTGTTTTTGCCCATGTGAAACCTACTGTTTTATATTTGAAACCCCAAGCAGTTATAACTTTCATAGCTTGGTCTAACATAGGGTCACATACCCACATTAACAATACACAATTCTCATCTGCAATATCTTTAACAGGCATATTACAAATATCATTTAATGACATACAATCATAATGTGCTTCAGGACTTTTTTCTTTTCCTTTATCCGACCTTGTTTTAAATAACCAAGGTGGGTCTGCATATATTACTTTATATTTTTTTTCAGGTAGTTTAATCAAAGAAGCTCTCCAATGTTGCTTGTGGTTCCGCTTTCCAATTTATTGCGTCTAATATAAAACGCATTGGGTCGAGGAATGTTTTCTGAAATTGTATCTCATAATCGACATACTCTTTTAATTTAAATTCTGTCGGTAGTGTACTAATGTAACTAATGACATCAAATTTAAATGGGTTAGCTTCTTTTAATTTAAGAAACTTTATCTTATCGCCATCTTGTATAAAAGGATATTTCATACCAAGATTTGCTTCTTTTAATTGATGATTATAAATCAATGCACCTTTAACATGAATAGGTGACCCTTTAATAAAGATACTACTATTACTAGCATACTTCCTTAGGTTGTTACAACTTCTAGGAAAGGCAATTGCCTCAGGTGGTAGATTGATAAACTCTTCCTTAAAGTCAGCAATAAATTTATGGAGGTCTGTTTGTTCCTTCGACATAATTATTTTTATTGCGTCTTTAATTTTACCTCTACACACCTGAGGTGTACTAGACTTGACTGCTTCTATGCCCATAAGTTTTAACTTCGGGTCAGTAAGTCTTACGCCTTCTTCGTCTAGTACATTCAACATGTATCTTTTCTTTGCAACCCATATACCCTTGTTGGCAATAACTTCTCGTTTCATTACCATGGCATTTTTAAATGCGTTAGAATAATCAGCTAGTTCATCAAAACATTTTTCAATATATGGTTCTATTTTGTTATCACAAACTTTACCTAAAAAGTCTGCAATCTGGTCATTTGTTTTACCTTGACAAGTCTTAGCTACAAGCTTGTCAAATCTAACATAGATACTATCTGTGTCTGAAGCAACAATATAATCTACTTCACCGTGTGTTTGTAATATCTGATTTAGATATTCATTCACTTTCTTTTCAATAAAACGAATAATAAATTGACCAGCCGTTGTAATACCACTTGCCTGTCTTACATCATAAAATCTAAAGTATTGATTACCAACTGCACCATAAGCTGAATTCAAGGCAATCTTTTTTGACCATTGAATATTATGACATCTTGCAATTTCTCTAGCAAGTGCTTTTGTAGGATTGATTTGATACTCGGCTTTTGCCTTTAACATTCTTTGTTTAAAGACAACACGGTCATTGTACATTTTCTCCATCATTTCAGGTAGAAAACCTTGACTATCAGTTTTAAACTTGGCGCCGTTTGGTGTTAAACAGGCACCCTCATGTTTAAGATAGTTAAGAGGTACTTTCATGTCAATCATTTTATTAACATTGACACCTTGTCCGCTTTCACCAAGTATCTTTTCAGGCGAAATATTGTATTGTATAATAATATGTGGATATAGTGAATTAATATCAAATGAAACAATCCAATCATGGCCACCTAAAATAGGTTCTTTTACATAAGCGCCCTCGTATTTTGTTTCTTTACTATGGTCTTCTCTTGGAGGAATACATATATTCTTTTTCATTAAATGATTATGAATTAATGTGTCCCACACTCTAACTTGTGAAAAGATATCGTCATAATTTACTTTTGAATCATATGCAACAGTTAAACTCAAATCAATAAGACCAAGTTTATCTTCTAATGCGTCAACGATTTCAACATCTTGTATATTATAATCAATAAACTTTTGAAAGTCTTTCTCGTAAAATTCTTTAAATGTATCGTAAGGGTTTTCATTCTTTGGTTGTTTTAGTTCTAACTCACCAATAAAGTCAAGCTTATAGCTTTCTTGTCTTGTTGGTATAAACCATTTGTACAAGTCAAGGTAATCTAACATAGCAACACCATACACATCATAAACAGTTTGTGTACGACCTTGTACATTAATCTCCATACGATTGATTAGATTCCAAGGAGATATTTTATTTGCAACTGTTTCGCCTGCAACTAATTTTAATCTGTTTATAAGATATGGTAAGTCAAAGAATTTAGTATTCCAACCTGTGATAACATCTGGATGATTTTTAATCCAAAACTTCATAAACTCAAACATCAATTGTTTCTCATGTTTACACTCAACATAAGTTACATCTGTTCGGTCTGTATGATACTTACCTACACCCCAAGTAATGATTTGTTTATTCGTTTGATTTTTTACAGACAAACAAATAATTTCTTCTTGTGGGTCTTCTACATTTGGAAAACCATTTTCACAAGTAGTTTCAATATCAAGTGTAAAGATTTTAATTAGTTCTTTATCCCATTGTATTTCTTCCGGATGTTCTTGTCCGATATACTGATAATGGTATCTTTCTAAACCATAGATAGGTGAATTTTGTGTAGCAACTTCTTTACGAAACTTACGAGCTGCCATAATATCTCTAAACTCAATTGGTTTAAGATTTTGACCTTGTAAAGTTTTATATACAGAATGCTCTTGCGTCAAAGCATAGAGCGTAGGTCCAAAGTCTATCTTATCTTTATAGTCTTTGCCATCATGTATTCCTCTAACAAGTAATTTGCCACGGTGTTCTATAACATTTTTATAAAAGTTCATCATTCCTCAAGTGTACAGTTAATCCATCTAGTTCAGGTGTAAGTTGTATCTGACAAGCCAATCTGGACTTGCCTTCGATATAACCTTTTTCGTATTCTAACAATTCAATTTCAGGTGTATTATAGTCTATTTTGCCTGCTTTGGCAAGCCATTTTTCATCTACATGTACATGACAAGTACAACACGCACAACTACCACCACAATCGGCTGGTATTTCTGGTATTGGTACTGGCGAATGCCATTTGGCCGCTTCCATTAGAGTTGTCTGTTCATCAGGAACATCAACTCTAATCTTTGAGCCGTTTCTTACAAAATAAACTTGCATTAAATCCCAGGTACTTTATTCTCTGTGATTAATCCGCCTTTTGTGGGTGTTAAGATACTGCTTGTATTCTGTTGATACGAAGCTAAGATTTCTTTTTTTGGTTTAACTGTTGTCACAACCTTGTCCATTGCAATAGTAATAATGTCGTCATCTGCATAAGGCATATATGGCGTCATCATTAACTGTACTGGTTTTCCTGGGGCTGATTGTGTGGGAATGATTACAAATGGTTTTTCAAATGTATAGTTGCCCATGGTATCTTTATCCATCTTAGCAATTACATCTTCACCTGTTTGTAATCTTACTATTTTCACATCACTCATACTTTACTCCTTCAATTATTATATATTATAACACAACTAACCTAGTTTGGCAAGCTGTATTTTGTCGTAATCACATATTTTCTTTGTGGATTAACCATAACATTTAATCTATTCATAAATGCACGGTCAAGAAGTATTGGACTTCTATCTTCTCTATCATCAATGGTAAATTCTACATCCTTATAGAAACCACCGGCGAATTCTACATCTAGTTTAACGACATATCGGTCTTCTTCATAATCTCTTAAACCGCCTACAGATATTTCTTCTACTCTTACAATTCTACTTTCAATAGTTTTACCTAATAAAGACCATTGTACTTTAGTGTTAGATAATGGTTTAATTTTATCTGCATGAATAACTGGCATACCTGAATTACCTGTATCAAACTTAGCAACTATTTCACCAAATGGTTTGATTGTTAGTATTTCTTTATAACCACATTCTGTTGGTACTGTAAATCTATTTTCTTTTTTTGCAAAGTGTTCAATAACTTCTTTTGCAATGTTCATGCCTGTAGCGTCTTCAATACCCTCTGTGCCAGGTGATGAATTAACTTCTAACATAAATGGTGGTTGTTTATCTCTGTTTTTACTAGGTATAAAATCAACAGCAGTCCAATAACCACCTACTGCTTTAGAAGCTTTTAAACATTCTTCTATTTCTAATTCTGTTAACTTAATCTTTTCTGGTTTTGAACCTTGTGATACATTTGACCTGAAATCTCCTTCAATAACTGGTCTTTTCATAGCAGCTAAAAACTTACCACCTAAAATATGTACTCTTACATCATATTCTGTTTTAATATATTCTTGTATTAATAGGTCAGCGTCTTCATCTTGTTTATGAATTAATTGTACAATTGAATCTAAACCTTTTGGACTATCAACAAATAATACACCAACACCTTTACTGCCTCTTAAAGTTTTCATAATCAAAGGAAACTTAATACCTGATTCGTCAACTATTTTATTTGCATTTTCGGGGTCATTGATTAACTTGGTCATTGGTTGTGTTAAACCATAATCTGCAAGTCTTAATGCTGTTCTATATTTGTCAGCACACATATTAATTGTAGTTCTAGGATTTACTAATGTTGCATTAGCTCTTTCAAGTATTGACACTAAATCTAACCAACTGTCTTTTCTGGTAATACTACCACGAATAACAGCAACGGTCATTGCACCAACTTCAAAACCTTTATCATCATCTTTGTTATGAAATCTACGAACACCGTCCTCAAAAGTTGTGTAACCGCCTGTTAATTTAAACAAATAGTATGGATATTTTAACTTATCACATTCTTCCTTTAAACGGTCAGCCGTATGAAAAGTCTTTGCTTCTTCAGGTTCATCTGTAATAATCAGTAACCTTAAAAAGTCCTTTTCATTTTTGTCCTCGTTTAAGAATTGTTTAAATTGTGGTACTAACATTTATTATTCGGCACTCGCTTTTGTTTCTTCAGGTTTTTTACCAATATTATATTTGGCAGATAAATTCCATTCTTTCTTTTCTTTAAATGGTAATACTTTAATCTGACTTAAAGGTGCTTTGTTTTCAGCAGCCTGTGGGTTTACTATTTCAATTAAAGACCAATCTGATAATAAAACTGCAATTGTATTTCTTCTTTGAATATCATTCTCTACTAATGTTGCTTTCTTACCATCTAAAGCAAATAATTCTTTAAAGTGTACAATATAGTATTTGCCTTGTTTGTGTAAAATGTGACATGATTGGTAAAGTATTTTATCTTTTCTACTTGCAACACCAATTCTGGTTAAGGTCTCTCGTATTTTTAAAAAGTCGTCTGGCTGTTTGATAGTAACCTCTAGCATATCACCAACTGACCATGAAATTTCTTCACTCATTTTCGTTTTCTCCCGCCTTTAGAAAGGCTTATTTTTATATCTTCAAGTTGTTTATCCGTAAGTATGCTGAGAGCCTCTTTAGCTTTCTCATTACTATATCCATAATACTCTTTTACATACTCTATATTTTTCAATTTGGCTTGTGATAACCACTTGCCACCAAATCGCTTTGCTTTTCTAATACTATTTATATAGAAATGAAACTGTAGCTTCTTGTCCAAGAAATGAAAACCATTCATTTCATTAGCCTGAGCTATGGTATCATAGTGCATAGATAAACACTTGTTTATTATAAAGGGAGGGTATTTCTTTTCCCATGTTAGGTCCTCGGTATCTAACAAAGGTTTTTTCTCAAAGTTAATCGCATTGAGATAATCTTTTAATTCATACATAATATATTCCAATCAATGTTGGAGCGGGTGACAGGATTCGCACCTGCGACCTATTCGTTGGCAACGAATTGCTCTACTACTGAGCTACACCCGCTTATCATTATTTAAATTTACAACTGGCCATAATTTCAGTTAAACAAGCGACCATATTTATCTCATGGTCTGCAACGAAAGCTGCCTTGTACTGATAACCAGCAATAATTAAAATTGCTTGTGGTACTGATTTACTATCAAGTGACTCATACATACTATCATAGATACCTCTAAAAAGAGAAGCTGGTTCTTTATCAATATTCT
>Ga0209630_10002557_pt1 | contig 17435 bp, 15 predicted proteins | sample COG_01_FD_184745 | JGI IMG/M metagenome (GOLD analysis project Ga0209630, IMG submission 184745) | Pelagic Microbial community sample from North Sea - COGITO 998_met_01 (SPAdes) (version 2) | ecosystem: Environmental > Aquatic > Marine > Neritic zone/Coastal water | place: Helgoland, sampling... | reverse complement strand
TAGATCGTTAGAAATATTAGTTTTATTCAAAGCAATCAGAAACGTGGTTCCAGCGCCAACAAGGTTTTTATCATTATTAACCTGAGCTTTATAAACTCCAGCCGGAATCTTATCTATAACCCGAGCGGGATGTTTACTCCACTTTTTTAGGGCACTCTCCTGGCCAACATCTAACAATCTGTACTTACTTTTCATTCCTAGTTGGTCTAAGATAGCGCAACCCAGAGCACAGGGACGGGCAAATACGTCTAATTTTCCGTCCAACATCGCTTGGAGACCGCCACCCCATGGCAACCTTACAGCTTTGTAATCAACATTGGGTTTATAGCCTGTAACTGCTTTAATAATTGATTCTGAAATAACCGCAGCTGCTCCTGATGGAGGACCCGTATATATCGATTTACCTTTAAGATCTTGAAAAGTTTTTATCTCATCTGTTTTAAAAGTCACAAAGTGAAAAATATTTGCGCTCCATCCCCAAATTGATCTGAGGTTCTTTGATAATTCCAGAGCTTTGGTTTTCATAGGCTCTTTTTTATAAGGCCCTTTACCTTTTGTCATAAGAAAATAAACCGTTGTAGGAAAAGGAAACCAATCAAGCTGTCCGCGACCAAGTTTAAGTGCAGAACGGGTTAAAGTTTGCTTGTCATTTACTTGAAGAGTGAAACCAAGTTTACTTCCCAAAACTTTGCCAAGAACCACTGTCGCGGTATGAGCGCTCCCACCCGGTGATCCCGTGTCAGCTCTTAAAATTTTATCTTTTGAAAATGCAGATGTGGTCCCAAGCGATAACATACTTATTAGCGCCAAAACACAAACATTACAGCGTGTAATTTTAATCATAGCTATCTCCCATTTATGAATAATTATAAATATGAAACTTTGTTATTAATTTTATGTCAAACCTAAAATTTAAATGTAATAAATTATAATTTTATGATACTGAGAAATATTGCAACTAAAAATATTTTTGGAAAGTCATCTGAAGCTTTTTTCAGCTTTTTACGAAGTAATTCAGAATGAGTATTAACTAATAGGCATTGCAGTTTGTGGTTTGGGCGTGACTATCTGTCGCGATGCAAGCATCCCACTTAATGTTCGGTTTTTTATCTTATCGACGATCACGTCTCTTTCTTTTTTTTGATCTGGGTCAAACCACAAATTATTAACTTCATTCGGATCATTTTTAAGATCATAAAACTCTCCATCGTCTGAATTTAAGTACCACACAACTTTCTTCTTGGGGTCTCTTCGCATAACAATTAATTCAGCCTCAGTCTGAATATGGTCTCGAGCTAATTCAGCGTAAATAACGTTATCTTCAACCTCAGATGTTTTTCCCAACAATAAGGGTAATAAAGAAACACCATCCCAGTCTTCAGGTATTTCCAGATCGCATATGTCCATAATTGTTGCTGCAATATCAAAAAATTCAACTGGATCTTCTAGCGCTTTAGTAGGTTGGAATATTCCTGGCGCCCAAAAAATTAGTGGAACTCGCAAAACCGAATCATACATTGTCCATTTTTGGATGTGGCCGTGGTCACCAAGTGCATCTGCATGATCAGATGTAAATATAATTATTGTATTATCCAGCTCCCCTTTTTCCTCGAGCGTCTTAACTATACCTCCAATTTTTTCGTCGATCATCGAGACGTTAGCCGCATAATGGCGACGCATTTTTAGTAAATCATTGTCCGCCGGCAGATAGCGCCAATTTACAGAATCAAAATTAAATTCCATCATGTTATCTCGGAGGATTTTTTGCGCTTTTGGTTGTTTTCTTATTTCTTCTTCGGTAACGAAAGGAATTGGGATTTCTGCATTTTTGTAGAGATCCATAAAACGTGGGGAAGGGTCGTAGGGTGGATGAGGCCCTGGGAAGCCAATTTGCAAAAAAAGCGGGGATTCAGCTATTCGGTCTTTTAACCACCAACTTGCATTATTCCCAATAAAAAAATCTGAATGCAACTCCTCATCAGCATCCCAAATAAACGCCCCTAATGCCTTTTTATATTCTTCTCGGTTGCTAGCAAATCGAGTATATCTTGAGGGTTTAATTATATGATGAGATTTTAGGGCTTTATCCCACTCATCATAAAATGCTCGGGAATGTTCATCTAGAAATAATGGTCTATCTTTATTTTCAACAACAAACCGTTGATGAAAACCACCCATTGCCTGATAGGGATTAATATGCATTTTACCAATATTTACACAGTGGTATCCAATATCGGCTAGCCATTGCACCCAGGTAGGCTCCCAAGGATGAAAATTACTGTATGTCCCTGTCTGATGTGGATATTTACCAGTAAATAAGCTTGCCCGCGAACTTACACAAACTGGGGAGTTAACAAAGCAGTTATTAAACGACACCCCTTCTCTCACCAAACGATCCAAGTTGGGCGTCTGCATCCAGGATGCTCCATTTGCAGCGATCGTATCAAAACGCTGCTGATCTGTCATTATTAGAATAATATTTGGCTTTTTTTCCAAAAATTTTTTCCTTGTAGACAAGCAAATTAAGAAAAAGATAAAAAAACTTTCCCATCAGTTTATTTTGCTAGAATATCATAATATTAATTATTTGAGCAAGACATGGTGGGCCAACTATGTTAGTGGAATCTGACGGGTAGATTATTTGGATTAAGAGATTGAAACAAAAGCCTAATATATTGTTTATTACTTCAGATCAGCATCGCTGGGATTGTTTTGGTTTTGAACACAGAAAAGTCCAGACCCCCAATCTTGATAAGCTAGCCTTTGGGGGTGTTAGATTCACAAATTGCATTACACCCAACGCAGTTTGTCAGCCAGCTAGAGCTTCAATTCTGACAGGCTTGTTGCCGCTATCTCATGGTGTCATTGATAATGGTATTGATTTACCAAACGAGATGGGTGAACTCGGTTTTGCTAGGCAACTGGCAAACTCTGGATATGAAACCGCACTTCTAGGCAAAGCGCATTTTACATCGAAAGCCACATTTAAACCGACTGGTACGCCAGAGTGTCAATTCTCTAGTGCTAATTATACGCCCGACTGGTTTGGCCCTTACATGGGGTTTGATCATGTTGAGTTGATGGTTATGGGTCATTTTCAAAGACGCTTGGCGCCAGGGCATAAATTTTTGCTACCCTTTGAGCCGCCTAATGGACAACATTATGAACGTTGGTTTCATAGTCGTGGGGGGGTAGGCGAGGCGAGGCGTTTGTGGGAAAATAGTTCTGATAATCAAGGTTTATTGGCTGCGCAGACATGGAATTCATCCCTTCCAGAAGAATGGCATACAAGTACTTGGGTTGCGGACCGTACAATAAAGTTTCTAGAGACATCCAAATCTAAAGAGGATCCGTTTTGTATTTGGGCATCTTTTCCAGACCCACACCATCCTTTTGATTGCCCAGCACCCTGGAATAAAATGTATGATCCAAATGATGTTGATATCCCTGAATTCCGATATCGTGATTTTGATAAACGGCCTTGGTGGCATAAAAAATTATACGGTAATGATCAAGAAATTAATCCTAATGAATATACAAATAAAAAGCTTGGGAAAGTTGCTCGAATAAGTGCTCAGACAGATGATCAATTGAGAAATATGACATCTAATTATTTCGGGATGATTTCTTTGCTGGATCATAATGTTGGAAGAATTCTTGGCGCATTAAAAAAATCTGAGTTGGATCAAAATACAATTGTTGTGTTTACTTCAGACCATGGGGAACTTCTTGGTGATCATGGTTTAATTTTAAAGGGCCCCACTCTTTATGAGGGTTTAACAAAAGTTGGCTTGATATTTAATGGGCCAAATATAGCTGCTAATCAGATTATTGATCAGCCAGTATCAACTGTTGATCTAGCATCTACATTTTATGATTTTTGCGGCATTAATAATCAATTTGATATTCAAAGTAGGAGCCTTAGAAAACTTATTGAAAGCAAGCAAGAAACACGTGATGTTGCTTACAACGAGTGGCGGGCCGGGAGTGATAGATATAATCTTACGTTAGACCTACGCCTTATACGCACAAAAACATATAAAGCTACGTTTGAATTAGAGAGTGGTGAAGGAGAGATGTATAATCTTCAAGAGGATCCGTTCGAGATGAATAACCTATACAATGATTTAGGCTATAAAAAGATAAAAATAGAACTTCGAGAAATGATGTTGGAGCGTCCGGGTGATATTCGCGATGGTGAATTAGAAAGGGTAGGTGTGAACTAAATTTTGTTCTACTTTAAATGAATTTTGGAAGATACACTGATGTCAATCAAGTTTATGATTATCGGGGCCTTTAATTTTAAAAACCTTTTTAAATACAGTTATTACTTTGGTCCAATAAAACCCCACAGCAGCCATACAAGCAGCGATAATACCAATCAAAGACTGAATAATTAAACTGCCAGTTCCTGGATCAAGATAAGCATATGCGGCCGAACTATTGAAAAACAACGCCCAAACTACAACTAGTATGCTTGCTTTCAATTAATTGACCTCCAAGCTTCGCAATATTTTTAATCTGGTCATGTTACATGATAGTCCAAAACAATTTAAATTTTGTATATTAATTCAGTTAAAAAAACAACTAAATTGATCTTGGAAATTGTGTATTAGTTTATAATAAATTACCTTATTTAATACCCATCTTTAAACGAAATACCTTGCCGTAATCAGGGCTATCTTCATATAAGGCGCCAAAACTAATATTTGGTAAGAAATCAGGCTTTTTGCCCTTACTGCAGCCCATTATGAGCCTTGCGGTGTTAATCTGGTTCAAGTTGGATTTAATCCAACGTCGACATTTAGGTGCCAACCGTACCAAGTTAATTATGTCACTTCTTGTGTTTATGGCTTCTTCTGTCCACTGGTTAATTCTCCATTTGAAATTAATGTTAATACCACTTCCATGATCTGATTGAATTATAATTGTTGCGAGTTTGTCTTGGTTAATAATTTTTTTTACTAGGTTTGTTACATCTTGGTTTAAACATTCGATTTGTTGCACTACAGCATTCATATCTAATTTATCGGGTGATTTTTTACGACTAGAGCAATCCGAATATTGTGTTGGATCGTGCGGTCTTAGATCATGAATAAAGACGAAAAATGGTGTTCTTTTTAACATGCGACCCAATTTAGAATTAGCCAAATTTATAGCATCGTCTCTTAAAATAACACTTTCAGTTTTTGCAAATAACCAACCGGCAGGCGTATCATCGAGAAAAGTAAGAAATTGATAGTTAAGCATTCTTTTAAATATACTATCATAATTGAGACAAATAATAGGGGAGTCTTTTGGAGGACAACCACCCCAATGATTGCTCGCTAGGAATAGGTTATAGCCACCATTTTGAAAATGCCGGAATAATTTTGGTAATGGACTTTTGTTAAGTATTCTTGGATAAAATTGGCTCCTATCAATATAAGTTTTTGTTTCCTCAGTTGCTAATAGGTTTGCATCCACAATGGCGGCGAGCGATAGGTAAGTCGTAAAATATGCTGATCTGGATTGATCTAAATGAACAAATCCTAAATTTTTTAATTTTTTAATAAATCGAGAGTTATCAAATTTTGTTAGTCGCCTAAGTGAAGAATAACCAGGATAACCGTCTAAAATTATATAATAGACATTTCTCCCGCTTAAATTATTGACATTTATTGGACTAGTATGACTTATCGGTTCATCATCGTGCAAAAACTGTATGATTGTTTTAAGAGTATATTGTCCTAGAGAGATTGTAAATGCTATCGGAATAAATGCCGTAATAAGAAATCTTCCTACCTTTAATTTAGCTATTTGAGAAATTAGGTATATAAAAAGTATGATAATAAGCGTGCAAATAAGTAAAGCTCCCGTAAGAATATTATTATTTGCCAATAACTCGACGAAAAATTCGTGAATTGGTTTGAAAAGAAAAAGAGAAGGGTAGATTACTGAAACTGATAACAGAAATATATTATGGATTTGAGACCATTTTTTTCGAACTATGCTAGCGCAAATAATTGTTAGAAACCAAATTAAGGCGGTAAATAAAAATATGGGTGTTAAATAAGAAATACCAAATAATTGACTAAAATTTACTGATAAAAAATTAAATACGGGCCAAAGTAACGCCGCAAGAAAAACGCATTCGGCATATCTTTTGCGTAAAAAGGATATAAAAATTATGGGCTCCTCTCTCGATTTGAAAAAAATTTTACCTTAGTTGATGGGTTATTAATCGCTAGCATTGCTAGGAAATTTTTTAAAATGTATAAAGTTATAGATTAGCTGTTCATGAACCGAAGCAATACTAATACGAGTTTTGTCTAATATTCAAGAAATAGATTTTCTGATTTAATATTCATTATTCTTTGTTTAAATTGAAGTGGTAAAATTTTAATTAGTAAATCAATTTCAGAATGATTTTAGTTAATTTTATCTCTTATTTTTGAGTAATTATACCAGCAGACATAAGTTTAAAGACAGTATAGATGTGGGAATTAATTATAATAAGAAATTTATTCTTCTTCCTATAGTTGAAGGATCAACTTTATTAAGACATAGTTATTTTTTCTATTGTTGACCAACTCAATTAGTTGACGATTGGTATCGGAAACAAAAGTAATGATAAAAAATAAAAATAATTATGTTGGTAAATACTCTAATATTTTGATTGGAGTAATTTTAGTCATTCTATCGGGTTTTTTGCTAAGTATAAATGGAGCCATTGGGAAATACCTTGGTCAAGATCTTCACCCATTCTTTATAACGTTTATCCGAGCATTTATGATGGTTTTCCTTTTGTTACCTTGGATTTTTCGGAGAGGTGGTGTTGGTGTAAGAATGCGGCGGCCGGGATTACATCTTATTAATGGATTTTTTTTTACTTTGGCACTTTTTGGTTGGTTTTGGGCTTTACCAAGAATACCCCTCGATTTAAATACTGCTGTTGGTTTTACCACTCCAATTTTTGCCGTTTTGGGCGCTATAATTTTTTTAGGTGAAAAGTCAGAACCCTGGAGGTGGGGTGCTTTAGTAGTAGGTATTGTAGGTGCATTGATAATTATTCGACCAACTGTGTATGGAATACCACCTGGAGTTTTAGCTGCTATATTCTCCGCACTTTGTTTTGCGATAACAAAATTACTGACTAAGGTGATTACTAAGTCTGATGCACCTGAATCAATAGTATTTTCGCAAGCTTTTTGGGTAACAGTATTTGCGTTTCCAGTGGCAGTTTATTTTTGGGAAAACCCTAATTTAGAACAATTTTTATGGATTATAGGATTGTCTGTTGTTACAATTATGAATCATTTTGCTATTACTTGGGCTATTAAACTCTCTGATATTGGCATGATTGAGCCAATTACATTTACTCGATTAATTTGGGCCGCCGTTGTTGGTTTTGTTATTTTTGGTGATGAGCCGAGTGTTTATACGCTTATAGGAGGATTGATAGTTATATCCTCTGTTGTTTATATCACTCGGAGAGAGCGCAAAGAACAAAGATTGGTGCACCTAAACCAATAAGAACCCGTACTTTATTTTTGTAGGTAAATTCATCAAAAATTTATAACCTGCTAACAATAAATGAGGTGATGAATTTACGCATGATTGCGGACCCGTTTCGCTTGTTAATGTGTTGTTTGCGAACCGATGGCACCTTTGCCTTTGGCAATGCAATTGGCGGCAAAACTAAGGGCGCAAGGCACAAGGCACAAGGCGACGATGGCCGTGTAGTCACTTACAGATGGTCAAGTAGACCAGTTTTGACCCAGAGGGCTGTGGAGGCGGCATTAGGGGTGATATGATTGAGTGGACGCAGGGTCGGGCGATAAAATAGCAGGTGAACTAGTGTAGGTGGTAGGTGCCGTTATCGTGGAATGGCGGACGCGAATACGAAGTAATTATCCGACATTAAATAAAATACACTGTGGGACCAAGTGTGGAACCACTCAAACTATGTACATAAATAATCTACTAATTTCAACGGGATATGCAAAAAAAATGGAAGAGGGGAAGGGATTCGAACCCTCGATACGCTATGAACGCATACACGCTTTCCAAGCGTGCGCCTTAAACCACTCGGCCACCCCTCCACACAATGATAACTTATTATATTTAATCTAAAGAATTGAGAAGCTACTAAAACAAATCGCATCCCGCAATCGATATTCAATATATTTATTTTTATTTTAAGCTAAACTTGTGTCTATCGTTAGTTCTTTTTCGCTGTTATTATGCATTATGGTTTTAGGAAAATTTATAGGCTGGGTTCTTATCATTGCAGCCCTAGCGTTTACAGTTGCTGAAAATAGTGCTCAAGGTATCATGGATGACCATTATTTTGGACTAATGAGTGCGTATAAAGTTTTGCATGCTCATGTTCCTGCTGAACTTATTCAAACTAGGATTTTTATAACTCAATATTCACATTTAATCATATGGGATTATATTTTTAAACCAGTGCTCTGGCTACCGGGTTGGCTAACTCTCGGTTTATTGGGTATATGTATTTTGTTTAAAAGCCGCCATCAATCATCAGAATTGATTGATAGCAGTGAAAATAATAATGTTTCATCTTACGAAGACATTGTGGCGTCGGCAGCTGAAGCTGATGAATATCTCGAACAAGATTTAACGAGGCTACCATCTGAATACGGAGAAATGGGGCAATTTGACCCCAGTAAAGAGGCTGATAAATAAGTATTCAAATTTCGATAAAGTTCTTTGAAAATAAGAAATATTTCTAGTTATTGAATATTTAAATGACAAAATGTGTAGAATGACTAAATTTTAATTATCACTCATTTTTAGTGCTGCGAGAAATGCTGATTGTGGTATCTCTACCTGGCCAAATTGGCGCATCTTTTTCTTGCCTTTTTTCTGTTTTTCAAGAAGTTTTCTTTTCCGACTGATATCGCCGCCATAACATTTTGCAGTAACATCTTTACGTAAGGCAGATATAGTTGCTCGAGCAATGACTTTGCCCCCAATAGCTGCCTGAACAGCTATTTTAAATAATTGCCGGGGTATCAAATCTTTCAGACGATCACAAATGACTCGCCCTCGAGACTCCGATTGGCTTTTATGCGCCATAAATGATAGTGCATCAACAATCTCTGAGTTCACCAAAATCGTTACCTTTACCAAATCAGACTCACGATACCCATCAATTTGATAGTCAAAACTAGCGTAACCTTTGGAGGTTGATTTTAGTTTATCATAAAAATCAAATACAATTTCATTGAGAGGAAGACGATAAACAACCATTGCACGTGAACCAACATAGGTTAGGTCGAGTTGTTCCCCGCGACGATCAGTACATAGAGTTAAAATTCCTCCAAGATGTTCATCAGGTACTAGTATTGTTGCTTTTATCCAGGGCTCTTCGATAAAATCAATATTTGTTACTTCAGGCATATCTGATGGATTATGGAGTTCGATGTCTCTTCCATCAGTCATGTGCAACCTATAAACAACGCTTGGTGCCGTGGTAATTAAATCAAGATTAAATTCACGCTCTAGCCTTTCTTGAATAATTTCCAAATGTAAAAGTCCGAGAAATCCACATCTAAAACCAAAGCCAAGCGCGGCTGAACTCTCAGCCTCATAGGCAAAACTAGCATCATTTAGCCGCAGTTTTGCTAGACTATCCCGTAATTCTTCAAAGTCAGCAGCATCGACAGGGAATAAACTTGAAAAGACTACCGGTACAGAGGGTTTAAAGCCCGCAAGAGGTTCCTTGGTAGGATTTTTTTCTTCGGTAATTGTGTCACCCACATTGGTTTCTGCTACCGTTTTTATTGAAGCTGTAAAATAACCAATATCTCCCGCTGTTAACGCATCTACCTTAGTTGCCTTTGGGAGAAACTTTCCAACATGATCGATGTGATGAATCTCACCAGAAGACATTAATTGGACTTTCATACCTCTGGATAATTTTCCATCATGCACGCGAACTAATATCATTACTCCGAGATATGGGTCATACCAACTATCAACAAGGAGTGCTTTTAAAGGTCCGTTTGGGTCCTCTTTTGGAGCAGGAAGACGTTCAATAATTGCCTCCAAAACTTCATCAATGCCAATACCGGTTTTTGCTGAAACATTTATAGCACCGGAAGTGTCTAGACCAATAACATCTTCAATCTGTCTTTTTATTCGATCAGGTTCAGAGGCTGGAAGGTCTATTTTATTCAGTACTGGTATAATTTCGTGGTCCGCATCAACAGCTAAATAGACGTTCGCAAGTGTTTGCGCTTCAACTCCTTGGGTTGAGTCTACCACCAAAAGGGATCCCTCGCAGGCGGCTAAAGATCTGCTAACTTCGTAAGAGAAGTCGACATGACCCGGCGTATCCATGAGATTAATTTCAAAATTTTTACCGTTTTTTGATTTATAGGTTAGGCATACGGTTTGAGCTTTTATCGTAATACCGCGTTCGCGTTCAATTTCCATAGAGTCAAGAACTTGCTCTTGCATTTCGCGGTCCGATAGTCCACCGCAAAATTCGATCATTCTATCGGCAAGTGTCGATTTACCATGATCAATGTGAGCTATAATTGAAAAATTTCGTTTATGAGCAAGATCAGTCATTATACTTCTTTAGCATTGAAAATCACGGGGTTCCTAACATTGATATAATTTATAATCAAACATCCATCACTTGAAGGTATTCAGAAATCATTTTTAACAATTATTTTGATTACTTATTTTCTTGAGGTTGTTCAATATCATTTTGAGCGCATGCTGCCGAAAGTGTATTCTTTAGCAGGCAGGCAATTGTCATAGGGCCAACACCCCCCGGTACGGGGGTAATATACCCGGCATTTTTTCTCACCTCATCAAAATCTACATCACCACAAAGTACCGATTTACCATCAGGACCACTTGGCAATCTGTTCATTCCCACATCAATTACAACCGCACCTTTTTTTATCCAATTTCCTTTGACCATTTTAGCGATACCAACCGCCGCGACAACAATATCTGCTCGACGCGTCTCAATAGGTAAATCAATAGTTTTCGAATGGGCAATAGTAACCGTGCAATTTTCTTGCAGTAGAAGCGAAGCCATTGGTTTACCTACGATGTTAGATCTACCAATTACGAGAGCGTGTTTTCCAGAAATATTTTCCCCAAGTTGATCTTTGATCATCATAAGGCATCCAAGTGGTGTGCAGGGAACTAATCCATTAGATCCCGTTGCTAATTTGCCCGCATTGATTACATGAAAGCCGTCAACGTCTTTCATGGGATTGATTTGTGAGAGAATAGATTGCTCATTAATTTGTGCTGGCAGTGGAAGTTGAACCAGAATTCCATTAACCTCTGGGTCGTTGTTTAAGCCTTCAATTAATGTTAATAACTCTTTTTGAGATGTCTCGGATGGGAGTCGGTGTTCAAAACTTCTCATTCCAGCTTCTATCGTCATTTTATTTTTATTTCTAACATAAATCTGACTTGCGGGATCATCTCCAACCAAAACGACTGCTAAGCCAGGAGTAATATTAAAATCTATTTTAAGATTTCTTACATCATCGCCGACTTTAGTTCTAATCCGCTGAGCAAATGATTTGCCGTCTATTATTTTTCCAACAGCCATATTTTCTCTCTGGGTAATTTCATAGAAAAGGTGCCTTAAACAAAAAGATCAAATATTAAATCTAAATGCTAATGCCTCCACCGTATTCACGTAATAAATTTCGAATAAAAACCAAAATTAATATCAAAATAACGGGTGAAATATCTAATCCCCCTAAATTTGGGAGCCGTTTTCTTATCGGAGATAGTGCTGGCTCAGTTATTCGATATAAAAAATCATAAATCTGAGATACCAATTTATTTTGAGTATTAATAACATTAAATGATGCGAGCCAACTCATTGCAACAACAATGATGAGACACCACATATAAAGGCCAATAACCTGATCGATTAGAAAAAGTAGGGATTGCATTTTTTTACCATTATATTGAGTAAATTAAAATAAAAAATTATTACAATCTAACCTCCGACACTATTCATGGCAAGAGCGTAAGTGTATCTGATTTATTTAACGAAATAATTTATTTCTGAATTGAAATACGATGCTGAATCGCGATAAATTAATATATTTTATGTTTATAGAATATATTAATTTATATAGCTGAGATTTATCCCCTGTTTTATTTGTGCAAAAAACCTCCTCGATATTTTGCCATGTTGATACTAAATATTATAAGGTAGTTTATATAGATGAATAAAAATGGAATTATATTAAATGATATTGACTCTATAAAATTGAATATGTCTGCAAACTTAGAGCGTATTATTTATGAGCAAGACTTGATTAATTTTGCAGAAGTCAGCGGGGACACTAATCCCATTCATTTGAATAAACAATTTGCAGCCAAGTCTATTTTTGGAGAGCAAGTTAGTCATGGCCTGCTAGTTGCAAGTTTTATTTCAGCAGTTTTTGGTACTATATTTCCCGGACCAGGTTGGATTTATATCAGTCAAAATATAGAGTTTAAAGCCCCAGTCTTTATTGGAGACAAAGTTGTTGTTAATGTAAACGTTGCCAAAATTCTCAAACTTCGCAAAATGGTGGAATTTAAAACAATAGTCACCGTTAGAGATAAAACTGTTGTTAATGGGGTAGCTGTGCTAAAAGCTCCCTAATATCAACATAGTGAAATTATCAAGATTTAATGGTTAGCTAGCTGTATCCAGGATTGGCATTCATCCAACTAATTGTGGGAAGATTTTATCAATTGAATAACGATTCAAATATCAGATCAGTAATTTTTAGAGGTATAAGCAAGAGATGCCCAAGTTGTGGACAAAGCAAAATCTTTGATGGTTATTTGTTAGTGAAAGATAATTGTCCAAGTTGCGAGGTAAAGTTCGAAGGAATAAGGACTGATGACGCGGCGCCATGGGCTACGATATTTGTGGTTGGTCATCTCTTAGCTCCAATTGTTGTTATTTTGGTTAACACAGACCTAAAGACAATTACGGCAACCATTTTATTGGTTTTACTGGCTGTACTTGCTTCATTGGTTCTTTTACCTTCTTTTAAAGGCCTATTTTTAAGCCTAAATTGGTATTTTCAAAAAAAAGAAAATAACTAAAAGACAAGCTCTACAAAATTTAATTTGCTGTATTCACGGATTTGGTATTTTGGCGATACGTACTATTTATATAATATTTTAATAACCGAACCGGTTCTGGCTCATCCCACTCAATTTTACCCTCTAATTTTCCTAATCTTCGACCAGTTCTATCGAAAACTATTGTTGTTGGCATAACTCTTATATTTAATTTTTGAGCTGAGGCGTTTGTTGGATCTAAATAAAGCGATAGATTTTTAAGTTTTAACCGTTTAAACATTCTTTCAGCAATTTTTTTGCCGCCTCGATCAAGACTAATTGCGATAGCAACAAAATTATCCCCGCCTATTTTTTTTTGTAAACGGTCAATTGAGGGTAATTCCTGAACACATGGTGGACACCAAGTTGCCCAGAAATTGATTAAAACAACTTTACCTTTGAAATTATCAAGGCTTAAAATATGATTATACTTATCTCTCCATGTGATTTCCCTATCAAGAGCTAACTCACGTTCGCTGAGAGGGGTTGTATCAAACTTTTTCATTGGTCCAGTAAGCGCAGGACCATTTGCAAAGGCATTGTTAACCATAATTAACGTAAATAGTAGAATAATACATTGTTTATATAATATTTTAATCATTTTATGCTCAATTGAGTTAATAGAGTTCACAATGATATAGTGAGCTTCTAAAAAATTAAAGCTTTCTTTCAGTATGAATAATCTTTGGTGAGTGATATTTAAAAAAAATTCATAGAACCTAGAGGTTTACCGGTGACTTTGATTTGAAAACGAGATTATGCTTTGTTTATGTTATAGGAACAGTTGGTTCTAAGGATAAAAGAAAATTGAACACTTATGTGGGCTGGACAAATGATCTTGAAACTCGCCTTATCATGCATAATACCGGCAAAGGAGCAAAGTATACGCGTGGTCGTAAATGGATTATTTTATATGTTGAATCCTACCTGACTAGAGGAAAAGCTATGAGCAGAGAATGGCAATTAAAACGAGATCGAAAATTTAGATCAAGGTTGTTAAATAATTTAAAAGCATATCTCAAATAGCAGTCATTATGATTTTAGTTATATCGCCAATTTTGAAAAATTACGTAATAAACTGTGACTTGGCCGAGAAGTGAAGATGTGGCAATACATTAACTGTGTAACTTGAAGGAAGTTAAAGTTTTGAAAACATCTGCAATTATTCTGGCCGCGGGTTTAGGGACTCGCATGAATTCAGATTTACCAAAAGTCATGCATAAAATTGCTGGTCGTCCAATGCTGTTGTATTTATTAGATACATTGTCTGAACTTGAGCTAGAGAAAGTTGTATTAGTTCTGGGGCCAAATATGGAGCAAGTGATTGATTTCATTGCTGACTCTGGTTTTAAGGTTGATATAGTAATTCAAGATGAAAGACTTGGAACGGGTCATGCGGTTAAGCAGGCTAAAAAGAATTTCTCCGAGTATAAAGGTAATATAGTTGTTCTGTACGGAGATAGCCCCTTAATTGGCACTAATACAATAAAAAAGATGATAAATACCAGAAATGAAACGATTAATCCTGCTGTGGTTGTCTTAGGTTTTTCGCCAAATGATGTTTCGGGTTATGGGAGGCTGATACTAGATAAACCAAACTCGGTGGAAAAAATTATAGAGGAAAAAGATGCCACTGAGGATGAGCTTGCAAACAGATTATGCAACTCGGGTATCATTGTTGCTGATGGGAGAATTTTTTTTGATTTAATAGAAGACCTTTCGTGTGAAAATATTAAAAAAGAGTTTTACCTGACCGATATTATAGGTATTGCAAGAACGTGTGGTCGTGAATGTCTGGTTGTTGAAGGAACTGAAACGGAATTAATGGGAATAAACTCTAGGGCAGAACTAGCGGTTGCCGAGACAATCATTCAAAATCACTTACGACAGGTAGCAATGGAAAAAGGAGCAACCTTGATTGACCCAAGCAGTGTGTATTTTTGTTATGATACATTAGTTGGAAAAGATGTTGTAATTGGTCCAAACGTATTTTTTGGTCCTAAGGTCAGGGTTTCTGATGGAGTTGAAATTAAGGCTTTCTGCCATTTGGAAGGAACCACAATTAATAAAAATTGTACGGTAGGACCATTTGCTCGATTACGACCAGGGTCAAATATTGGCGAAGATGTTCATATTGGTAATTTTGTAGAAATAAAAAATGCAAGTTTAGGCAGAGGTGTTAAAGTTAATCATCTCTCATATTTGGGAGATGCAAAAATAGGAGAGAGGACTAATATTGGAGCAGGGACAATAACTTGTAATTATGACGGTTATAATAAGTCAGAAACTGTGATTGGAAGTCAGTCTTTTATTGGTTCAAATACTGCGTTAGTAGCTCCAGTTGTTGTTGGCGATAATGCTATTATAGGCGCAGGAAGTGTCATTACGAAAGATGTACAAGATAATGCACTTTCGCTTACGCGTGCAGAACAAAAAGACATACCGAATTATGGGTCTAAATTAAAACGGATGAGAAAAAGAAATTAATGTGTGGTATAGTAGGTATAGTTGGTCGTGATGATGTTACACCGCATTTATTAGAGTGTCTTAAAAGACTGGAATACAGAGGGTATGACTCGGCAGGCGCGGCAACCGTTCATAATGGTGAAATTAGACGTAAGAGATCCGAGGGTAAATTAAATCGCTTAATAAAATTAGTTAATGAAAAACCTCTTCCAGGAAATATTGGAATTGGACACACGAGGTGGGCGACTCACGGAATTCCAAATGAAGTAAATGCTCACCCTCATGCAACTAGCACAGTTGCGCTTGTTCACAATGGTATCATTGAAAACTTTCAAGAACTAAAAATTGAGGTTGAAAATTCTGGCCATAAACTAGTCTCTGATACGGACACTGAGGTTATAGCTCATTTAATCACACATTATATTGAATTGGGCCAGTCATTCGAAGATGCAACCGCCGCGACGCTTCGGCGGTTGGAGGGAGCTTTTGCTTTAGCAATAATATTTTCAAGTGATGAAAATATTATGATAGGGGTGAGGAGAGGTTCTCCGTTGGCTATAGGTTATGGTGATGGAGAGATGTTTTTGGGATCAGATGCTTTTGCCTTGGCTCCATTGACACATCGTATTACGTATTTGGAAGATGGCGATTGGGCAGTAATAAGAAGTGATAGTGTGGTTATCAGGGATCAAAATGATGTTGAAACTAAACGCCCCATACAAACGACGGAAATTTCTGGGGCACTATCTGGCAAAGAGGGGTTTGATCATTTTATGCTTAAAGAGATTTATGAGCAGCCCCAAGTTATAGGAGATACGCTAAGTAGTTTTATTAATGTAGGCGAACAGAAGATTTCCTTACCGCAGTTTCCTTTTGAATTAAACAATGTACCCAAGATTACAATATCAGCTTGCGGTACGGCTTTTTATGCTGCACTCACAGCGAAATATTGGTTCGAGCGTATTGCTAGAGTATCGGTGGAAGTCGATATAGCCTCGGAACTTAGATATAGAGAAATGCCTTTACCAAAGGGCGGGCTCGCAATTTTTATTTCTCAATCTGGAGAAACAGCAGATACGCTAGCAGCGTTGAGATATTGTAAGGAGCAGGGTCAAAAAATACTTTCTATTGTAAACGTCCCAGAAAGTACAATTGCTAGAGAATCGGACTCCGTTCTTCAGACTTACGCTGGACCAGAAATTGGGGTGGCATCTACTAAAGCTTTTACCACTCAACTAACAACTCTAGCCTGTTTGGTGGTTGGTTTGGCTAGTTCGAATGGTACTATCTCAATTGAAACCGAGGCTAGGTTGGTTAAAGCACTTGCAGAGGTCCCTGCGCGAGCGGCAGAGATTCTAAATCATGATAATTATTTGAAAGAGTTGGCTAATAAAATTGCTAAGTCAAATGATGTCTTATTTCTCGGGAGGGGAACAAGTTATCCCATCGCTATGGAAGGCGCACTTAAATTAAAAGAAATTTCTTATATTCATGCAGAAGGTTACGCTGCTGGAGAGATGAAGCATGGACCAATAGCCCTTGTGGACAATGGAGTTCCTGTTATTGTGATAGCACCATCAGATGCCTTAATCGACAAAACGGCATCTAATATGCAAGAAGTTATTGCACGTGGTGGGAGTGTTTTCTTCTTGACTGATTTTTCAGGACATAAGAAATTGGGAGCTATGGCTGCCCACACTATTGCTCTACCCGACGTTGACCCATTTGTTACGCCAATACTTTATTCAATCCCTGTTCAATTAATAGCATATCATGCAGCTGTTGCAAAAAATACCGATGTTGACCAGCCTCGTAATTTAGCAAAATCAGTAACCGTCGAGTAGTTCACA
>Ga0209630_10002555_pt1 | contig 17450 bp, 14 predicted proteins | sample COG_01_FD_184745 | JGI IMG/M metagenome (GOLD analysis project Ga0209630, IMG submission 184745) | Pelagic Microbial community sample from North Sea - COGITO 998_met_01 (SPAdes) (version 2) | ecosystem: Environmental > Aquatic > Marine > Neritic zone/Coastal water | place: Helgoland, sampling... | reverse complement strand
ATCAATAAATGTCTTTAATTCTGATAAATATTGTTCCCATTTTGTTTTATTGTCGATAAAGTAATCCGAATATTTCGGGTCTGTTATGAATTCAGTCCATTTATTATGTATTGATTGGTCTGACATTATTTCACGTTTCTTTTTGTGATTAGTAACTTGTGTAGATAACCAGCATGCAATACGTTTTTCACTTGGGATTTTACTATTTTGATTAGGTCTATCTTGTTTGTCATCAAGAAATATCTTTAATTCGGATAAGCTTTGTTTCCAGTTTGTTTTATTGTCAACAAAGTAATCCGAATATTTCGGGTCTGTTATGAATTCAGTCCATTTATTATGTATTGATTGGTCTGACATTATTTCACGTTTCTTTTTGTGATTAGTAACTTGTGTAGATAACCAGCATGCAAGTCGTTTTTCACTTGGGATTTTACTTCTAGTATTAGGTCTATCTTGTTTGTCATCAATAAATGTCTTCAATTCGGATAAGTCTTGTTCCCATTTCGTTTTATTGTCAACGAAGTAATCCGAATACTTCGAGTCTGTTATGAATTTAGTCCATTTATCATATATTGATTGGTCTGACATTATTTGACTTTTCTTTTTGTGATTTTGTAATTGTCTAGATAACCAGTTACCTAATGATTGTTCTTTTTTTTCTTTACCTATTTGATTTGGTGTTTTATTCTCCTTATCAATAAACCCCTTCAATTCCTCCAAATTCTCATACCATTTCACTTCATTCCAATTAATATTAACATCTAATACACCTTGACCAAACCCATTATTCAATTTAACATTACTAATATTCCATCTTACATCCAAATCTGGATGTGTATGTACATTAAAGATTGGTTTTCTCTTTTTTGGACTATCAATATTCCCCTTTTTTACTACTTTCTTCTTCTTTTCCATTTTTGTAATTGGTGAATACTCTTCATCATCTTCCGAATAGAATAATCTTAATGGTTCATTATCACTACTTTCATTATTAATTGAACGAATTGGTTCATCGTGATTTTGTGTATGAATTTCAATTGTTTTATCAAGGTTCTCCGATACATATTCTAACAATTCATCATCTGTTAAATCTTCTTTATCTTCCAAATCAATTATAATGTCTTCTTTGTCGCAAATATATTGAATATTATCAATTAATCCACCTTGTGTTTCCTCAATATCTAATCCGTGTTTTTTAAGATTGTCTTTTACTTCTTGTGGTGCATACATATTCGGATATCTTAAACACATCTCATATAATTCTGGGTCATATTGATATTTAAACGCACTGATTACATTCAGAGCAGTTTTAAAATTCCCCGTTTTAGATAGTTCGGTTCTAATCATTTCGTCTTGTTGTTCATCTGTTTCCATTGTTCCATATTTAGTAATATCAACCAAACACGGAATCATCATAATAGCATCCTGCATATTCAGTTCAGGGATTCTTACTAATCTACCAATTCTCTGTGATTCTTTAACAATACTTTGCGATGGATTAATAGGAACACCCATATTAGCCCATTTTGTATCGATGCCTTCATTTAGAATACCACATGATGACAAAATATAAATTCTACCAGGGACTTTTCTATCAAAGTCTTTAATAATCGCTACTCTAGTTCGCGTTTCACTATGAACACCTTTTAAAATCACATTATCAACTGTATAAAGTGATTTAGTATCAGGGAATTCTTCATTTTGAATTTTTGTAAATAATTGTTTAACTAATTTCTGATTTTGCTGAGAACTAAACTCGTTTACAGATGAAATACTATCTGATTTGTCATCGCATTCATTTACATAACTATGGTATGTTAATACATTCCAGAAATTATAAGAACCGGATAAACAACCTCGTATAATCAATTCAAATATAGGTTGATATTTATTTTTATATTCAGGTAATTCACAATATAAACTAATTTGGGTCATAAATGCTTTACAAACTTTATCCTCTACTGCCCGATAATATAAATATTCATACGCCAGTGGTCCACAATCACTATTTTCCGGTTCGTCTCTGTCATACATTGTAATACCATTACGATTAACTGGTGTTGCTGTATAAAATTCGGTTTTGTCTACAATGTTGTCCAATTCGGGATTATTAAAGACAATCCCTTGTATATTATCACCGACTATATGATGTGCCTCGTCATATATTAATCGATTAATTCTAATATTATTGTCAATACAAATATTTACAAACTTTTGGAATGAATTATATGTAACTAATATAAGTTTATGATTTGTTTTTTTTAAAAATGTAGAACAAGTTGTTTCTTTTGTAGTATAGGTGATTTGTTTTGATTTCTTTTTTAATTTAGAATCATTGTCTGAACAAAATGCTAAACATTTGTATTTACTAAAATTATCACTGAATATCGTATCGTCGCTTCCAAAATAATCATTGTTGTATTGATTAATTAAACCGAGTGATGGGAATACGATTACATTTGTGTTTAGAGAATCCATAAACAATGATAGTGTAAATGTTCGGGTTTTCCCTGTTCCACACCACATGTTAATTAAACATTTGGGGTGTTGTGTTTTTTCTAGAATTGCTTCTTGTTGATGTTTATAAAGATGTTTTGTATAATCTGTCATATTGATATGGTTCAATTGTATTACTATATAAATATAAATCAATTTTTAAATTATAATGAAAGACTCGTAAATATATAATACATGGACTCAATTTATAACTGATTACAATCAATATTTGTAATCAATATTTGTAATCAATATTTGTAATCAATTTTTAATTAAAAAATCGATGTAAATTTATTATAAAATTATTGTACTTATAAAATGAACAACAGTGAAGTCAAAACAATTGAAAGCGGTATGGAAAATATTAAGATTGAAAAGAAGAAATATGTGAGACCTAAATGTATTCACGGGAAGCTTAAGACATATTGTGTCGACTGTGGCGGTGGCTCCGTATGCCCTCATATGAAACGAAAAGAGGCATGTAGGGAATGTAAACCGCAATATTTTTGCGAACATAATAGAAAAAAGAAAGAATGTATACCATGCCACGGGTCAAGTGTATGTATTCATAGTAAATTAAAGCATAGATGTAAAGAGTGTCTAGGGTCATCTCTATGTATTCATCTCAACCGGAAAGATTCGTGTAAAGAATGTAATATTTATGGATTATATTGTGAACATGATAAAAAAAAGATATATTGTACCATCTGCGACGGAAGTGGTTATTGCGAACATGGTATCGGTAAATATGGTTGTTCTCAGTGTTCGACTAGAAAACTATGCGAACACGGTAAAACAAAAAATGTATGTAAGGTTTGTTCGGGGGTTAGCATTTGCGAACACGGTAAACGAAAAACCCACTGTCGGCTATGCGGGGTAGTGTTTTTTGTGAACACGATATACAAAAAACAACTTGTAAAATTTGTAATAAAAATGCTTACTGTGTTCATAATGTAATCAAATCACAATGTATTAAGTGCGATTCTGATAGTATTTGCAAACATAATAAGATTCGATCAAAATGTAAGGTCTGTTTGGGAGGTAGTTATTGTGAACACGGTAAGATGAGAGCATACTGTTTAGTCTGTGGTGGAAACGCCCTGTGTAAAAGCAGTTGGTGTGAAACAACAAAACGTAAAAAATATAATGGATATTGTCTATCTTGTTGTGTGAACCTCTTTCCAGATATTCCAGTTTATAGAAATTATAAAACAAAAGAAAATGACGTAGTAACCAGAGTAAAAGAAGTATTCCCAGATTTTAGTTGGATTGCCGATAAAATAATCAAAGACGGGTGTTCTAAACGAAGACCTGACCTATTACTTGATATGGCAACTCATATTATTATTGTAGAAGTAGATGAGAACAAACATAGTAATTATGAATCTTCGTGTGAAAATAAAAGACTTATGGAACTATCACAAGACTTAGGACATAGACCGATTGTATTTATAAGATTCAATCCGGATGCTTATACAAATGCCGACGGGGTTAAAATTACATCTTGTTGGAGATTAAATAAATTGGGGGTAATGTCTATTATGCAAACGAAACAAAAAGAATGGACTGAGCGAATTCTTAAATTGACAGATACTATTGATTATTGGATTAAGAATGTAAATGAGAAAACAATTGAAATTATTGAATTATATTATTAAATAAATATACTTAAAGATTTTTACATATGTATATATAAGAAGTGTTTGATTAGCAAACATAAAATGTATATTAGTAAATAAATATACTTAAAGATTCTTATATATGTATATATAAGAAGTGTTTGATTAGCAAACATAAAATGTATATTAGTAAATAAATATACTTAAAGATTTTTACATATGTATATATAAGAAGTGTTTGATTAGCAAACATAAAATGTATATTATTAAATAAATATACTTAAAGATTCTTATATATGTATATATAAGAAGTGTTTGATTAGCAAACGTATACTCGTGTAGCTCAGTCTGGTTAGAGCAGTGGTCTTATTAACCATTTGTCCCGCGTTCAAATCGCGGTACGAGTAAATTCTACCTTCTAAACATCGGTAGAATTCAATTTTTCAATTTCAATTATAATCTATTTCGACAAGAGATAAATTATAACCCGTTGTCTTATAATAAGATAGTGAATATTACCTTGAACCCACCGTATGTTATTCAACAGGCAATGTGAATTTTAAGACGTTACATCTTTAACTTTTATAAATTTAACAATCAATCAACCGACCGCTATAATACGAGTAATATATTGCTGGTTTAGTATAACAGTTGATGGATACAGTCCATCACATCTGCCTTTTTTTGGGAACTTATTACTTTTATTGACCATCGATAAAAATAATAAAAATATATATGATATAGATTTACCGGGTAGACAAATAAACCAAGATTTAAGTATATATAGGTAAACATAATTCTAAGATTCAAGCAATATTGATTCCGTCACCGAGTTATTGTATATGAAATATCCACGTATATATATAATATTATTATGATTATGAGCGTGTATTTCATTTAGTATTAATAATTATTATAATTCGGGAGTAGCACCCCCGGAACAGCGGTGTGACGTAGATGGGTCGTCGGCGGTCCTAGCCGTCGTCGGCGATGGTCTCAGTCTCGTTGTCGGTACATGGTGTGTCGGTGGGGATCATCGCCATTAAACGAGATATGATCTCATTTGCGGTAGCAACCTCGGTAGTAGTAGCAGCAGCAGCTTCGTGGTCGCCAGCAACACGAAGGGCGTGCCACTTAGCCACGACCACATCCATATAAAAATCACAGGACCCTAACTTTACCATGATCTGTTTAATAAACTATAATAGTTTTGACCATCGATTTTTAAAAAAAATCGATTTAAACTTTAATCAATAGTATACGTATAAGGATAATGAAAATACTAATCATCGTTGAATCTCAAACCAAGGCAAAGACCATCACCAAAATTCTTGCCAATATAGACGGGAATACGTATACGGTAATGTCGAGTCTTGGGCATATATGTAATCTCGATAATGTCAAACATAACAAACTAGGTATTGACGTAGATAATAATTACGCACCCGTTTACGCTCAAGTAAAAGACCGTAAACCACTTATAAAGAAATTACAGGATATGGCAAAACAATGTGACCGAGTTATTATTGCTTCGGACGAAGACAGAGAAGGCGAGGCAATTGGATGGCATCTCGCGAATACGTTAAAGTTGGACGTAGCAACGACTGACCGCATTGTATTCCATGAAATTACTAAAACTGCTATATTGAATGCTCTTAAAGATCCGCAGCGAATTGATATGAAGATGGTTCATGCACAACAAGCACGTCAAGTATTAGATAAGTTAGTTGGTTATACCCTTTGTCCTATGTTGTGGCGTAATGTAAAACCCAAATTATCGGCAGGGCGTGTTCAATCCGTGTGTTTAAGAATTGTTGTTGATAAAGAGATAGATGTTAAAAAACACAATGCTGAATTGCTTTATAAAACCAGTGGAGCATTTCATACTACCACTAATCCATTGGAGATGGATGGAATACTTAATAAGAATTTTAAGACAAAAGAAGACACATCTACATTCTTGAACGAATGTCAATCTGCAAAATATAAGATTGATAATATTAATAAGGAAAATAAGAATCAAAAACCACCCCCACCATTTACAACATCTGTTCTACAACAACTTGCGTATTCGAAACTTGGATTACCACCCAAAAAAGTCATGTCAATAGCCCAATCACTATATGAGAGGGGTCTTATTACATATCATAGGACAGATTCTATAACATTGTCTAAGTTTATTACAGACGATATTGAAAAATATGTTAAAACAACATATACCGATAAATATCATAAATTCAGGACTTATAAAACGAATTCTAAGAATGCCCAAGAAGCACACGAGGCAATTAGACCAACGAATATCACCAAACTATCTATATCTGGGGGAGATAGTTCAATTGAAAACAGATTATATCAATTAATTTGGACACGAACAGTTGCCACGCAGATGAGTGCAATGATATATAATCTTTATACAATAAATATCTCAATATCTACGCGTCCTGAATTATTTACATGTACAACAAAAGAAGAAGTGTTTGATGGGTATATGATATTGTATAGTGGTGGTACAGTTGCTAAAAATAAACTAGCAGAATATTTCAAATCACTTACCATTAATACACCGGTTGAATATAGTCGTATTGCTACAACTGAAACATATACAACTCCACCAGGACGATACAACGAGGGATCGTTGATTAAAAAGATGGAGACAGTTGGAATTGGTCGCCCATCTACATATGCTAATAGTGTTGATATTCTATTAACAAAGGACTATGTTGTTCGTAAGAATGAACATACTAAGAAAATTAAATATGAGGTATTGTCTATTTCATCACATAGTTCTGGTATTGAATGTGAAAAAAAAGAACAAAATGTTATCGGTGAAAAAAATAAACTATTTCCAACTGAAATTGGATTGTCGGTAGTTGCTTATCTAATGGATAAATTCGGTGATATAATGGATTATAATTTCACGGCACGAATCGAAGACGAGTTGGATAAAATAGTACATCAAGATAAAGTGTGGTATACAGTAGTAGATTCATACTATAAACCCCTTATTAATGCGGTTAATGAATGTAAGACTTGTCGCCAAGAGAGTAACAATGGTTCTGTAAATCAAAATAGTTATAATAAACCCAAGAAAAGCATTGGAATTAATAAGAATACCGGTGAAGAAATGTTTGCATATATTGCTAAGTTTGGACCTGTTATTCAATGTGGTGATAAAATTGTTGGGCTAGACAGTGCTATTAATTTTGATAGTATAACAGAAGAATACGCAACTGGGTTGTGTTTATATCCAGTTGATTTGGGTGAATATGAGAAACACCATATATTTTTGAAAAATGGTAAGTTTGGGATATATGTTAATCATAATAAGAAAAATTATAAATTACTTGACGAATATAAGACATGTGAATATAAAATCGACAATATACATAATACATTTACACTTGAAGATGGGATTAAATGTATGAATGAATTAAATAAAAACACAGTAAAAGACTTCGGAACAATTCAGATTCTAAATGGAAAATATGGAATGTATATACAATGTTCTAGAAATAAAACAAAAAAAAATGTTCCATTTCCTAAAGATAAGGATGTTGGAAATATAACGGTTGATGAATGCAAGGAATTAATTGATAATTATACACCGAAACCATATAAACCGATAACATCAAACTCTAAAAAATTTACTAAAAAGAAATAAATTTAACGACGACTGGTTTTCTTTTTCTTGGTGGTGGATTTCTTTTTCTTGGTGGTGGATTTCTTAACCTTGCGGGCTGGTTTCTTAACTTTACGACCAAGTCCACTCGGCGTTACCTTACGGACAACCTTTGATGTTGATCTCTTAACTTTACGAACAAGCGCTTTAAATTTATTCATAACACCGGGCATATAATGTATACATAGAAAATAAATTTGAACGCATATTAATTAATATTTATTAAATATATTCTTATTAATTCGTTCAGTTATATACTTAATAATTGTGTGTTATAACCAAAACGGTTAACTCCACATTATAACAATAAAATAAAAAACTAAATATATACTATATGAATAATTTATATAGTATATTCAATATATTATTCTATGAATTTATGAAAAAGAATACACGGCATTTTGTCCTCTATGTAATTTGTATATTATTTTCATATCCAATTGAAACAATTATTATTCCAACTTTATATGGAAAAGTGTTTGATATAGTAAGTGATATATCTCAACTATTCGACTTAAAAGTCCTTTTTATAATGATTATTCTTTGTTGGGCAATTAGTCGTATTGCCCAATGTGGTATAACATATCTCCAGTCTTATATTATTCCCAACTATTACATGTATTTCCGTACATTTCTTTATAAAAATATTTTAGAAAAATACAAGAAAGATTTCAAACAGATAGACGCAAGTGATATTATAATTAAATCAATCGAAATACCATATTGCTCAAAAGATTTACTTATACAAATGATAGAAAAAATTATTCCGATGATAATAAGTATATTTTTTATGATTATTTATTTATTTTCAACAAGTCGAAAATTAGGTATTATTGCGACAGTATCAGTTATATTGGTTATTTTGTCTATTATATATCAAATGCGTGATTGTTCGAATAAATTTGTTAAATCATATGAATATTACAAGAAAATTAATGAAGTTCTTAATGACAAACTCCAGAATATGTTAAGTATATATACATCGTCAAATATCAAAAAAGAAATAAATAATAATGAAAATGTAGAACATTTATATAAAACAAAGGATACAATATCATTGTTATGTGTTGCAAATATGAAATCATTAATTATAGTTATATCTATAATGGCATATAGTATTATGCTTTTACAGAATTATATTGATTTTCGCGACAATAAATATCTTAGTGGTATATTCATAGCAAATATTATGATTATAACAGACTTCTTAGGGTTTATAGAATCAATTACTAATGAAATACCTGCTATATCATATAATTGTAGTGTTATAAGAAATGAAATTAAATACATCCGATTTATATCAGATAATACACCATCGCCAGAAATAGTAGATAAAGACATTATTAAATCCGGGCATATATCATTTTCTAATATTGTATTTGGCTATAGTGATAAAAAGAGAATATTCAATAATTTCAATCTAGAAATACAACCAAATACAACTCTTGCTGTTATAGGGAAATCTGGAAGTGGTAAATCAACACTTATTAAATTATTACTGGGTTTCTATAATGTTGAAAGTGGGGTTATTAAGATTGATGGGCATAATATAGACGAATTAGATGTTAATGTATTACGTAGTAGTATATCATATGTTAATCAAAATACGAACTTGTTCAAGGATAATGTATTAACCAATATTAAATATGGGACTACTGCAACGGACAAAGATATAGATGACCTAATTACTAGTTATGATCTATGGGATATATTCAATGGATTGACGAATAAACTACAAACAGATGTTGGAGTATTGGGTAATAATCTTTCTGGAGGGCAGAAACAGATTATTATTATATTAAGAGCATTACTCAATAAGAATAGTCATATACTACTTATGGATGAACCGACAAGTGCTGTTGACATAGACCATAAAAAGATTATTATGAACTTGATTAAGAAGATTAAGACGAAGACAATTATATTAATAACACATGATGAGAATATAATGAATGACGTCGACAAGGTTATTTATATAGGTCAATAATTCATTTATAAAAACACATCATATTAGATGAACTTACACCTCTTTATATAAAACAATCCCTGTAGGTAAGCATCCGCTAGGTCATCTTTTTTCTTATGTGTATTGAAAAATTCTAGTTTTTCAACATCTTTCAATATATATTGTGTATGTAATATAGCAAGTTTCTTATTCCGCGTATATTTAGATTTAACAGCGAGTTCAATCGGTGGACCATCATATACCTTCGTTTTATTACTTGCTGACATAAGAACTATTTCAGATGTTGTTTTATTATCTGTTATTCCTCGAATTGCGAAATAACTATATACTATCATCTGAATGCTTTTCATAACGGGGTTCTTCATACAAGGTTGATTCTCAATGACAACTTTATTACATTCTAGAAATAAAGGAAGTTCATCAAACAACTTAATGATATTCCGTGTGAGATAATGAATAGTCGGTTTCTTAACACCATCGATATTAATATTGAGAACATTCCAATCGGCAATAGTATAGGGTTGTTTTTGGGTGTTTGTTTCTAGTGTTGTTGTTTCTAGTGTTATCGTGGTTTCACTTGGTACATTTGTTCCTGATGTGTTATTATTAGAGTCTTCGCTAATAATATCAAAAATACAATAAGAAAGATTGTTTATACCTATATCAAAAGAAATAATCTTCATTAATAGTTATAAAAAGAATGTTTTTATGTGTTTTAACTTCACTTACTGGTAAATCTTACGACCCTTCCTAATAATATAAACACCACCTCTTGGTCCTTTATGTTTCTTCGGAGTGGATTTACTGGTGGATTTCTTAGTGGATTTCTTTTTAATGGATTTTTTGGGTTTCTTTTTGGAGAGTTTCTTGGATTTCTTTTTGTGGGAATTTAGACCACCGCTAAATGTTACATTACCTCGACCACTATTATGAGTTTTAGTAACACCCGTAATATACGTAGTAGGGTTATTACTCCATATGTTACCGACTTTATATTTCGAAATGTTACGAACGGCCTCTGTTTTTGATGGTGCGGATCGCAGATTGTGTATTTGTTCAACCGATAAAAATGGATTCAAATCTATTAAGCGGTCTTTAATAGATTTCTCCTCGGGTGTTAAGTCTACATCATCGATTTTTGTTAATTTATCTATGGTAACGTCATACGTTATAGTACCCCCGTTTTTTATTGTAGCTATAATACATGTGTTATCATTATTTATCCTATAAATTAGATGTTTATTCGAACTATCTGTGTTATATTTAACAATATCATTTAGATTAAACATTTTATAATATATACAACCAAATTAATTCCACACAATATAAAGAATTAACAATTTATATAAAATATAATGAGCGCCAAAACAGATAATTTTCAATTCAATGCCGAGATTCCACAGTTGATGAATTTAATTGTTAATGCCTTTTATAGTGAAAAAGAAATATTTTTACGGGAATTAATATCTAACGCATCTGACGCCATCAATAAAAGTATTGTTGTTAATAATCAGGGGGGTGATTCATATTACATTAAAATCCGTGCTAATCCCGCAAAACAAACTCTCTCTATACAGGACAATGGTATTGGAATGGATTATGATGACCTTCTAAATAATTTAGGGAATATCGCAAACTCTGGAACTAAAGCATTTATGAAAAATTCACAACAGAATTCCAACTTAATCGGGCAATTCGGTGTTGGATTCTATTCGGCATTTCTTGTAGCAAGTAGGATTGATGTATATTCAAATAAGAATGGCGAATGCTTCAAATGGACATCGGCAATGGATGAGACGGGGTATAATATTACACAAGATACTCAATTAACAGAGCGTGGAACTCTCATTGTTCTTCATATTAAACCATCTTCTAAAAATTTTCTGGTAAATGAGAATATTATTAGTGTCATTAAGAAACATAGTCTATATGTTGTTCATCCAATCCAGATATATACAGAATATATTGAAAAGCGTAAAAAGAAAAAGACAGACATAACACATGAATGGATTACAATTAATAAAGATGAATCCATTTGGAATAAATCACCAGATGATGTATCACCCGATGAATATAAATTATTGTATAGAGAAATTAGTAAAGAAACAGAGGATTATCTAGCGATAAAACACTTTGTTGTAGAAGGCAGAATATCAATTAAAGGCATTCTTTTTATTCCCAAGACTAGAAATGTCAACCCATATATGAATACTGATAAACAATCGCGTTTGAAAGTATATTCGCGGAATGTATTCATTATGGAAAATAGCCCGGGTTTAACACCTAGTTGGTTGAATTTCGTATATGGTATTGTCGATTCCGAAAATCTCCCCCTTAATGTATCGCGTGAAATGCTTCAACATAACAATACTATAGAAGCAATTAAAACCGCATTTGTTGTTAAATCAATGGAAATGCTCGAAACAATTGCCGGGAATGATCCTGATATGGGGGTATTCTATCGTAGTTTCTCTAAATATATTAAATTAGGTATACAAGAAAGTCCTAAATACAAAACACGCCTAATGCGTATGTTACGATATTATACATCCTCTGGTGGATATAACTATCGGTCATTAGATGAATATGTTGGATCAATGAAACGCACCCAATCATGTATTTACTATATAACAGGTGATTCAATTGAAACTATGCAACAGTCTCCATTTATAGAACGCCTAATAGATAATGGAATTGAAGTCGTTTATATGACGGACCCCCTCGACGAATATATGATTCAATCCGCAACGAAATATAATGGTCATCAATTCATATCAGTATCTAGCGATGTATCTAGCGATGTATCTAGCGATGTATCTAGCGAACAATCCAACATTTTCACTAAGTCATTGTTAGATGAAGCAATTACAACAATTAATAAAACTGCAGAAATACAATTAGACAAAGAAGCGGTTAATAAAGAATATGTTACATTATGTGTAACAATGAAGGAAATCCTAGGCAATAGAGTGGCGAAAGTAGTATTAAGCAACCGTCTTTCAACGTCACCTGCTTGTTTAATTACAAGTAATGGTGCGTGGACTGCTAATATGGAACGTCTTATGAATCTCAAATCAGACGGAGATGAGATTAGTAAAAATAGTCAAAAACCAACTAAAATATTGGAGATTAATCCAACCCATAATATTATATTGAATATCAAGAATACATTTGCTAATACGGATAAATCAGATATATCAAATATGATCAATTTGATTTATGACCTGTCTTGCTTAAACTCGGGGTTTCAATTGGAAAACTCGATACAGTTTGCCCATAGTATGTATAGTATGATTGAAATGGGATTAACTCAATCAGTCGTTGAAGAAGAAGAAGATGCCGAATTTTAAAATGACGAGTTTTTGAACCGGCTATTCAAATCATTTGTTAAGTTGGTGAAGTCTATGAGAATTTCTGACGCGTGTTTATATCTTTGCGTAGTGTCTCGCAATGTACATTTATGAATTATTTCTCTCAATTTTACACGTTCCAGATGTTCTACATTGGGTAAAAATACATCATTCTCATTCTCAATATTTACTATCTTATATACTGAATCTTGTTTCAACACTGACTTAAAAGTGGAGTTGTCGGGTAATTTAATAACAGAACTATTTATATTTTTCAGATCATATTTAGCAGTAAGGATGATCTTAGTAAACATTTTACACAGTAATATCCCGAATGCAAAAATATCAATCTGGTGTCCAGCAACTATATTTATCAACGGTCCACGTTCAAAGCATTCGGGTGCCATATATGCAGGTGTCCCTTGTAAAAGTCTTCCCATATTGCTTCCCATATTGCTATCGGGAATTGATACGAGACCAAAACCTATTAATTTTACATGTTGATCTTGATATTCACCTGACCCACATAGCATAATATTTTCATCTTTTAAATCTCTCCAAGCAATTAAATTATTATGCATTTGTTCTAATCCCTCTAATATTTCAATCGACCACTTATATAGAGTGTGTACATCTAGATGTTTATTACCTATTAATAACTTGGATATGTCATTTCCTTCACATAATTCCAGAATTATATAAGTGAATTCATTACTAGCATCTAAATAGTCTGTAACATATCCATAACATTTCTGTATATACTTACTGCTTAACCGCATTTGAACAACTACTTCTTTATTTTTAAAATCTTCAGTATATATTTCTTTTATTGCATAATTACCGGGTTCAAGTAGTATACCTTCTATACCATGTATAATACTGGCGTTATGTAATTCAACTGAAAATATATGCCCATGCAATCCGGTATTTATTGTTTTTATTGTTTTCAATGACAATAAATCTCTTATACTAAGGATATCTCTTGTAACTGGTTCTTTACGAACTGGTGCTGCATGAACTGATGTTTTATTACATGATTCTTTATTAGATATATTGGAACCTGTGCAATTGACAGGGTTATTTGCGACACTGCCATGGTTAGTTGCGACACTGACAGGGTTATGTGCGACACTGACAGGGTTATGCGCGACATAAGGTGTACTGGATTTGATCAATTCATCAACTGACTTAATACCACTCAAATTATTACATGTATTTTCTATAATTTCATATGATTCGTTCATTATATTAGATATACTTAATATTTCATTTAAGACACTACATAACTCATTATAGTTTTTTTTAATTCTATATACATCTTTTTTTTGTTCACTTATAAAAATTAGTTTTGTTGTTGTATCTTTTCCAAACCACCTTTTATTTTTTTTACAAATAACTAATTTATCAGTATTAGACGCCAATAAGAATTTAGTCCTTAAATCACTCTCGGTTATAACTTTAATATCCCCCCCCCTCATCTTCTCACTACCAAAAACACCTTTTTGTGTGGTATACCCTGCTTTTACTAGGCGATTATTCTTCTTAGCAAGTGCCGATGCTTTCTTACTTACAATTTTACCTTGTTTATTGTATTTGAGTTGGGGTTTGGTTAACCCACCGCTGGTTTTCTTTGCTGTTCCATGCATTACTTCTGCTCTTGATCCAATAGTTTTTGAACAACCCATTTATATATAATAAACATAAAAAATAAACAGATAAAATGGATATTGATATATTCAATATATCTAACCGGTTATAATTAATAAAATGCGGATTAACCATCTGTAATTGTACCATATCTTATGATAATTCGCAGATTGTTAAAAAAACTATAACATACAATAATTAATATATATATAAAATAATTATATATAAACTCTGTTATATCAAAATTAAACAGACACATTATAATGAGTCCACAATTCTTTATAACTATATTATATGTATTATATAAATCCGATTGTTTTAAATCGATTATTTGTTTATTTCTAACCATGCATTTCTGTCGTAGCGCAATAACTCGTGTTTCCCAATATCGTTGTTTTTCATCGTATTCTTTATTTGTTTCGTTGTTTTCTGATCTTAAAGAATTATAATCATCTTCTAGTTTATAAGTGTGTTTCTCCATATTTATTAAGATGTCTTTATTTAGTACAAAGAAATCATTATATACCTTAAATAACTTCATTAATTCATCTCGTCTATCATTCATAATTCGTTTTGTTAAAATGTCATTTATCTTAATAATTAAAATAGAATATGTCATATTTGTTGATATATCATTTTCTAAATATCTATATTTATTCTCCATCGTTTCAACTCTAGTTTTCTCTTTTTGTTGAATATTCCCTAATTCAACTAATGATTTTTGCGTTTCCATTATACTATTATATTTAACTTCTTCGTTTGATAATTTTGACATATGTGTTATCTTTAATTATATATATAATCTTTAATTATATATATATCTTTAATTATATATGGTAAGTGTTGTATATAAATCAAGTATTTTTTACACTTAAATCCATATAAGATGATAAAGTATGTTGAACATTATTAATAATTGGTTCTTTTGTTAATTTTGACGTAATAGACAGTGGTGTATTATCCACTAGATCCATATTAAGCGGTATATACAAATCATCTTTCATTTTATTCGTATTTGTAATCTCTTCCACCGCTGGTATAATTGATATAATCGGGGGATATATAACTGAGTATGTATAATCATTTGTAAATAAATTCTCACGGTATTCTTCTATTGTTAATGGTCCGCCGAATATTTTAAGTAATTCTTTAGGAGGTGATGGTATAATTTTAACATATTTGTTATAAATCTTCTTATATAATAAATGTAATAACGCCGAATATTCCCATTTGTTTGTATAATTCTTATCAAAATTATATGCCATGGTACAATTAAAACTACAGAAGCATCCGGTTACATAGAATTTATTATTTATATTAGACATCGGTAACGAAATAGGAGATGAATCGAATTTACAACAACACCATTGGCAATACTGGTGTGTTTTATCAGGTAATCTTTCTCGTGTTTGATTATTATAGAATTCGATGTTTGTATTTAATAATTTTATATTATTGTTTACAAATAGTGATGTGTGTTTTTTATCGGGTAAATCTAGGTTTGATAGTTTATTAGATTTGATATATGCGAAATTATTTTCAACTTCATATGGTTTTGGTGATAAATCTCGACTGGAGTGTTTCGTATAATTTATATTAAGCATCTCACTCATATCAGATGATTTAATCGGTAAATGTATTATAAGATTATCATGTGGTAACGTTATTTGTTTATTTTCAAATGAACATGCTACGGGTGCATTTTTAGGTTTACGCCCCCTTTTACCAACTGGTACTATAACATGTTGTCCATCATCATCTGGTTTAGATTTTGGTTTTCTACCTCTTTTTTTTTTAATAACTTCTGTTACTCCAGTTGGTTTATTTGTATTCATTACACAAAAAAAATGACATATGTTTAAGTATATTTAGTATATAAGACACTGAATATTATAGATTATACAATCATATATGTTATACATTTAGACAGAAAAATCCATAAGAAAAAAGCAAGACATGACATAATTGCACTGTTGCCATCAAACTTAATATTTAATACCATTGGTCTTAATAATCCAAAAAGAATTAAATAAAGCAATGTATATGTTGTTATTTGAGACTGTGTTAATATTTTGGTAACATATGAATTCATAGTATAATATATACTAATATTTTATTATACTAATATTTTATTATACTAATATTTTATTATACTAATATTTTATTATACTAATATTTTATTATACTAATATTTTATTTAGTGTAAGTTGGTTGATATCACATTGACTGATATTAATTATTTATAGTACCATACATTGTATTAATCTTATTTGTAATAGCATATGTCCAATAGTACCAATTAACATACATGAATAATGCCACTGCTGTTTTCTCAAATAATATAGAACTTCCTGTTAATTTCCCTAATAAATACCAGAATATAATTGGATATAATATACTACTTGAAATCAACAATTGTTGTTGTATATATGTTAAACTTCCTTTAGCGTTACTATATGCAGCGTATACGAATAGGAAAAATAAACTAAACCCATACCATGTTAACGATTTTCTATATGATACATACATTATATTATATATAATATAATATTATTATAATAGATATATAATTAATATTGTTAATTAATATTGTTAATTAATATTGTTAATTATTATATTCAACCCAATTCGATACAATATTACCCATTGTTAATGTAAATCCTAGTGCGACGGTGCTATATATTAAGTCT
>Ga0209630_10002545_pt1 | contig 17475 bp, 19 predicted proteins | sample COG_01_FD_184745 | JGI IMG/M metagenome (GOLD analysis project Ga0209630, IMG submission 184745) | Pelagic Microbial community sample from North Sea - COGITO 998_met_01 (SPAdes) (version 2) | ecosystem: Environmental > Aquatic > Marine > Neritic zone/Coastal water | place: Helgoland, sampling... | reverse complement strand
AGTTGTTCATTAGTAAATCAATAAGGTTATTATACAGGTGTTTTTTACACTTGGCAAGCCTTTTTTCTAATCTTTTTAACATTATTTGGTGTTTTTTTTCTGTGTAATTCTTTATCATATACACATATCCTACACTAGTTCCACAGTAAAAGCAAGCGTTTTTTTCGCTTTTTGGCGCTTTTTTTGAAGTTTTTTTTGAGACCAGGTCTAGGTTTCTGCTGGTGCGTCAATCTGCACAGCTAGGAAAGTGCTATTTCCAAGCGTTTTTGACCCATTCCATGTCGGATTCGTGTGGATTTGGCTGTCCGTGAAACACGGTTACCAACGATTCGCCATTATGTTCGAAAGTCCACTTGCCTTTGTGATATCTGGTACCACTTCTATCGTACCATTTGTACGATTGTGTCCATGCGTCTGGAAATGACCTGGTTTCATCATGTTTTAATATGATGTCTGATATGACATTCTGGTCACCTGCCATTCTAAGCCAGCTCGGTCTGTTTTCAATAAACGGTTTCCATAGTTTTCTAGTCATAGGTTCTTTATTAAATCTAAACACGCTGGAGTTGAATATCTTGGTCTGTGGATTAAAGTCATTCATACCAACAAAGTCAGCCTTTGATTCGTGTTCAAAAAAACAATCTATGTTACCTGTAATTACCACATCTAAATCCATGTATAAGGTATCACCAGTTAAACCATTATCAGGATGAAATAGTTGCATTTTGTTCCACCAACCTTGTAGGTCATGTAAAGGAAACTGTCTTACATTTATATGTCCTTCTAATAGTTTTTCTGCCTTTACATGGTCAGTAAAACAATAAAAGTTATGTAGATATGTGGTGTTTCTCTGTACCATATTGTACAGCTTTTGAACATACTCTAAAGAATACTTGTCACCATAACAGACACAAGCAAAGTTCTTAAACGGTCCTTTTAAATTTGTCATATAATCAACCAATTGTATACCGCCCTCATACTCATTATTAAATACATAAATTCCATTAACATTCTTGGCCAGTCTTTATCTTTCCAACCAAAATACACCCACATGACACAGGCGATAATACTAAAAGTCCAACCAACCCATTGTGTCGCAATGTTGGCACTTGATAAGATGTAAACACTTATCATAGCAAGTCCAAAACCTAGCCATCTTGCACCTTTTAAATCTTTATAATACCTTATTTTCATACTGTCTTTTGAGAGCTTCATAGGCTACTCCACTTCCGATTTCGTTAAGAGTAAATTGGTGTTCAGACATAACCATCATCCACTCTCTCATTGTTTTTACACCTGGTTTAAAAGGTTTTTCAATTTTTCTTATATCTCTACTTGTTACCTGTGAGGCAACATTTCTTTGATGTGTAAATGCCGGCACCATATTCATAATAGCGTCAATAGCTGATAATGACATATTAGTTACCAAAGCATGAGTATCTTTTAAATCATCTTTTATATCTGTACCAAACCATTGATTACCTGGTCTTGGTTTATTTCTTACAACTATTTCTCTATCAGTATGTTCTTTTAATTGTGCAACAACTTGGTCAATCCATTCTTGTTGTGATATGCCGTTAATATGAAAAGTTACCGTAGGAGATGAAGGACATACCAATACTTTATTTCTACCTTTTGACCAACCTTGAAAAGGACCTACGATTGCCTTGTCTTGTAATTCTTTTAATCTTGTACTTTCTGGAATATAAACACCACCACCTGTATGAATACCACCTCTTATAATTCTAAAATAAGTTCTTGCATAATTATGAATTTCAGGTTTAGGGTATCTAATAATTTGTTCAGTAAAATAACCAGTATCTACATACCACCATTCTTCTCCAAGTCTTTCACATTCTTTTATATCTGCAACATTAGAACCACCTAAACCCCAAAAGAAATGAATATTTTTATCTTCATCTTTCCATCCTTTTTTTATTTCAGGCCAGATTTGGTGTGATAGACAATCAGACCATTTCATTTCGTGGCATATAATCATGTTTGTAACCTCGTTGCTGTGTGATAAGCTGTACCATCTTTAAATTCATCACTTGTAAATTGTACTGCAAGTAAACTATCTGTCCATTGTTTAATTAAATCATCATCTGGATAATGTGGACTTTCTATATTTTCATATAGACTTTCTGATACTTCATTAGCAGCTGACACTTCATCACAAAAACTAGGTACACCATTTAATATTGCTTCAATAGCAGCTGTTGATTGATGAGTTACTACAGCATGGCAATTTTGTAATTGTTTTTGTAATGGTATTTTTGTATCTTTCTTTCGAACAATAATATTTCTATCTGTATATTTTTGTAGTTCAGTTAATTGTGTATCAATCCATAATTGTTCATCACCTAAATGATATAATCTGCATATAGCCTTTGTTGGTGGACAAAGTAAGATATGTTCACCATCTTTTGTAAATGGTTTCCAATTTACCTTACCAAACTTTTTAATCCTATCTTTATCTTCTTTTTCTAATTCTATAATATAATTAAGTTGCATTTGTGACCTAATTAATCTGTATAATACACCATTAGGTCCTTTACTTTTATAATCTCTTGTCGCACCAAAGTAAGCATGGTCCATATAATAAAAAGGATGATTTCTTTTTTGACATTCCCAAATAATTCTCTCTGTGCCTCTTAATGTGCCAACTATGGCACATGGTTTATCTGTCCACTTATTCCAGTCAAATTGAGGCCAGTTACCTTGTTCAAATTGACCTATGTTCTTAGCATCATTTTGATGTACATAACCACCCACACTTTCAACAAGTGCTTTGATGAATACATCTTTACCTGTGTTTGTATTAAATCCTTCTATCATTTTAACCTTATCTGAAAACACTCTGCATAATATTTGTACCAATTAGTTGAGTAGTCACACTTCTCATATTCTGAAAACCATGGACCGCCCTCTGTAAAATGTACATTCTTAATATCATCTTTGTATTCGTATTCTCCAGCTAACCAGTTCCACTCTAATGGCAAATCACCAATTAAGTCTTCACTTTCTAACCATTTATATTGGTGTAGTTCTAAACCACTTGCACTATTCACATAATCTGGTGTAAGTGTTGTACACTTCTTACAATTCATCAACATAAAACTAGACCAGTTCTTTTTAGGATAAACTGTCTGTACTTGATTTAAAAACTTTACTTTACTTTTTGGTGTATAATCATGTTTACAAACTTGTACGGCATATCTATCATCACGCAATCGCCATAGTTCAGCAATGTCAGCCTCCATAAGCATATCACAATCCATAAACAATGCCCAACCTTGATAATTCATAAGGTGTGGTATAATAAACCTACTAAAAGAAAACTCTGTACTAGATAGATTGTTTCTTTCTCTTACAAAATCATCTTTAATATTATTTAAATAAATTGGTGTGATAGCTACAGGTTTAGTTGAGTTCTTTAATATACTGTAACTTAAAGTATTGAATGCTACTTTTTCTTTACTATCATATCCAATAAAAACATTAATCATTTACTCTTTGTCCAACACTTTCTCTTTTAATATCATTGTGGTCAAATTCTGCCCAATATAACTCAAATGCTACACCATCTTTTTTGCCTATAAATTGATGATAGACACCTGGTTTAACTCTCATAAAATCACCTGGATTTAAAACAGTTTCATCCACCAAGTCATAATCATTTTGCCATACTTTGACAACCATCTGACCTGATTCTACAAAAAAACCATTCCATTTAAATTCATGTTTGTGTTTACTACACGCAACATTTTTTTTATATTCAATTCTATGAAATTCTAAAACACCATTTGCATGGATTAATTCTGTCATTCCCCATATTTTACCTGCTTTCATAATCACCTCTTTTATTTCCTAGTGTCATATTTTCTCCACTATATCCCCATATTTTTCTTTGTGTACCTTTTGTATGGTCGTATATAGGTCCTAAACAAGACCTAGCTTGTACATGACCATTACCACCATCACCAATGTTATAATTGTTTACACCTTTAGTTTCAAACTCTTTTCTTACATGGTCCCAAATATAACTGTCGTGCCACTCTATAAGATTAAACAATTTATCCTTATCATACATTTCTTTCATAGCTCTTGCAAAGTTTTTAGTTTCTGGATGTTGCATATTAAAACCTAAAAAACCACACTCACTATATTGACTGCCTCTACCTAAATAAGTTAACATTCTATCTGAATGCCATACATTTTCTTTTATCCATACTTTGTCTATAGGTTTATAAAATACACTATCTGCGTCAATGCCCATAATAAAATCACTTTCTGTATCATTGATTACAGCATGAGTATAAGCATATACTTTATAACTAAAACGGCAAGCGTCCCTTAAAAAGTCTTTATGAGGTCTATGTTTGTTTCTTTCAATAAACTCTTTACATTCTGGCACTAAATTAAAAAAATCTTTGTCTTCATTGTAAACTGTTAAAGGAAAGTTCCAATGTCTTTTGAATGACAATTCAAATCTATATGCGTATTCTTGGAATAACTTTTGATTCCATGTTGTTATAACTCTTATTTTCATATTTGTACCTGGTAAACTTTCTTCCAAACTGCAAAATTCAGAATGATAAACAATTCTTTTTGAGATAATAAACCTATATCAGCTTTATTTTTTGAACCTACTGGTGGATGGTCTCTATTATTTAAATATTTATTTTCAATATCATCTTCATTATATTCAAACAAATCTTGTAATTCTTTATCTCTTAATATTTCTCTTATATAATCTTTTAATACACCATTGTCTGGGGCTGGAGATATTCTATTTCCAATCAATATCTCATCTGTAGGAAACCGCCAACCTGTTTTTACATGATTTAAAATATTATCAGGTAATCTATTTTTAAAGGCTTGTTTTTGTAATGACTTGTTATTTACTAAAGGTTGATTTAAAAATTGTTTTGTTACTTTTAATTGGCCAGGTATTGCTCTAACATAATCTCTGATACATTTGTTCATGTATGGAAATCTTCCTTCCATACTAAATGCCATACCTAATTTATCATTTCTAATTAAAAAATCTTCAGCTAAACTATTTAAACTTTCAATATACATAAAATCATTTATCTTGTCGCCTGTCATTGGTGTTGTGGGCAACCAATCGTTTAAATAATCCATCATGTCATCTATTGTACAATTTAATTCTGGATTTCTTAACTCTCTATTATTTCTACTTAAAGTAATAAGTTTATCTCGCCAATCACCACCTTTTGCACCTATTTTATGATGTTTATAACCACCAAATAATTCATCACCACCATCACCAGCTAGGGTAACTGTAATATTGTTTTGTGCTATAAATTTATTTGTGTTGTAATATGTGGGAAAAGATTTACCTTGTCGTGGTTCTTCTAACGCATAAAAGGTATCTTCTAATGCGTCAACATAATCTTGTTGAGATTGTTTTACTGTATTATTAAATACTTCAAATCTTTCTGCAAGGCCTTTTGCTAAATCACTATCTTGGTTTAATCTACTTTTAGGGTCAATTAATTCAAATTCAGAGGTAAAGGTATTTGGTTTTACACCCAACTCTTTCATCTCATAAAGTATGGATGTGCTGTCAATACCACCAGATAAAAATAAACCAATGTTTCTTCTACCCATTAAGGTCTGTTCTACAGCCTGATTTACTCTATCTCTTATTTCATGTGTGTGATGATATGTGTATTTGTAATTGTTTAAGTTTCTTTGATTGATTACATTACTTTCAATTACATCATAAGTTCTAACTTCACCTGGTACTAGTTTCTGTATGCCTTCAAATAGAGTTAGGTAACCTGAATTGTAACCTGCTTTTTGATAATGTGAAAATGCTGGTTTACATAACTTTCTTTCAAAACCTATTTCTAATAGTGCTTTGATTTCGGATGAAAAACAAATGTTAAACTCTTTATCAAAACCATAATAAACTGGTTTTGTGCCATTTGAATCTCTAGCTAATAGTAATTGTTTTTCTCTTTTAAAATAGATTGCAAGACCAAACATGCCATCTAGTTTATCTAAAAAGGCGTCACCATATTTTTCAACACCTCTTGCAATAACTTCGGTATCTGTATTGGTAGTCAGTTCAAACTCAGCACCTAGTTCTTTATAGTTATAGATTTCACCATTAAATACTACGATTAGGTTGTTATGATTCCAAGGTTGTAATGACTCTGTAGGTTCATCTACAATAGATAATAGATTGTGACCAAGTGTTACAAACTCATCATGCCAAGTTCCACGGCCGTCTGGTCCTCTATGGTGTGACTTTGCCACCATGTTCATAACCATACTTACATCTTTTTTAAATATGCCGTGTATAGCACACATTTAATCACTCCATTTTGTAAATACAGTTTCTTTTTTATTATTGCCTCGCCTTTGATATCCGATACCAGCCAAAATTTTTACAATCTCATCATGGTAACTTTTTTCTTTTGGATTTCTACAAGGCAATTCTAATACTACAACTGCATTATGGTCTTCTAATAACTTTAGACCACCATTCATTATTTCTTTTTCATGTTCTTGGCAATCAACTTTAATAAAATCAATATTTTTACCTTCAAACTCTGCAATATAATCATCTAACATTTTAACATCTGTATAAGTTGTGTTTAACTTATCATCTTCAATTATTCTTTTAGAATTGCCGTGTGTTACACCATGAGAATTTAAACTTACATTACCACTTTCATCTGGACTTGCAAATAATGTGGCGTTCTCTTCCTGATGGTCTGATAATGCGACTTCTTCTAAATGCCAGTTATCAAACTCTTTCATATTTTCTCTGTAACAAGTTATGTTTTCTGGATGAGGTTCAAATGCCCATACATTTTTAAATTTTTTACATAAGTCTTGTGACCAAAAACCAATATTACCACCAATGTCTAATGCAACATTAAACTCTTTACAAAAACCTAAAGAATAATCTCTCTGTGGTTTTTGATATTCAAACTTTCCATTAAATTCTTTTAACATACCCTCATAGTGATTGTCCCAATCAGGCAGTTGCCAACCTTTTACATTTTTCATATTATTTCCTCAATATATAATTTGTTTCAGTATCACTTAGCTTGTATGTCATACTTTCATCTATTTTAAATCCTCTATCTAATAAAGGTTTTAAAGTATCTGTTGTTGTTACTTCTACAAGCATTGTCTTTACATTTTCAAGTGAAGTGTCCATACCTGCAATTACTTTATCTTCCAAACCATCAACATCTATTTTAATATGATGTGGTTTAACTTTTGTATAATCTAATTTAAAACCAGCTACATAATGTTTCACTCTTTCATCTTCCATACCAAAATCGTTATGTGATTGTGCCGGTACAATAGATAACATAGCAAGTTCATCAACACTATTCTTATCCATTACAGCAAAAGGATATGCCTTAACATTATTAAACTCATTGATATATATGTTTGTTACCAACTCTGCAAAATTGCCAGCGTGTGGTTCAAATGCGTGTACTGTAATACCTTTCTTAGCTGCATATAAAGTATATACACCAATGTTAGCACCTATGTCAACTAATATTTCATCTTTTTTAAAACTATTAATCCACTCTAATGTTTTTGGTTCTTTTGTAAAAAAGGTATTCATTCTTTTATTGATAAGTCTATTGTCTTTATCATATTTAAATTTAATACCTGCGACTTCTTTAGTTGGAAATGTCCAATCTAATCTTGTTCTATCTTTATTCCAAACATTACTAATCATTTTTTAAAACCACCACATTAAATATCTGTCTGTTTAAATCACTGGTGACCTCTGTTACACCATGCCAACCATCTATAGTGTTTTTAAATAACAATGAAGTGTTACCTGTATTATTATATACTTGACTATGTGCAAAGTCTTTAGCTTCTGGATTCATATTGTCAACAAGTTTACCTTTATAAAATATAGTTTGTCCACCACACTTATCATTCCAACCCTCTGGCATAAAATACATAAGATGACTACCTAATTTACCAACACTATCAACATGAGGAGATACATCTTGCCCCCATTTTGTTAAATGCCAATCAAATCTATATTTAAAATTATTTCCTGGTATTTCTAATGTATCTTTTAACCAATCAGAATATTCTTTACTACTAAAAAGTTTATCAACAAAATAATCCCATGTTTCGGATAATTGGTATCTTTGTATTTTGTATTTGTCGAAATATGGACTATCAGCCCAAGGTGCATAACACATGAACATTCTTAAATGAGGTCTTTGTCCGTGTTTTCTAGGTTTGATATGGCCTTCTTCTTTAAATAAACTTGCCTCTGGCCATTCTTCTCTTAAATCTTCCCAATGTTTTACAAAATCATGTATAAATTTATGTGGTGTATAACCATCAGTTGTCATTATAGTATCGGGTATATTAATCATCTAGGTGCCTTATCATGTGGTATATGTAGTTGACTTCTAAGCTTCGCTTTGTCTTCTCTGTTTACAATCAAATACCCCTCAATGTGAGTATAACCTTTTTCTCTAGCCCAAAAAACTCTTTTGTTACCTGTCTGTACATAAAGACCAGGTCTAACTTCGCCATTTGCTTTTATATGATGAGGTTTTTTGTATTCGCCATTTATAGTATGTTTAATAATACCTTGTACCCATTCTTCGGTATGTGGCGATACTGTAATAGGATAAATCATACCATGTTTTTCAAAAGAAGTCCAATAATCAAATTGGTCCATTCTTTCTTTTAACCATTTGTCATTTGGCATACATTTGATTTCTGTTAAATCAAACTCTTGTATATCGCCGTAGATACTATCTGGATATTTTTGTGCTTTTAATACTATTTTCATAACCAACTTTTTGAATAAAATATGCGTCTGCTATATCAGATACAGGATTACCAACTTTGTCAGTATCTAAAATAGATTTCACATCAATATTTGTTTCAGCTACAAATGCGTTATACATCATTTCTTTATCCGCATTTCCTTTTCCCGTAGCGCCTTTTTTAACCACGCTTGGGACAACCGTGTCATAAGGTATTTGTTCTTCTTGTAATCTGTACTTGAGGATTCCACAGTTTTCGGCAATTTGAAAAATGCCTTGACCTTTTGAACCAAAGGAGTAACCCTCAATATATACCATAGGGTTAATGAGTGGACCAATAATATCCAATGCAAAGTCAGATATATATTTAAATCTTTCAATAGGGTCTTTCCATTCTTTATGTTCATAACCAACAATCTCCTCACTCATCATTCCAATATACTTCTTTTTAGAAGTTAAATAATAAAACATCAAACCTGCGTCACCGTCTATGTTAACACAAATGGCAGGACTTGTTAAACTATAATCAATTCCAATTATCGTCTTCGTTACTGTCTTCGCCGTTGTTTGTCCATAATTCTTCGTCTTCTTCATTCTCTACCTCGTATCCACAAAATGGGCAAGTTAGAGGTTCCAAATCTTGTTCCTCAATATCCCATGCTACGGTATATTTAGTTTCGCAGGACGAACAGCTTTTCTGTCTTTTCTCAACCATTATAGTTTAAATTCTTTGAATTGGCCTTTTTTCATATCTTGTTTAATACCACCAATAACATATGACTCAATCTCTGTTTCTTGTGGTGCGTTTTGTGTACCCTTTGAATTCAGCCAATGGTCTACCCACGGAAGTGGATTTGTTTTTTGGTCGTATTGTGGTGTTAGGCCTATCGCTTTCATTCTTCGATTTGCCATGTATTCTACAAATTGGTGTAACAGTTTTTCTGATAACCCAATCATACTTCCTTTGGAAAATAGATATGTTGCCCACCGTTTCTCCTCATTTAATGCGTCATCATACATCTTATATAGGTCTTTCTCACATTCTTTTTGTATCTTCTTCATATCCTTGTCATCATTTCTATCATGCCAATTGTTAATGATAGTTTGTGACATTGCAAGGTGTTGACTTTCATCTCTTGCAATAAAAGAAATAATCTTAGCAGAACCTTCTAACATTTTCAGTTCGCCAAATGCAAAACTACAAGCGAATGAAACATAAAATCTTAAGCCTTCTAAAATGTTTACAGTTGCCATTGCAAGATACATTTTCTTTTTAAGTTCGTAAAGGTCAACCTTATCTTTATTAAGGTGCCATTTATAACCCATTTCAATTAGTTCATCATATGCTTTTGTAACCGAGGCACTTCTAGCTTCAATCTTTTCATCATGTATAATAGTGTCAAACACTTCATTTGGATTAGAATATAAATTCTTAATGATGTATGTATAACTTCTACTGTGTATTGTTTCCATGAAATCCCATGTAATAATACATCCTTCTAATTCAGGATTAGATACAAATGGTAAAAATGCCAAACATGGACCTCTACCTTGTACACTATCTAACATTGTTTGATATTTTAAATTAGAGGTAAAGATAAACTTTTGTTGGTCGTTTAGGTTTAAATAATCGTTTCTATCTTTTTGTAAAGATACTTCTTCAGGTCTCCAGAAATAACCTAATTGTTGTTGGTTTAGTTTATCAAATATCGGATACTTCATGTCCGCATATTGTTGGACTTGTAGGTCTTCACCAAAAAACATTGGTTGTTTCGCTACTTCTAGTCCCTTATCTCTGTTAAATACATTCTTCATTATTCTTTTCTCTCCTCTAAATCATAAAAAAACTTGTCGTCATCACCAGCTGTCCACTTTTGTTCACATTCTACACTATACTCCTTTGTGGACACATTGAAGTCTGGAAACTTCAACTCACTAGGTGTATAACTCTTATCATAAAATATTACTCTGTTGTTCGGTTGAGCTGCAAAGTAACCATTTTCTAATTTCAATATATTAAATGACTTATGTTGGCTTGGTACTTCACTATAAGTCACATTTCTTTCTAAATTCGTACTATTCGCATTATCAATTGTAAACATATACCAACCCTTATACCATTTTTTACTAGGCGACAAATACTTACATTGGTTGCCTGATAACATCTGCTTTTCGATAACTGCAATGTCATAACTAAAACAATCCCATAACTGGAGTTCAGTTAATGGAACATCCTCCTTTATATCTTTCTTCCATACAAATGCACTTATTGGTAACTTATCATACAGAGCACCATACTCTGGTATATAAGTTTCAAAGTAAAGTGCTCTACCTTGAATTGATTTTGCTGTTACCCAAACGCCTTCGACTAATTCACCGTGACCTTTGTTACCATCATATAGATACTCTTTCTTAACATACACATCAACATGAGGTGTATTGACACACAAATATGCCATATGTTACCTTTCTATATTGTACAGCTATCGCAATCTTCTTCTACTTCCACTTTATTACTTAAAATTTCAGTAGCATAACCTTGCATTGGTTTATCTTCTACATTATCTTTCCAACCAACAGGATGTGCTGGTTCATCAATATCATTTTTCGAGTCATATGTATTCTGATAATAAGAAGTCTTCCAACCATATTTGTATGTGTTCAATAAGTCTTGAGCCATTACAGATACAGGTACTTGGTTGTCTTCGTAATTTTCAGGATTGTATGACCAGTTACCCGATATTGCTTGGTCAAAATACTTTTGCATTACTGCAACGATATTTATATATCCTTGATTGTCTTTCATATCCCACAATAAAGTATAATTGTTCTTTAATGTAGAATACATTGGCACAATTTGTTTAAGAGTTCCTTTTTTAGACTTCTTAATACTTAAATAATCTCTAGGTGGTTCAATGCCGTTAGTGGCATTGGACACAACACTAGAGGATTCTGATGGCATTTGAGCTGAAAGTGTGCTATGTCGCAGCCCATGTTTTTTGATTTGAGTTCTTAACCATTCCCAATCGTAGCTGAGTTTTCGTTTAACGAGCTCATCTACTTCGGGTTTGTAAGTATCAATCGGGAGGATACCATCAGAATATTTGGTTCTATCAAACATTTCATTCTTACCTTTTTCTTGTGCAAGAACATTAGAATGTTTTAATAGATAAAATTGGAATGCTTCTGTTAGTTCATCAACTAACTTCCATGCTCCTTTATCAGAATACTTTAATTTATTTTTAGCAATATAATGTGCAAGGCCAATATAACCAATACCTAAACTTCTTCTTGCTTTAGTAGAGATTTCGGCAGCCTTAACAGGATAAAGTTGATGGTCAATAATTTCATCTAAACTTCTTACTGCAAGTTCACATAAAGGTTCTAATTCTTCTATATTATTAATCTTGCCTACATTTAAGGCACTTAAAATACATAACGCAATTTCTCCCTCACCATCAATGTGTTGAATAGGGTCTGTTGGTAGTGTAATTTCTTGGCATAGATTTGACATTGTAATTCTATCTTTAAAACTAGAATGAGTATTACAATGGTCAATATTCATTATGTAGATACGGCCTGTTTCTGCTCTTTCTTTGAGCATGTCCATAATAAGTGTTTGTGCATTAACTTTTGTTTTTGTAACACTTGTTTTTCTTTCGGCTGTTTTATATACTTCGTCAAATTCAGGTGTTCCCCAAGCTTCGTACAATTCTGGCACTTCGTGTGGCGAGAACAAGGTGATGTCTTCATTATTAATAAACCTTTCATAAAATAATTTAGATAACTGAATTGAATAATCTAATTTTCTAACTCTGTTATCCTCTGTTCCTTTATTGTTCTTTAAAACAATAATGTCTTCTATTTCTTTGTGCCAAATAGGGAAGTGAACCGTTGCACTCCCTCCACGAACACCATTTTGAGTACAACACTTGACCGTTGCCTCAAACTTTTTGAGGAAAGGTATAACTCCTGTGTGCTGGACTTCACCGCCTCTAATTCTGGAATTGATTCCTCGAATTCGTCCGGCATTAATACCAATGCCAGCCCTTTGTGCAACATAGTTACCAATAGCCATATCACTACTGAAAATAGATGGTAGAGTATCATCAACATCAACCAACACGCAACTAGCATACTGCCGAATAGGTGTTCTAACACCAGCCATAACCGGGGTGGGAATGTTGATTTTAAATTTTGAAATAGCGTCATAATATTTTTTAACATATGTCATCCTCTTTCCGTTTTTATAGTTTTTGAAAATAGTAGCTGCAATTAGCATATACATCATTTGAGGTGTTTCAAAAACCATTCCGTTACTTCTATCTTGTACAAGATATTTGTCAATCACTTGTCGTAGACCTGCATAAGTGAAATCATAATCTCGGCCGTGGTCTAACCAGCCTTCCATTCTATCGAATTCTGCTTTAGAATACCATTTTAAAATATTTTCATCATAGACACCTAACTCTACACCTTTTTTTGTATGGTCATAAAGTTTAGGGTGGTCCCATAATTTTCCGATAACTTGTTTTCGAAGTGAGAATAAAAGAAGTCTAGCAGCTACAAATTGATAATTAGGATTGTCTAAAGAGATTAAGTCTGAAGCTGACTTTACTAGTATCTGTTGAATTTCATCTGTGGTAATACCATCATAAAATTGAAGACCACTAGACATCTCAACCTGAGATGATGAAACGCCTGCAATATCTTCACAAGCAAACTCAACCATTTCATGTATCTTATCAATGTTAAGTGGCTCTTTGCCTCGACCATTTCTTTTTTGTACTAGTATTGCTTCATTTGTCATCTATTTCTCCTATTTCTAAATCTTTTTCCAGTTATTTAATCGAGTCATTGCCTCTAACTTTGAACAAGTGTTGGTACTTATAATATCATTTATTTCCGAAATGGCAAGTTTCCCTAGTACCATGTCGTTAATGTCTTTATGTCGCATGTCATCTGGCCACACGACAAGGTTGTAATTTTTTTCAATAACATCATACATTCTTTTTACAATTTCCTTATTTCTAGGTTCATTGTCAAATATATATGTTACTTGTTCAGCAGGCACTCTACTGAAAAACAAATCAGCGCCACCCATTGCCAAACAGTTATCCACAAATAAAGAGTCAATCGGACCCTCTACGATATTAATATGCTGGGTCAGATTAACTCTTTCTAATCCGTAAATTTTTCTTTTGTTTTCGTCTAACTTAATGGTAACATATTTTGGTTGTTCATTGCCAAATGCACGGCCTTGAAACGCAAATAATTTACCTGTTGTATCATAAAAAGGAATAACCAACCTAGGATGGTCATTCTTAATTGTAATATCTTTTTTTACTTTTTTAACTAATTCATAAAACTTATCCACAAGATAAAATTTATCAAAGTGTTTTTCAGGTATCTTCCTGTCTTCTACATATTGTCTAGCTGGATGTTTTTTATCTAATTCATTTATTCTTTTGTACTTATCTAATATATGTTTATCTTCAAAAACTGGTTTGAAGTTCGTAAATGTCGGCTTAGGGGTCGAAGGCGCCGAGCGTTTGTAGCGTTCTAACAAATACTGGTCATAAAGTTTGGGGTCTATAAACTTTATAAAATTTGCTAGTGATTGACCTGTACCACAATTGTGGCATTTAAAAAACATATCGTTCTTAACACGATAGAAAAAACCTCTGGCCTTGGTTTTATTCTTTTGGGAATCACCACAATGAGGACATCTGAAATTGAAAAGGTAATCACCTTTCTTCTTAAACAGATTCAACCTAGATTGTAGGTCATTAATAAATTTTAAATCAATATAACTCGACATAGCAACACTCATTATATACTAATCCGCCTGGAAGGCAAGCGTGGATTAGGACATCATTTCAATAATAGTTTTAAAGTTGGTGGACAGTATCCACCCTATAACAATCGCACCACCTAATATTAACCATCTGTATTTTTCTAACATACCTACTCTGGCACCGAAGTCTAGTTTGATTGTTTTTATTTCTACCAACAATCTTTTTTCTAAGTGTTGGATTTCTTTTGATAATTCTCTATGTACTGTATCTATCTCACCAGCTCTTTCTTTTAATTTGTCAAAGATAATTTCGTCTATTTGTTCTTGTCTTTGTATTTTTTCTTCATGTACAGCTAACATTTGTTTGATAGATGTTGATACATCTGTTAACTTTTCAATGGCGTTATCAATACGGCCATTTAATGAATTTACATTCTCAATGTCTTTTTTAACTTTCGCTAGTTCGACCTTGAGGTCTGTCGTGCCGTTCTCTACCATTGAATTTTTCTCTCTAAGCGTTAATACAATCCTGTTAAGGACGAAATATACGGTCTCATTTTACTTACTTGATGGTGATATAATTGGAATCACCTGTTTTCTAAATTGACCGTCTAATATTATTTATGTTTTTAAGCTGCTGTACGGAGACCTAATTCACGACTTCTTTGAATTTTATATAGCTTCTTTTGTGTCCGTCTTCTCCTCCTATCTTTTTGTTTTCTAATTTCAATCCACTCTCTGAATATAAGGTATAATCTAGTTCTATGGTCTTGTAATGTTCTCTTTTTCAATACTTTATATAACTTTCGTTGTTGCAATTTTGTCAATTGTCCCTCCAGTTTATTAGAAAAAATGTTTGTTAGATACTTACAGCTACCTCCTTAAATGATTGGTTTATAAATTGTAATAAGTTCATCTTTACCTTTTACTTTTATTTTATCTACTTCTATGGACTTTATGTCCTTCAATTGTTCCATAGTATAAGATGAATATAATGTAGCCACGATATTACCGTCACTCTCTTTGTAATTTCGTGTTGCAGCTTCTAACCTAGCGGCCAGATTTACTGCGTCACCGATAACTGAATAGTCAAACCTCATGTCGCTACCCATGTTACCGACAATACAAGTTCCTGTGTTGACACCTGAACCTATATTAATCTCTGGTAATCCTTTGTCTTTAAATTCTTGTTTTAATTTAGCCGTTTCTTTAGCACACTCTATACTTGACTTAACAGCCATCTCCGCATGATTAGGACAGTCGAGGGGTGCATTCCAAAATGCCATTATGCAATCGCCCATATACTTATCAATTGTACCACCATTGTCTAAAACTATCTTACTCATTCTATTTAAATAATCGTTTATAACTCCTACTAATCCTTCGGGGTCATCATTGTTTTTGTAGTATTCGGATATAGGTGTAAAGCCTACAATATCCATAAACAAGAAACTCATTTCTCGTCTTTCACCACCTAATTTTAATTTACTAGGGTCCTTTTGAAGTATTGCCACTTGTCTAGGATCCAAGTATGATTCGAATTGTTTTCTTATCTGTTGTTTTAATCTAAACTCTAATATGAATCTGTTGAATATACTATGTAAACCAACAAACATTATAGTAACTAGTATCCAGGTTACATCTACTAACATCAACTTATTGAAGAAGTAAATACTACCATATACTGCTATGCCTGAAAAGGCAAGCATTATTCCACCTACTACATAATACGGAGTAAATCTTGTAAGCACTATTATACTAGAACCTACGAGAAAGGCAAGCCCTAATTCAATCAACCAGGATAAATCTATTCTCTCTATATTGACACCATCAATGACTGTCTGTACAGTCGAAGCAACTGCAACATAATCGTATTGTCCGCCTGTCGGAGTAGCGATAACACCGCCTAATCCTTCAGCCTTCATACCTATGATTATAGTTTTACCCTCTAAACTTAATTCGTTTGTGCCTAAATCTGCAATTGATACCTCTGGATATGACTTATTCCATGTCAACCATATTCTTGCATGTTGGTCGGTATTGATTGTTGCAAAGCCTGGTACTCTCATTGCAATAATACCAGCTGCGTCAGCTTTGACCTGATAACTAGGGTCGCCAACTGCAACTCTAATAACTTCTATTGCAATATTTGGATAAACATCATTACCTATTTTCATAAGCAAAGGCATTCTTCTTACAACACCGTCAATCTCTGGAGATACATTTGTTGTACCTACACCAGCTGCATTTGAACCTACATCTAAAATAGGACCGACCATACCTGGCCATTCAAATAACCAACTTAATGGGTCACCAATCTTTGCGACACCTCTAGGATATCCGTTTTGTGTTGTTTGATGTGAACCTGTTTGTGCAACCACAACAAAGTTACCATTTAATACTTGACCAAAATATTCATCACCACCTAATCTATCATCCTCTGCAAACAAAATAGGTATTACAATAACACCTGCACCTTGTTTTCTTAATTCTAAAATGACATCAGCAAGTACATCTCTTTTCCAAGGCCATTGACCATACTTTTCTATAGACTTTTCATCTATAGTTACAATAGCAATGTCTTGTGAGATTTCTTTTTCTTGTGATTGTAGTAAAAGGTCAAATGATTTTAACCTAAGAATTTCTTTTACTTGTGGGTCTTGTAAACCTATCCAAGTCAAGGCAAACAAGGTAACAAAAGCAAATGTCCAATGAGTAAAAAACTTTTTCATATTCCTATTTAGTTACCTTGTGTTACTGAAACTGAACAACCACCAATCGTAGCGCATGATTGTGTCAAACTATATGATTGCGCTGTACCACCTTGTTGTAGTAAATCTAAATCTGTGCCGTAGCTACCACTTATAGTAA
>Ga0209630_10002538_pt1 | contig 17507 bp, 28 predicted proteins | sample COG_01_FD_184745 | JGI IMG/M metagenome (GOLD analysis project Ga0209630, IMG submission 184745) | Pelagic Microbial community sample from North Sea - COGITO 998_met_01 (SPAdes) (version 2) | ecosystem: Environmental > Aquatic > Marine > Neritic zone/Coastal water | place: Helgoland, sampling... | reverse complement strand
ACCGTTCAAGTAAACATCTACGTCATTGCCGCTAATCACCAGTATAGCACCGTTGGCATCTGCGCCAGTAAACGCAGTCTGACTTGCTGTAGCCACATACTTGAATAGCTGCATGGCATAGCTGGTTGGCTGATCTACGGCGCGACCAAAGTAGCGCACAGTAATGATGTCACCGTTGGCAGGGGCTGCGGAGAATGTAAGTGTGTTTGCCTGTGCTGTATAAGCTGCGCTAGACCCCGGTTCCTGAACCACGTTTCCTATGGTTACGACAATAGCCTCACCGCTCACAACAGCTTGAGCTAGAGTGAAGGCAGTGGCGCTCCCTGTTCCAGTGAACTTCTGGAATGTTATGTCACCTACATTTGGGTCTATGCCTATGTATGCCATTTTAAGCCTGAATCTCCATTATTGTAAAGCCACCGGATGTTGAAGAAATAATAAGATCGCTATATCCAATGCCGCCGTTATTGGTTAATGACATTTGGGCTTTGTATGTGAGTTGGCTGGTTGATGCAGGTGAATCGAGAAAGTGCAAGCCGAAGCCGCAATAAGTACGATTTCCACCACCGTTTCCTCCATAACCCTGACAAACCTTTAGCTCCGTACCATCGCGAGTAATTCTTAATCGTGAGTTGACGTCTTCGCCTTGATGAGTACCGTAAATACCAGCAGTCACTAAAATCTTACTGGTTGCACTTGTTGGGGTGATGGTTAACGTGCCATTGTTTAAGTCAACGTATGTAGTAAGTGAACTGATTGTTCCACTAAATGAACCAGTTTGCGCCACAACCTGAAGCACCTCCCCGCCTACGCCAGAAGCAAAAGAGTCTGATAATATTTTAGATATAGGCATCTACTTAGACTCCAATGCGGTTCATCCGCCCATTTCAGCCGCTTGTGCTGCAAGATGCGCCGCATAAGCGTCCTTTACTGTCTGTGTATGTACAGCCGCACAAATAGCCTGCACCTCTGCACTTTCACCTGTGATGTCAGCGTTAGGTGCTACAACGTGCCGTGAAAAGTTACGGCTAATTTCAACGCCATCACGCTTGATTACGTTTGCGGTGCGAACCTGAACGTGCTTGTAGTCGCCTACGATTTCAATTTTATCTTGTACTGTTTCTTCTGTTAGTGCCATCGTTTATCTCCTGTGATGGTTGGACTGTCCGACCCCTATGGTGTGGGGTTACTGTACTTCATATGTTGCTGAGAAATAAACTGATGTGCCACTTTGAACATTTGCTGGTGTTGGTGGAACTGATGTGTCACCAGTATTACCAAAAGCATGAAACCTTATGTAAGTTCCGTTTGAAACAGGGCCAAGTAGTCTTATGACATTCGTGAATGATCCATAAGATGTAAAACCAAAATGATAAGCTATGTTGGTTTCTGTTCCCCAACTTAAATAAGTGTTTTCCTTTGTAAAAGGAAGTCCGTGTATTTGTAAAGTTCCAGTCCCATTGTGAGTTCCACTTGAAACTATTATACCCCAACAGTTTACTTTTTTACCGACTTTTACATATCGTCCAACCGTAGTAGAGTATGTACCAGTTCCGGTTGTCGATGACCCACCGAATTGAGGAGTCCAATTTCCCTCCTCATAGTCATCAAGAATACTTGAAGTAGCCCCACTACCAGCAGTTGCACTAAAATCAATTCCGTTACCATTGCTAAATGTAATATTATTAGCACCCATTGATACTGCACCACTAAACGTGCCTGTTGTAGCAGCGATCGGCTGACCAGAAGGATGCTCTAGTCGTGTTGTTGGCTCTGCCAGTCCTCGGTAGACAACGTATACATTGTTTGTACCAGCGTCAGGCGCTGCATCGAATGTTAGCGTAGTTCCAGTGGCAGTATAGGACTTTCCAGAACCCGGCTGTTGAGCCACGTTATTCACAAACACGTTCAGGTCTTCAGCCACATTAACCGGACGGTTTAGTGTAAAGGCCGTAGCAGACCCGTTCCCACTAAAATACTGGCTAGTAGGGGTTGCTAGTTTCTGTGATGGTGGTGGCCCAAGATATGCCATTAAAGTTACTCCGGTAAGCTGGCTTCTAATTCAGCGTTGCGAACTGCTGCTGTCTTAACCCATCCTCGTGTAAATGCGTCAGCCACAATTAATTCACGAGTAGCTGGAATCTGCACCCCCTCATCTAGCGCACGGGTAGTGTAGATAGATACGATTTCATCGTTAGCAATCCTTGCACGTTCAGTCACTGCGTTCTCAGCCCAATCAGACGGAGACAATGCAGCGTACTCAAGACCCTTATACTGGGTGTCTGTCATTTCGATTGTTATTGTTTGTGTCATTGTTTTTACTCCGTTTAACCTAGTAAGTATCCTGAGAATTGCGTGTATGAGTTTGAAACGGCATACAGCGTTAACCCTGATGAAACGAAAACATCTATATAATCGCCTTGATTAAGGTAAATCACGCCAGCCCAACTCCACCTGTGGTGAACAGCCGACCCACTTGAGGAATACACAAATTGGTGATTAACACCATTTATACGGATTGCGTATTGGACGTTGGTGTGTGTAGCGTTGTTATTACTCATATGGTTTGTTGCTATGAAATAGGAACCTGCAACCGCCGCAGTAAATCTTCCATTAGACGAATTATAATGGTTGCCAGTGTTATGATATACGTTTGGATAAACAAAGACACTATTATTGACATGACCTTGACTGCGAGTTGCCGCAAAGCTAGGCTGACTAGGCATCGTGACGCGACCTGAACTGTCGATGGTCATGCGAGTTTCAATCGCACCGCCATTAGCCTCTGTGTTGAACTCTAATTTTCCTGCGGTGGTTGAGCCATCAGCTTTAGCCCGGATGCTGGCTAGACTTGTGTCTGTGTTGTTTCCAAAGTGCAGCGTTCCGAATGTGCCAGATGTAGAACTGTCAGATGAAAGAATACCAGCCTCACCACCAGCATTAGCAATCGTGTTTTCGATTGTTAGCTGCCTTGCCGGACTTGCAGTCCCAATACCAACTCGGTTATTCGTGCTGTCAACGTAAAGCGGGCCTTTTTTAATATCGCTGGTTGCCATTATGTAATCTCCAGCACAGATACCGTTACATCAGCGGCTGCTGCCTGACTGGCTGTTATTCTAAGGATGTCTGATGCATTCATAACAATTTTCTGATCGCCGCCAACAGCCACCAAACTACTTCCAACAGGAACTATACCATTCTTTACAATGTGTACGTTGTCACCGTCATTGTTTATTAGCTGTATGTTAACGGTGATAGAGACTGTGAGTATGTTAGCAACATTCAATCCAATTATTGTTGTTTCTGTTGCAGAGGGACAAGTGTAAACATCTGCGTTACCCGTCCCCACACCCGTGTCAGTGAATGTCTTAAATGCGTTTGCCATTTTCCTATCCTAGTGCTATCGCAAATGCCAGCGCATTTGGGTCTGTTTCCGAGAAATTTACCGCATTGCCAGTTGCATCGTTAAATATCATCTTTTCTGCTGGCAACGTACAAAATATTGTTCTAGTACCAGACGACCAGCTTATCTTCTCGTCACCAATTGTAAGCGACACATTATCTGCCAAAGTGACCGCTGAACTTAAAACAATACTTGTCTGGCTATTCACCGTAGCAATAGTCACAACGCCGGAGATTCCTGTCCCTTTGACGCGCTGTCCCACAGTTAGAGTACCTCCAGAGACATTATCAACTGTAACGGCTGTAGAGGCGCTCACAGCGCCATTTACGAGTGCTGTAATCTTTGTGCTACTGCTTTCTAGGATTGTCGTCCTAGTCAGTGTTGTGCCAGACAAAGTATATGTTCCAATTCCAACCTCAAAGTCCGTGCCATCAGAACAGCCGTAATAAGTGGTGTTGCTATTCCCTATTTCGGAAAAAGCCTCAAACCCACTTACTGCTCCAGACAAGGTGTAAGCACCCGTGCCAGTAGTGGCCGTGGTTTCCTTAACACGATCTTTGATTACAAGAGCCATTACTTCAGCTCAATGCTTAGGTTGCTTGCGTTGATTCTAAAGATGTCACCAACAGCCAATGTTTTTGATGCGTCAAGAGCGCCGAGGAACAACGTATTGCTACCATCGAACTTTAACACGACATTATCAGAAATGCTTTGAGCAGAGCTAAGAACAATTGCATTCTGGCTTGTGACAGTCTGCACTGTAACAAGGCCACTTATTCCGACTCCAGTGACGACATCACCAACTGCTATAGTTCCGCTGTTTCCATCCAGCGCCACGTTAGCGGAGCTTGATACAGCACCGTTTACAGTGGCCCGTGAAAAGCTATTGTCTGCAACAAACGCATGAGTGACTGTGTAGCTGGCGATTCCACTAGATGGAGAGAACTCAATATTGCCATCGTTAATCACTCTCTGAGAATCACAAATAACTGTGGCTCCAGCGGTGTGAGATGCAGCGGAAGTTCCGTCTTGCGCTCTGGTTACCCCTGTTAACGTATTAACACCTGTAAAGGACAGGGCAGCGTCATCAGCAATTGTTATAGCGGATGACAGTACGATGTTGTTCTGGTTAGTCACAGTGGCGATGCGAACTGTGCCAGATATTCCTGTGCCAGTCACAACCATACCAACCGTAAGCGTTCCATTGTTTCCATCGACAGCTACGTTAGTAGAACTGGAAACTGCTCCGTTTGCGTCAGCGGTGGCTGTTCCATCCTTGCCTGTGTAAGTGAGTATCTCTTGGTTGATAACAATATCACCTGATGTAGGCAAAGCCTCAGCATCTGTTAAGATAATCTCTGTGTCCGAAGCGCCAGCATTGACAGCAAGTGTGGTGTTTGACTGTTTCCAGTTAGCCGCCGTTACCTGTTGTCGTGTATAGTTAGCGTCTTGAGTTGTTATATTCACTTCCGTGAATGCACTATTTTCAGCACTTGTTACTGCGGTAGCCAAACCTACATATATGCTGTTGCCCGGCGTGGCAAAGGAAAGAGCATTATTCTTGAACAAGAAGTCAAGAACTCGTCTTTCCAAGTATGTGGTTGCCGCATTTGATGTTGCCATCTTCTACTCCTTATGTGCGAGGTCTAGTGGGTAGACCTTGCCTGTATGCGTCATCGTTTTCTCTTGCTTCCGCGAGGTCTTTTAATCTCGAAACAGCCTCTTGGAAGCGACCTTCATACATGGATATAACATCCTGCTCACCCTTCATGTAAATATACGCCTCTATTAGAGAACCGTAAAGAAGGGCGTTTGTAGCGTTTTTGCTAAGCCATGTATATTCATTGTCTGCGCCAGCGGTCAGGCTTGCTGGACGGTAATAGTAGTGAAGCTCCACAGTGTATGCCTGATCCGGTGTTGGACCTAATATGAAGTTTGCCTGAACCTGACCTGCTGCGGCTGTCGCAGTTGCATCAAAGAAACCATAGTATTTAGGGGTTCCTGTGACGGTCCTGTCTGGGTAAGCCTCTCTCATAAAGTTTACATCTTTCTCAAGAAGAAAACCTTCTTTACCAGCAGTGCTGACAAATAAAGAAAAGGGGGCCAAGAAGTCTGAGGGTGTTGATAGGTACTCATTACCTTGAGTAAGGGCTGATGTGGCGTTCTTGCGAAAGTTCTCTAGATCAACATTAACTATTATTCTGTCTTCTGCCGCACGAATAAAGACAGGGATGTTAGTCACGAACCCTGTTTCGTCATTCTCTGTAAAGTCTTTTATAGCTTGCTTTAGCTCGGCATAAGTATAAGACATTAGTTAATCCTGACTATCGCAGTTCCCGCTGCCGCTGCTGGCATCGTTATATTAAAGTTTGCTGAACTAACGCTTTGGTTTGAGCCAAATGAATAGACGGCAACAGCTTTGTTCGATTTACTGGAATTGTATATTAATGCTCCACTTGTAGAGAACGTAGCGTTTGACCAAGACGGATTACCAAAATCAACCAAGCCTGTGGTCCCGTCTGTGCTTGGCGCTACAACGCTTAGTGTAACTCCCCCCGCAGAGTATCCGGTTCCTGATATCTCATTTGATGTGCTGTATGCTGTTGTAGCAGCATCTAGTGACGCGCTACTGCTGTACAAAGCAATCTTGAACGTATCAGATGTAAAGTCGTGTACCGCCTCAAACAGTTCTTTCTTGAAACTTGTACACAGTGCTGTGTTTATCGCCATTTTATACTCCTACGGGGTGTTGGCCTGACCACCCATTCCGCTATGAATTGTGCAGTAATAATACAGTGTAGGCGCTCCACTAGCCACTGTGATCTGCGTATAGGCCCCAGATGAACCCGGAGTGCCGCTTGTAGTTACGCCGGTTGTGTATTGCGAGCCTCCACCATGAGTGCCGTTAGCTGTGGTTGAAAACCTAAATGGATGACCTGAATTACTGTTGTTAGACTGGTCAAACCTGTATGTAGATCCTTCGTTTAATGTAAGAGTTGGAGAGGCTCCTGAAAGGCCAGCAACATAATACTTGTTTCCGGTTCCGTATGAGTTGGTTCCAGAGGCAACGGTAACTGTGTAGTTTATTACAGTTGACAAAGTTAAAGAGCCTACAGCGCCTGTTCCAGAAACCCCTGTAAGAGTCACTGTAACAACAGGGCCAACAGTACCATCAGCTACAAGCTGGCCCGCCCTACCAATGCCAAACCCAACATTAACCCTAGTCAATGTCGTAACATCAAACGTTGGAAATGTTATAGTTACAGACTCCTTGAGTCGTTCTGGCCTTGGGTTAAGCAAAGACTGAGGGTCATTAGTACGCACACGGCCTAGAAAGTTTTGGGGATGATCTGGATCGACCACATCCTTGCCAACTCTAAAGCCCGTTCTAGTGCCGTTTTGGACTTCATCGACTAGGTCAGTTAATTTGTACCTAAAGCCGGTTCTGTCACAAAAGCCAAAAGCGTGTTTCCCTCTAGTAAACGCCATTAGCCAGAACGCCCAAACCGCTTACCTTTTGTGGCTGCACCAGTACCGCGCATTACACCACCTTTAGCCATACCCTTTTTCATCATACCGCCTTTGGCATAACCTTTTTTCTTCATCATGCCGCCGCCTGCTCTACGGGCTAATTTGCTATCACGCAACTTACGGGCCTTAGCCAGCATTGCTTCGCGTCCTGACTTGCTTTCTTTAGTGGCCGCTGCCTTGCTTGGCGTTGGCGTCATCCTGCTGCCACCTTGCTTAACTTGACTCTGCATTGAGCGAGTCGCTGTACGCTGACGCTTTTCTGACTTGTTCTTAACATCCATGTCAGCCATTTGACCGCGCTTTATGCCCGCATATGGATTAGAAGATTTAGAACCCGCCATGTTAGTGGGGAGCTTAATAGATTGACCTAAGCGGATCTTATTGGCGTTTTTAATGCTTGGATTAGCACCCAGCAAAGCCTTTAAGGTAACGCCATTTTTCTTTGCAATCTGAGACAGCGTGTCACCTGACTTGACCTTTACAGCTCCGCCTTTGGCGTAACCTTTTTTCTTCATCATACCACCCATAGCCATCTTTCCTTTTCCGTCTGCGGCAAAGAATGGGACTTTCTTTCCACCCTTCTCTACCATTTTAAGTTTGCCACCGGCAGCCATCCCTGTTGAGGGATCCGATTTAGCCGAACCTCTTCTGCTTCTTTTTTTATCTGCTGCCTTTGATTCCATTGGCCTAGTCCCCATAAATTCTTTTGGTACTTCAGAAACACCCTTTTCTCTGGAGCGCACAGGAGGTGGGGGCGGCATTTTTAATGATCTGTTCTTTCGCTTAAAAGCCAGCGCAGAGAGGGGGCCGCCATCCGCTTTACCCAAAGGCTTTGTCTTCTCAGCATTCATTGGATGCTTTGGGTTTGCATGACGAGGCTTCGACTTCGGCAGAGGCATCTTTTTCTTTTGGTTTAACTTTTTAATTCTAACAGGCATATTAGCCTCCTAAATAAAACGTGTCGTATGGCACGAACTTGATTGATGATGAGTCAGTATCCTCGGCTGCTGCCAACTCAAACTGGAACTCATACTCTTGCTTCAGCGGTCCCACACGAGCCGCAACTTCAGGTTTCTTCATGGCTATGTAATACGCCATACCAGCCGCAAGACAAGGCACAAACCTTGGCGGCACATCAGCGGTCGTTCCTATTCCAGACGAGACGCCATTGATTCCGCGTAAGCGGAAATACGATAAAGTATACGAGCTAGAATCCGGCACAGGCCACAAAGTAACATTGACAGCCGTTGCTTGACGATCAACAAAAATTTGAGAAGGCCGTCCTTGCAAATTTTTAACGCTTTGCTGAGCATAGCTTGAGACACTGATACGCTCCAAGCTAGTATCAACTTGCTCTGTCCCAGAGCCTGTACGAACTTGGTGTTCAATAAGGTCAATAGTGTCCGCAGGCATTTGATAAGTCGCTGTGCCTGCTGTGAGAGCTTGTGTCCCAGAGTCGATAGTCCAAAGGTTAAGTCCACGATTTTGCCATTCCAATGTTAATAGGTTTAAACTACGCCGCGCAGTCTTTAGGTCGTATCCTGTTTGCATCTGAAGTCCAGCGCGTTCAAACGCCTCTTCAAATATCTCAGGTAAATCCGGTGTTATTACAGCCATTACTTGACCTTCCTATGCGGCTTTACTTTATTTCGTATCTTTTTAGGCTGGCTGACGAACTGCTTACCAGCCTTAGTTCCTTTTCTTTTAGCGGCCGTGGTGGCCGCGTACTCCTTAGGTGAGAGGGCTTTAATAGCTGATGCCGGTAGATAACGCTCTCCGGTTGCTTTTGACCCTTGTGTGGAGGGCTTGCCACTCTTCGTTCTCCATTTTTGCTTTGTCCAAGACTTCAAGCTTTTTTGCGAACTCTTCAAAGGCATTGTACCACTCCCTACCTACTCAACGCCATTGCAGCACCCAGAAGACCCACAACAACAACAACTAAAAAAAATACTGTAATCCCAACTTTTGCATTCTCAATCATTTCATTATGCCTCAAGGCAGCCGCTCTGCGCCTAGCCATCTCAGCTTGCTTAGCCTCTTGTATTCTTTTTGCTCTTTCATCAACTATACCACGCCAAGTGCCATGTCCAAAGCGCATGTCAACCATAGTGGCAATCTCTTGCATCTGCTCTTTTGCGAGCTTAGCGTTTATTACTTCTGTGGCGACTGACTTAACGCCAAATTGATCACCTATACTAACACCGGATTTTTTGCTTCTTTCCTTTTGAACCTGCTTCTCACCCTCAAACAGATTATCTATAAACCCGGCTATATCACCAATATCATTTGCCGTTCCTATGGCGCTTTTTATTCCACTAACAGCACTTTTAAAAAGGGCTATACCAGCTAAGGTCTCTGCGATCATGTCATTTCCTATTCTTGACTGATCTCCCTTTTGTTATAAGCAACGAGCAAGAACTTAATCACGATACCCGCCACCTGCTTTCTTGTATTGCTGCGCCAGCATTTGCGCCTTTCTAGCTGACCACTGACCCGGAGACCCCCCTTTGCCGCCAGCTTTGATTTTATTAAATAGGCTCTTACGCATGGTTGGCTTAGTGTAGTTTCCAGCCTTATTGACAGTTGATTTGGTTTTGCCCCCAGACTTCATTTCCTTAACCAAAGGGGCCTTTCTGCTGTAAGACCCCTTACCCTTCTTTGGCTTTACAACCTTTGGCTTTAACGCTGGGCTGGACAACCCCTTAGCGACTGGGTTGCCACCCTTCTTCATAGCAATTGGCTTCTTTCGCTGGCCGCACATCATTTTTGCTGCTCGCATGACACCTCTCCTTGACAGCAGTCATCTATAACTTGGTCACACTCTACGCATTGTTCGTGACCGTGAACATAAATTGTCCTTAACCTGTTACCGCATCTTGGGCATCTAGGCCTTGCGGCTAACCTTTCCTGCGGTCTTTGTTCTTTTGTAAGACCTGTTCTTTGAGGCGGAGACAACTTTGAGATTCGACTTTCTATTATCTTTTGGGTTCCCGTTTCTATGAGCGACATCTTTACCATCACCCTTTTTTACCTTACCAGAGGCAAGCATCTTGCTTCTGGCTGTGTTTCTGCTTGCGCGGCGCTTTTTCTGCTCAGTCGTTGACTGATAATTTTTGTACTCGCCCTTGTAGTTTCTTCTAGTAGAGTTTGCCACGGGTCTTACCACGCTGTGCAATACCGTCTCTGCTCTTCTTGACAGCACCACCTTTTTTCATAGGCGTCATCCCCTGCATTGGCGTTGCGCCCATACCTGAGCCGGATTGTGGGGCGTCAGGCGTTCCAGCAGAAGCTTTTGCTTTCTTTTTTCCAGCCTCAATCATCATTGCTAAGGGGCTTACGTTTTTTAATCCCTTGCCTACAGCACGACCAATCATGCCCTTACCTGTCATGGCTCCAGCTAGTGGGCTAATCGACCCAAGCAACTCACCGCCACCGGCCATTTTTTTAGCTTTTTTCATCCTATTACCTTTCATCTGGCTTCCCATAGAAGCCCTAGATATAGTCATTTCATCCACCCAATAAACAAATGAGCTAGTGCGCCTACAGCGCCACCTAGCCCTATAATTACCCAGAAAGCACCCTTCCATCTATTGGCCTGAGCCTTTAGATCGGAAACCTCTTCATGGACATGCCTAACCTCACTAGAAAGCGTCTTTATACGCTCTTCAAGTCTAGCTAGAGTAACTTCTACTTTTTCAGCCATTAGCACTTCCACCTTTTACGGGCCTGCCTTAGACGGCTATTAGGGTTGGCTGCTGCTTTAGGAAACTTCTTCATCTGACCAGCAGAACGCGCACAGAACGACTTACGCCGCTTAGCTGATGCGCTACCGGGCTTTACCTTGCCTGTCACTGCTGTCTTTAACTTGCTTCCGGGGTTTTTGGCCCTGTAAGCCTTGACCCCCTTAGCGGTCATTCCCGCGCCCTTTTTAGTAGCGCGGAAATTACCAGATTTAACAGACGTTTTTATAGGCGTTTCTTTTTTTCTAGGCACAAAAACATCTCCTAATTTAAGCTAAAAGAAGAGTTACCTTACTTCCGCTGCCACTAAGGGCGGCAAAAAACACACCGTCTTTTGCTAAGATACCATCGTCAGGAAGGAACACTTCATTCCATCCTGCGGCAACGGTAATGTCAAGAAGAGTGGTTCCAGTAGCGGTTCCATTCTTCAAGGTCAAAGCAGTGACGGCTGTTCCGTAAACCAAGATGTTTTTGATTCTAGCCCTAGATGTACCAACTAAAGCAGGGTTGTCACCTGTATTAAAGTTATACGCCTTTACATCACCATCAGCCATAATAACCTCCTATTAAGCAAGGTTATTGTTTTGCTGATACAGGATTGTAAAGCGAACAAGGCCTGCGTTTGTGGCGGCAGAGGCAGTCACAGTCAAACGAATGTCTGTTGTGCCAGTGTCCTGCCAAGCCAATGCAGCGCCAGCTTGTGTTGTTGGGTACTTACGACCAGCGTCTGTTCCAGATGCAAAGGTGTTCAGAATTGTAGCTGCGCCACCTGCTGTGTCTCCAACACTAAGATTGGTTGTAGCATTAGCGGCTGTAATGATGTCAATCACACAGTCAATAATCTGAGAGTTTGCAGGGATAACAACGTCAGTGACCTGAGCAGCTAAAGCGCCACCTGATAAATCTGCTGAAAATGTTTGAGCCATAACAACTTGACCGACATTTGCAATATCAGTTCCAACTGTTGTGCCTGTAGTGTTTTTGATTGTTCCGGCCTTAATAGGACCAGAAAAAGTGGTAGTAGCCATGAGGAACTCCTTGTCTAGGCTAATGTCAGCCGCCCTATGCGACTGTCAAGGTTCTTATGAATTATAACAAAAGAAAGGGCGACCCGAAAGCCGCCCAATCAATATTTTACCCAGTACGATTAGGCTCCGGGGGAACCATAAACGCCAAGCGGGTCAGAAACGCCGAAGCTGTAACGCTCACGAGCCTTGTAGCGGACGTTGCCTGTGTCAAAGTCACCATCCATTGATGTTGACATTGCTGTACGGACAAAGTGCTTCATGCCGTTTGGAACATCGGTGGTCAGGAAGAACGCATCGTTGTCAGTCAAGTAGTGATTGACACGATAGCCCTGAGCGATTGAACCATTTGAGCGTAGTGCGTTAATGTCGTTATCGGCTGTGCCGACACGCAAGTCTGTCTGAAGCAGACGTGTTGCAACGAACATCAATGCTGGTGGAACGATGAGCTTCTGTGGGCGAGCAGCAATCAACAGGCCGCGCTCGTCAACGAAAGCAGCAATGTTGATGACCGCATCTTCCAATGAAGTCTCGTTCAGGTCAGCGTTAACCGCAGGACGGTTACCGTTCACACCACCTTGGACGGTTGGGTGAGATGTGTTGAACAGAGTAACACCATCGCCAGACTGGAAAGTGGTGAAACCATTGTTCAGCAAAGAAGCTGCTTTGACTTGCTTTGTGTAAGCCATAGCGCGAGCAAGAGCCTTTGTGTAACGTGCTGAAAGCGCGTCATACAAATTATCTTCCATTGCTTCTTCGGTTACAGAGAAGCCCATTCCCACGGTTTCGTGGTTGTAACGGGCTGTGAAGGATTCTTGAGCTGAATCATATGAAATTGCAGAACCTTCAGGCTTTACTGGTGCAGCACCAAAACCTGACAGTTTTACTTCCTCCTCAAAGCTACGCTCTGAGTTCTCAGTTTCATAGATTTCTGCATGTTCGTTTTCGTACTTTTCGTACTCTAAACCAAACAATGCATTTAGACCCGGCAAAAGCTCCTTTAACAGTTGTGCGCGTGAAATAGCCATCAGTTACACTCCTATGCTGAGCCAGTTGTTGAAGAGTGCTGATGGTAATTAAATTTACACACCAGAATCGGGAACGAAGTACCCTTTTCATCACCCTGATCGCCACCGAGATAATCGATGATACGAATTGGGTTCTCAGCATCTGTGCTGATTTCAGAAATGTCCAAAGCTACACGACTAATGTTTAGTGTAGTATTTGGGGCTGTCTGAACGAAAAGTGTATTCTTGCCATAGACATCGCCAACATTTGTTGGAGCGCCATCCGCTTGGATGGTGAACAACGCGTTAGGGTCGTCTACTACAAACGCCATTGCGTCAGACGCAACAGTGCTAGCAGGCCATTTTTGTGAAAACACTTTTTGACCTGAGTTAGGATCGGTGAATGAACACCCCATGAAAATACCGACCATATCGATGGCGGTAGAATCATCACCTGTAGCGGCCTGCTTCTGAATGGTTGTGGTTGTACCATTATCTACAAGCATGGCGACATCGCCAGTGCAGATATTGGTAGCATAACCTGACAAAATTGGGTACTGGCGGAAAACTTCCAATGAACCAGAATCCAATTTACCAATCGGGCGCAGACCGAAGGGAGCGGCTACTGAAGACATAATCATCTCTCCTTCTAATAAGCCATTGTAAAAACGGTAAGCGCCAAAAGTTATATGTAACTTTCGCTACTTACCAAACGATGTTTTCGTAGACCGTTCTGGATTTAGAACAGGCATACGAGGATCTGATTGACGTAGATAGTTGTTATCTACTGAATCGATCTGTTGTGCGTTCATCTCATCGTGAGCGTCACGGCGAGATTCCACATATTCGGTTGAGTTCTCGCAAAGTAGCAATCCTCCAACCTCAACATTACCTTGAAATCGAGAGTCGATATCAGGCAACACTTGTAATTCAGGATGGTCCTCTGCCTTGACTGGCGTCCAACCCTCACGAAATTTAGACGAAACATTGGTGTTATCTGCGTTACCCAAAGTTGATGTGCGTATCCAGCGATATTCAACACCATCGCGTGGTACGGGGGTAGGCAGCATGCCCGGTCTTTGCCATGTTTTTTTACGAGCTGTAACTTCACGAGACTCGTTTGAGCGTGGGGTTCTGTCAGACATTAGATGCCTCCTTCAAGAGTTGCGCCGCATATTGTTCTGCCGAAAGGCCAAGGCGCTTGGCGAGAGCGACTTGTGTTGAGGTTAATTGCACTCTGCGTGGTTTTTTTGCACTCCGCCCAGCGGGGGCAACCACGGAACCAGCTTGACGAACAGGTGCAGCCTCAACTTGCTGCTCATCAAACTTGTCTGGAAACCGTTGACGCATAGATTCGTCAATACGGTTATAATACTCATCTGCCTGTGATTGTGGATTGATACCCTGCTTTACCAGAGACTCATGCACACCAAAGGCATATCCTGTCATTTCTGAGTCATTGCCAAACCATTCGTTCTGTGCTGCCCACGCCTTTGTCTTCGCGTCTGGCTCTGGAACCTTTGGCTTTTGCTGCAACTGAACAGGCTCTTCCTGAACTTCTTGCGGCTTTGGCTTGTAAGACTCAACCCTAAATTTTTCATTTTGCAGGTTGTTTAACTGTTCCTGCGCTTCAATCAGCTTATCAGGGTCTCCTACTTCATAGGCCTGCTTGTAAGCGGATTTAGCACGTTCAAGTTCAGCTTCAACACGTCCCTTTGCCTGCTGTACCAGAACACCTTCACCCTCTTCTAGGGTTTTGCGGAGTTTCTGATTCTCCTCGTAAACCTTGCGAGCGTAGTCAACCGCCTCATCCTGAAGCCTTGAAGCCTCTTCTTTCCGGCGGCGCTCCTCATGATACTCAAACTTTAGCTGCTTAATGCGCTTCTGCACATTTTCGCCATAGCTTGCGATCTCATCGTCTTCCGGTATTTGCGCCTCAGTGTCTTCCGCGCGGCGTGGTTTGTCTTGTTCAGGGGTGTCATCAATGATGTCCACCTCAAACCCAGAGTCTCCAATTTCTTCAAACTGTTCCTCTGCAACTTCTTTTTGCGCTACTTCATTCATGCTCTTGTGTATCCCCTTGGGTCATCGACAACAGCCTCAACGGTGTCGTCATTGATAAGACGGAACTCCTGCTTATCCACCTTAAACCGTGTGCCGGAATAAGAACGGAAAATCACGAAGTCACCTTCTTTACAGTAAGGGCCATTAGGAAACTTTTCAGTGTCCTTATAAGCGTCTGGCCCAGCCTTCACTACAAATCCAATAACTGATGCGGTTTGTTCCGCGTTCTTTAGTGTATCGGTTATGTAAATGCCGGAATCTGTTTTTTCTTTAACCTCAAGTGGCTTAATTAAGAGTTTGTAGCCAGATGGTTCTGGTATTTTCTTTGCAGTTGAAGATTCAACCGTTTTTTCAGCAGAATACATTTCTGTTCCTTTTGCAGTGATTTAGGTTCACAGTACCTCGCAGGTTGTCCCTGAAAGTCTCCACAAATACAATATAACTCATTATCTTGAGTTAGGGAAGTGTCAGGCTTCTTCAAGCCTTTGCTCCAAGTCAAGGATATCACGCTCGATAAGCGCGAGCGCCTCGACTTTGCCGACCAGCCGAACATACTCTTCATGGTTTTGGCATCCGCCACCGGCCATATGGTCAGCGATATCATTCATATAGTTCCTTATTTTATCCCTGATTACTTCCATCATCACTCATCTCCCTTGCCATTTCACGACCAAGATCAATCCCATCTCTTATATCTGCTCTGCGGGCTTGGTCAGCTTCAGTTGCTACCTTAACGCCAAGGCGAGCGCCTTCACGTCTCTCTTCAGACTTCAGTCTGTCTTCCTGAAGATCCATATTTGCTTCCTTTGCCTGCACATCTGCCTGCAATTTGGCTACATCAAGTTGTTTCTTATGCTCAAACTCAGCCTCTTTCAAGGCCAATTCGCGCTGCTGTATTTGAGTAAGAGGGTCTTGCTGCTGCTGCATAGCCTGCTTCTGGGCCACTTCGGCCTGATCCTTGCGGAGTAGCTTTTGTGCCGCCTCTGATGCAAGGCGGGAAATCTCAAGCTCGACATCTTCTGGCAAAGGCTTCTCTTCATCAGGCATTGCCACACCAAGATTCTTTTCAATTTCCTTGCGATACTGGAATGCAACATGCTCAGTAATGTGAGCCGCCATGGCTGCCTGTATTGCGGCAGCGAAGGGGCTTTGCCCCACAATCTCTTGAAGCTTTGGATCTTGCATAGCAGCCATATGCACCTGAATGTGTGCCTCGTGATCCTGATACTTAAACGCTTTTACAGGCTCCTGTTTCAGGATTGCCATGTTTTCAGTAACTGGGTCTGCCGCCTTAATGTCTTCTGGAAGTTTGATGATCTCATCCGCATCTTTAATACCCAAGACCTCTAGCATTTGCCGATGTAGCATGCCCATGTTGTATAAATTAGGAGCTTGCTGAGCTAACTGCATAGCCGCCTGATACTGTACAACACGCTGTGCCATAGTAGACGCATTCGGGTCTGATACAGGGATTACATCAACGCGACCATCAAAGTCACTTTGACGGCTAAAGTCACCTTCCATGTCATAGATATATTCGGCTGGCATGTAATCTTTTACAATTTTTGCCAAAATGCGTAGTTCATTTTTTAGCGCTGCGTGAAGACGTGCCTGAACACCAGACATCACCTTCATGCTTCGCTCCATCAGAGCTAGGGTCGTCCCGACCGGCGCTTGTGGGTTAAGATTTCCGACTTGTACATCAGCAACGGAGCCAATCCGTCTCCCCTCTTCCACGATGTTTCCGAGAAGCTGGTACAATACCGATGATGGTTCCTTGTAAGGAAGGAATGCAATTGAATCCCTAATTGCACCCCCCGGCACGTCCACGTCCCTGAACTCACCCGGCATGAGAGGCGAATCATCGCCCTTAATACGAAGTCCCCTAGCTTTGAGGCCAGCAGGTAAATTGGATAGCGTACCCGCGTCAATAAGCTGTCTAAGAATACTGGTGGCGCTTTTAGCAAGACCACCAATAAGGTGAATAAGACCCGTTCCATAAAACCCAAGTCCCGGTAGGTATCTATAGTGAACAAAGTGCGCTCTTTTACGCTTTTTAATATCTTCCTCATACCAGTTCCTCCGTATAGACAAAACTGTCAAGCTGGACTTATCAATCGTTACAACATATGGACGTGCCAGACCGTCCGGATCATCAAAAGGCTCAGGCATAAGAAGATCAGCATGAACCTCAAGAATGGTGTGACGATCATCGTCCTCTATAACGGCTGTCTCACCATCAATTTCGTCATACTTCTCTTGAATGTCAGAATAATCCGCCTCAGGTGCCGGAAGCTCTACATCAAGGTAGAAGTTGTTAAACTGAAGCTCGGCAATTTCATTTGGTGTTTTCTTCATCACATGCGTATAACGCGGAGCAGTAGCGAGATCAGCGGCACCGTAAGACACAACAAAGTCTTCAGCAGGAACGAACATCGCACATGGCCGCTCCATGATTGGATCGTAATAAACTTTTTTGAATGCTGAACCAGCAAGCGGAAGACGGAACAGCATCTGCTCTGTTTCATCGCGATACTCACTCATCTCCTCAGTAAGAAGATAATTCATTTCTGTCTCAACACGCTGAGCCTGATCAAGCTTCTCTTGATCTTTTTTGCCCATAACTTTTGTGCGTACAGGACCAGACGCAGGAAAAAGCTCGCTCATTGCTTGAGCTTGGAAACGGACAACAGCTTCAGTTAGAACTGGGTGAAACACGCCTGCGGCACCAGCCCAT
>Ga0209630_10002535_pt1 | contig 17524 bp, 13 predicted proteins | sample COG_01_FD_184745 | JGI IMG/M metagenome (GOLD analysis project Ga0209630, IMG submission 184745) | Pelagic Microbial community sample from North Sea - COGITO 998_met_01 (SPAdes) (version 2) | ecosystem: Environmental > Aquatic > Marine > Neritic zone/Coastal water | place: Helgoland, sampling... | reverse complement strand
ATTTACAGATTCAATATATTCCAGATGTAGGTGAGTTATCTATTTTTTGTGGTTCAGTTGTTGGAGCTTGTTTAGGTTTTCTTTGGTATAACGCCCCGCCAGCAAAAATTTTTATGGGAGATACAGGTTCACTTTCTTTAGGAGGCTCACTGGCCGCTATAGCAATTATAGTCAAACATGAAATCGTGTTAGCTATTATTGGAGGCTTGTTTGTTTTGGAGACGATTTCAGTAATCATTCAAGTAGTATCTTATAAATTAACCGGTAAAAGATTTTTTAAAATGGCTCCAATCCACCATCATTTTGAAAAAAAAGGGTGGGCAGAGTCAACAATCGTTATTAGATTTTGGATCATTGCTATAATTCTAGCGTTAATTGGACTAGCAACATTAAAGTTAAGGTAAAAATATGCCACAAATTCAAGAACTCAAAGAACTTTCGTTCCTTGTTTATGGCCTTGGTTCAACCGGAATCTCAGTAATTAAATTTTTTATAAAAAATAAAATAAAAAACTTTAAGATTTGGGACGATAATCAAAAAAATATATACAAACATTACAAAGCAAAAAATTTATTTCAAACATTAAATCAAGTTGATTATATCGTGTTATCTCCTGGAATCAGTTTAATAAAAAATAAAAAATTAAATAAGTTTAAGAAAAAAATAATAACAGACATTGATTTGTTTTATTTAACTAAAAAAAAATGTAAAACCATAGTAGTTACAGGCACCAATGGAAAATCAACAACTTGCAAATTGCTAGCACACCTTTTACAAAAAAATAATTTAAAGTTTTCATTAGGTGGCAATATTGGCACGCCAATTTTAAGTGCTAAAAATACCAAAAATAACTATGTAGTTATAGAGGCATCTTCTTTTCAGCTTTCACATTCTAAATTTATTTGCCCAGATTATGCTTTTTTTCTTAATTTTAGTAATGATCATTTAGATTGGCATGGGAACAAGAATGCTTATTTAAAGTCAAAGTTAAAAATTTTTTTTCTCCAGAAAAAAAACAGTATTGCAATAATAAACCATAAATTAAAAAAATTTTTTATAGAAAAAAAATTCTTAAGCAAATTAATTATTCCTAACTATAAAGATTACGAAAAGATAAAATTAAAAATTAATAATAAATATTTAACTTCCAATATTAATAATGAAAATATGGGTTTCGTTTACACTTTTGCTAAATTAATAGGCATTAAGCAAAAATCCTTTATCGATACAATTAATACTTTTAAAGGCCTACCTCACAGATTTGAATTTTTCTTAAAAAGAAATAATGTTACTTTTATAAATGACTCTAAGGCAACCTCGTTCGAAGCATCACAATATGCTTTAGCTAGCGCTAAAAATATCTATTGGATATTAGGAGGGCTACCAAAAAAAGGAGATAAAATAAAATTAGGAAAATTTAAAAAAAATATTATCAAATGTTATTTGATAGGTAAAAATATTAATTTTTTTAAAAATCAAATTAAAGGTAAAATAAATTTTTTAATAACTAAAAACCTAAAAAATTCAATTATTCAAATTTTTAGAGATATCAAGTCACAGAAGAAAACTAATAAAACTATATTATTAAGCCCAGCTGCTGCATCGTTTGATCAATATTCAAATTTTGAAAGCAGAGGTGAAGAGTTTAAAATTTTATGTAGGAAATATGTTAGAAAACTCATTTAAATATCTAATTACAAACTACTGGAGGTGTATAGACAAAAAAATTTTACTTAGTTTTTTTATTCTATTTTTTTTAGGTTTATTTTTTTCTTTTTCATCAACATCATCTCTTGCAGGAGAGAGACTTAATAAAGATTACTATTTTTTTTTTACCAAACATCTTATTTTTACCTTCATATCCATATCAATCATGATTTTTATTTCAATTATCAAAACAGAAATATTTATTAAATTAATTATACCGCTATTTATCATAGCTTTTTTATTTTTAGCTTTAGTTCCAATAATTGGAATTGAAGTAAAGGGGGCCAAACGTTGGATAGATTTTTATTTTTTTAGACTACAGCCGATCGAAATATTAAAACCTTTTTTTATTTTAATGGCAGTAAAAATATTAACTTTTGAAAGATTTAAAAATTCTCAGATAAAGTATTTGTTAAGTTTTATATTATTATGTTGTGTTATAATTTTATTAATTGATCAGCCAGATTTAGGTCAATCTATTTTGATAACTTTTTCTTGGGTTGCAACTATTTTTATATCTGGTGTGAGCTTAATTTATATATTAATTTTCTTTTTAATTTTTTTAACTTCAATTAGTTTTCTACTTTTATTCTTAACAGAGAAATTTGCCTATGTAATCAATCGTTTGATTGTTTTTTTTGATCCAAGTCAGGGTGATCAATTTCAGTCTTCCTCAGCTCTTGATGCAATAAAATTAGGAGGCCTTACTGGTCAAGGTATGGGCGAAGGCATATTAAAAGAAAGCGTGCCCGAAGCCCATACTGATTATGTTATAGCAGTAATATCTGAAGAATATGGCTCGTTGGTATCAATATTAATCCTGACTATTTTTTTATACATTTCTTTTAGGATTATTAAAAATAGCTTCAATCAAGACAGTCAATTTTTAAAAATTTCTTTAAGTGGGTTAGCGACATTATTAATATTTCAAATGTTTATTCACGCTGGAGTAAATACTAATTTATTACCAGCTACAGGGATGACATTACCTTTTTTAAGTTATGGAGGCTCATCTTTAATTGGTAGTGCTATTTTAGCAGGATTAGTCTTAAACTTTACAAAAAATAAATCTTACTTATATGACTAAAAAAAATATTTTAATTGCAACTGGTGGAACCGGAGGACATATTTTTCCTGCCTACAGTTTGGCCAACTATTTAATTAATAAAAATTTTAAAGTAAAGCTAACCACTGATAAAAGAGGATTTAAATATTTAAAAGATTATAAAAATCTTGATTTAGTTATAATTCCCTCATCCCCTCTAATTAAAAAAACAATTCTTAAGTTTTTAGTTTCCATTTTTATAATTATTTATTCAATTATAAAGTCTTTTCTATTTTTACTGCTAAACAGACCATCAATTATCTTTGGCATGGGGGGATATTCATCTTTTCCAATTTGTATTGCTGCTTATATATTGAGAATTAAATTTATTATTTACGAAAATAATTTAATTATAGGTAAGGCTAATAAATATTTATTACCATTTACATATAAAATATTTGTTTCTTATAAACAGCTTGAGGGTATAGGTGAAAAATTTAATAATAAGGTTTATGAAATTGGTAATATTTTAAGGAAAGAAATTATAAACTCAAATTCCGCAGCTAAAATAAATAAGTTTGATAGTATGAAAATTCTAGTCTTAGGAGGAAGCCAAGCCGCTAGAATATTTGCAGAACAACTTCCTGAAATATTTGAAAAATTAAAAAATGATGGAGAAACAATTAAAGTATATCAACAGTGCCAAAATAATCAGAATGAAAAATTATCTTATTTTTATAAAAAAGCTAAGATAGATCATGAAATATTTAACTTTACAGATAAAATATGCAATTATTATTCTAAAGCAAATTTAGTCATAACACGTTCAGGAGCCTCGGTTTTGGGTGAATTAATAAATTATAAGATTCCTTTTATCTCAATACCTTTACCAACATCAGCAGAAAATCATCAATATAAAAACGCTGAGTTTTATTTAAAAAAAGGATATGGATATTTAATAGAAGAAAAAAATATAAAAAATAAATTGTATATTTTAATTAGACAAATGTTTAATGATAAGCATTTAATAGATAATATTTTAGCAAAACAAAAAGAATACTCAGATAAAAATACTTTTAACAATCTACAAACCCAACTAGAAAAAATATTAAATGAAAAAAATTAATTTAGGTCAAAAAGATATTATTCATTTTATTGGCATCGGAGGTATAGGAATGAGTGGTCTAGCTCAAATAATGAAAAATATGGGTTTTAGAGTTCAAGGCAGCGATCAAAATAAAAATAAAAATACAACTAGCTGTTCAAAATTAGGAATTAAAATATATATTGGTCACTCATCAAGTAATATTAAAAAAGCAACTATCATAGTTAAATCTTCTGCAATCAAAAATAAAAATGTAGAACTTAAATATGCCAAAAAAAATAATGTTCCAATTTACTCAAGAGCAGAAGTATTAGCTGATGTTGTATCTCTAAAAAAAAATATAATTATCACTGGTTCACACGGAAAAACTACAACCACTTCTTTAGTAGCAAAAATTTTATCAGATCAAAAATTAGATCCTACTATCATTAATGGAGGGGTGATTAATTCATTCAATAGCAATGCAAAACTTGGAAAAGGAAATTGGGCAATTTTAGAAGCAGATGAATCAGATGGTAGTTTTTTAAAATTACCTATAAATTACTCAATTGTAACTAATATAGACTATGAACATTTAGATTATTACAAAAATTATAAAAATTTAGAAAAATCTTTTTTGGAATTTATAAACAAAACTCCTCCAACTGGTAAATCAATTATCTGTATTGACAACAAAAATATTAGAAAAATTTTAAATAAAATTAAAAATAAAAACATATTAACTTATGGAGAAAATTTAAAAGCAAATTATCAAATTAAGAAAATTAAATACAACTTTGATAGCACAGTATTTAATTTGCGTTACAAAAATAAAAATAAAAGAATTAAGAATATTACAAATATAAATGTTAAACTTTTAGGAAAACATAACGTTCTTAATGCAGCCGCTGCATCAATAGTATGTATAAATCTTGGTGCTGATATAAAAATCATTAAAAAATCATTAAAAAATTTTACAGGTGTACAAAGAAGAATGACCAAGGTGTTTTCAAAAAATAAGAATGATTTTTACGATGACTACGCTCATCATCCAACTGAAATTAGCTCAATACTTGATGGTGTCAGAAAAGTTAATTCCAAGAGAAAAATAATTAGCGTTTTTGAGCCACACAGATATTCAAGAATTATGTCTTTAACAGATAAATTTTCAAAATGTTTTTCTAAATCAAATTTAGTAATTATTTGTCCATTATATCCGGCTGGGGAGAAAAAAAATTTTAAGTTTAATTTGTTAAGATTTTCAAATTTAATTTCTAAAAATTCTAGAACACAAGTAATAATTGTTAAAAATGAAGCAGATCTAAGAAAATATTTAAAAAAAAATCTTATAAGTGACGAAATTATAATAGGAATGGGTGCAGGGATAATATCGAAATGGATAGCAGGACTTAAACACTCCTTATGATTTTAGAAAAAAATTTTATAAAAAAATTTAATGATGATTTGAAAGCTAACGTAAAGCTCTCTAATTACAGCTGGTTTAATCTAGGTGGTAACGCAGAATACTTTTATAAAGCCAAAGATAAAAATCAACTCATAGAATTTTTAAGAGAAATAAAAGAAAAAAAATTAAAAATAACAACATTAGGAGCTGGTTCAAACACACTAATTAGAGATAAAGGTGTTAAAGGGGTTGTTCTTAAATTAGGTAAAAGTTTTTCTTATACTAAATTAATAAAAAAAAATATAATAATGGCTGGTGGTGCAACACTTGATCGCAAAGTTGCTAATTTTGCAAAAGAAAACAGTTTAACAAATTTAGAATTCTTATCTTGTATTCCAGGATCTATTGGAGGAGCAATTACAATGAATAGCGGTTGTTATGATAATGATATTTCTAAAGTCTTAATTTCTATTCAAGCTATAGATAAAAACAAATTATCAGAAATTGAAATTAAAAAAAAAGATATTAAGTTTTCTTACAGGGGGACCAATTTGCCAGATGATCTAATTATTATTTCTGCCAAATTTCAAGGTTTAATTAGTAAAAAAATAGAAATAGAAAAAAAACAAACAGATTTTATTAAAAAAAAAAAATTATCTCAGCCCAGTCAAATAAAAACATGCGGCAGTACTTTTAAAAATATAAGCAAAGAAAAGAAAGCATGGATGTTAATTAAAGAATCTGGTTGTGAAAACTACAAAGAAGGTGATGCTACAATTTCAAAAAAACACAGTAATTTTTTTATAAATGATGGAAATGCCAAAGCATCTGATATTGAAAGATTAATTAAAAAAGTAAAAAAAAAGGTTTTTGAAAAAACAGGAGTTAATCTTGAATTAGAGATTAAAATAATTGGTGGTTAAAAAAAAATTTAAAAATGTTTTAGTTGTTCTAGGAGGTACATCAGGCGAGAGAGCAATAAGTTTAGACAGTGGTAAAGCGTGCGTAAAAGCCTTAACAAACATGGGTTACAAAGTTTCAACTTTTGATCCCAAAATCAAAAATTTCAACTTAATTAACAAAATAAGTACTGATGTAATTTTTAATGCCCTGCATGGAAAAGATGGAGAGGATGGCGTAGCACAAAGTTATTTTGAGTATCTAAAAATACCCTACACTCATTCTGGTGTAATTAGCTCTTTTAACGCTATGAATAAATTAATTTCAAAAGAAATATTTATTAAAAATAGCATTAAAACTCCTAATTTTTTTTCTATTAAAAAATCAGAATATAGAAAAAATATTTTATTAAAAATTATTAAAAATAAAAAAATCAATTTTCCTATCGTTGTTAAGCCAATTAATGAAGGATCAAGTCTAGGTGTTGAGATCTGTAAAAATAGGAAAAAACTATTTAAAGCAGTTAGTTCACTTTTGAAAAAATATCCTGAATTAATTTTTGAAGAATATATTGGGGGCCAAGAGGTGCAGGTTGCAGTAATTAACGGTGTTCCTTTAGGAGCAATTGAACTTATACCAATGCGATCATTCTATGATTATAAAGCAAAATATACAAAAAAGGCTAAAACCAAACACGTGATGCCAGCAAGAGTCACTAAAAATAAATATAATGAAGTTTTAAAGATAGCAAAAAAAGCTCATAAAATTTTAAAATGTAGAGGTGTAACTAGGTCAGATTTTAAGTTTTTTAAAAATAAATTTTATATTTTAGAGACAAACACCCAACCAGGAATGACAAGCTTATCTCTTGTACCTGAAATAGCAAGACACAAAGGTTACAATTTTGAAAAACTAGTTGAAAAAATTCTTTTAGATGCAAGTGTCAATAGATGAAAAAACGTTTAATAGTTGCTACTGTCGCGCTTATATTATTAACCACTATAACCACTAAACAAAGAATTAATATTACAAAATTTAATCTAAAAAAAATCAATATTGAAAATATTTTTTTATTAAAAGAAGAAGATTTAAAAAAATTATTAATTCCGATAAATGAAAAAAATCTTTTATTATTAAGAAACAAGGAAATTGAACAATTATTAATACAAAATACTTTTATAGAAAGTTTTACAATTAAAAAAAAGTACCCCGATACGTTAAAAATAAAAATAATTGAAAAAAAACCTATTGCAATTTTATTTGAGGGTAAAAAAAAATTCTATTTAAGTGAAAAAATTGAGTTGATGCATTTTAAAAATTTACCTAATTATCAAAATTTACCATATATATTTGGCAAAAAAGAGAAATTTAAGATTCTGTATGAGAATTTATTTGAAATTGATTTTCCAATTGATTTAATCAAAAAATATACTTTACTCGAGTCTAACAGATGGGATTTAGAAACAATAAATAATAAGTTAATTAAACTTCCATTAAAGAATTATAATAAAAGTTTAAAAAATTATTTAGTTATCATGAACAAAAATGAATTTAAAAAATATAAAGTTTATGATTACAGGTTAAAAAATCAACTTATAATGAAATAATCCATGAATAAAGATTCTTTAATACTGTTTTTAGAAATTAACAATTTGAATTATATTTTTTTTGTTGGAAAAAATGATGAGGAAAATAATTTTCAAATTATATTTAAGCAAGAGGTACCTTTAGCTGGTATAGAGGATGATAAAATTTCAAGTTTGGAAAAAGTATTTAGCACAATTAAACAAAACCTTTATTTAATTGAACAAAAACTAGAACACACATTTAATGAAATAGTTTTAATTTTAGACAATTTCAATCTTACATTTTTAAATTTGACTGGTTATAAAAAATTGAACGGTTCTCAAGTTTTAAGAGAAAATATAATTTATATATTAAATACATTAAAGTCGTGCGTAGTTGAAACAGAGAAAAAAAAAAATATATTGCATATTTTTAATTCTAAATTTTATTTAGATAAAAAAAAAATAGAAAATTTACCTGTAGGATTATTTGGTGACTTTTATTCCCATGAATTGTCTTTTGTATTAATAAATAAAAATGATTACTCTAATCTAGAAAATGTTCTCGATAAGTGCGGTTTACAAATAAAAAAAATATTAGTTAAAAGTTTTATAAGCGGCGCTCTTACAAGCAACAATAATAAAAATTTAGATACCTTTTTTTATTTAAAGATTAATGAAAATAATTCTAAATTATTTTATTATGAAAATAATTGTATCAAATCTGAACAAAATTTTAAGTTTGGAGCAGATATTGTTATTAAAGATATTTCTAAAATAACTTACTTGAATTTTGATACAATTAAAATGATTTTAAAACAGATGGAATTTAAAGAAAATATTAAAGAAGACGAGTTAATTGATAAATTTTTTTTTAGAAAAATTGATTACAGAAAAATAAAAAAAAAATTAATTTATGATATTGCTTTAGCTCGAATAGAGGAAATGATTAAAATTATACTTTTTAAAAATATCAACTATGTAAATTATAACAAAATATCAAAAAATATTTTTTTTGAAATAGATGATAGAGTTACTAGTAATTTTTTAGAGAAAATCTTTAAAATGGAAATTTCAAATAGAGACAGCTTTAAAGTTAATCTTATTAAAAACACATCTTATGATTGCATGTTGCAAACGGCTTATGAGATTGTCCATTTTGGTTGGAAAAAAGAAGCCATACCTATTATTCAACCAAAAATTTCCCTAACTAAGAGGTTTTTTGAGGCAATTTTTGGCTAATCTGTTTTTTTTAGAAACATTAGTTGTTTTAAAATTTAATTAACCGTGAAGTATAAAATTACATAATGTTAAATTTTTACCAAAAAACCCTTTCAAAAAAAATAATTTTTAAGGGGATAGGTTTGCACTCAGGACGCAGTTCTACAGTAAGTCTACTTCCAGCTGAAGAAGATCAGGGTATTGTTTTTAAAAGGATAGACTTAAATAAAAACAATTTAGTAAAAGCAAATTTTGCTAATGTTTCCTCAGCAAGATTATGTACAACTTTAAAAAATAATTATGATGTAAAGGTTTCTACAGTTGAACATTTGCTAGCTGCGCTTTACATAACAGGAATTGATAACGTATTAATTGAAATTAACAATGAAGAAGTGCCTATAATGGATGGTTCATCAAAAGATTTTATTAAAGCTATTAAAAAAGTTGATCTAATAGATCAGACAAAAAAAAGAAAATATTTAAAAATCTGTAATAAAATTGAATTAATCGATGGAAAAAGAAAAATTTCCATAGAACCGAACACATCTCTTGAAGTAAATTTTCAGTTAAATTATGAAAATAAAATAATTGGCAGTCAAAAAAATATAATTAATTTTCAAAAAGATAATTTAAATGAGGTAATTAGCTCAAGAACGTTTTGTTTATTTGAAGATATTGAAAAAATTAAAAAACTTGGCCTTGCCAAAGGTGGATCGCTCGATAATGCAGTTGTTGTCGCAAAAGACAAGGTATTAAATGAAAATGGACTAAGAAATGATAAGGAATTTGTTAATCATAAAATTTTGGATTTAGCAGGTGATTTTTTATTATCTGGTCATAGAATACTAGGTAAAGTTGTTTGTTATCACGGGGGACACGAGTTAACAAATTTATTCTTGAGGAAAATATTTGCTACTAAGTCAGCTTTTCAAATCTTTGAATTAAAAGACTTCAAATTCTCGAAAAAGATTCAATCCAAAGAATTTGAAAAAATAGCAGTTAACGCTTAAAATTAATATTTAAATATTAATTTAATCAATTTCTGATAATACTTAAATTATGTTGTTTAGGATAATATTAATTAGTGCATTAGTAATCAGTTTATATTCTTGTTCAAAAAAAGACGAAATTATTTATGAACCACAAAAAAAAATAAGCCCTTACAAATTATATGAAGAAGCGATGGTTGCATTTAATGAAAATAATTTTTTTTTCGCTAGCAAAAAATTTAATGAAGCCGAGTTAAATTTTGGAAATATAGAAAATGCTGCAAAATCTGCAATAATGTCAGCTTATTCACTTTATAGTATAAATTTTTATGATGAAGCTTTAAATAGTTTAGATAATTATTTAAAAATTTATCCTGCAGATAAAAATGTCATTTATGCACATTATTTAATTGCTGTTATATATTTTGAACAATTGTCTGATGAAAAAAAGGATATAGATCCACTATTACAAGCTCAAGAAAAGATTAATTTTTTTTTAAAAAAGTATTCTAATACAGATTACGCTATAGACTTAAAATTTAAAAAAGACCTTATTGAAAATCAACTTGCGGCTAAAGAGATGTACATAGCAAAATACTATATCTCTGTAAAAAAATGGATTCCCGCGATAAATAGATTAAAAATAATTGTCCAAAAGTATGATAAAACAATTTTTATAGAAGAAGCATTGCATAGACTTGTGGAAGTACATTATTTTTTAGGTTTGGAAAAAGAAGCAAAAAAATATGCTACTATTTTAGGTTACAATTATAATTCTAGCGAGTGGTTTAAACAATCTTATAAAATTTTAAATAAAGAATATAAAATAGTAAATAAATCAGAACTAAATAATAAAAAGAAGAACGATAAAAGCTTTATTAAAAAGATTATAAAAATGATAAAATAAATTTCATGAGTGAAAAAGATGAAATTATAAAAAATTTTAAAAATTTAATATTTAATATAAAAAAACATAATAGGTTTTATTACGTTAATGATGCCCCTAAAATTTCAGATCAGGAATACGATTTACTGAAAAGACAGGCATTAGAATTTGAAAAAAAATATACTTTTCTTAAAAAAATTTTTACATTAGATAACTTAGTAGGATCAAAACCTTCTAATAAATTTAAAAAAATAAAACATTTAACGCCAATGCTTTCATTATCAAATGCATTTAATGATCAAGACATGAATGATTTTTTAAAAAAAATAAATAATTTTTTGAATAAAAAACAAAATTTTATTGAATTAATAGCAGAACCAAAAATTGATGGTATATCAGCTTCATTGCTTTATGAAAATGGAAATTTAATTAAAGGTCTTTCAAGAGGAGACGGTTATACAGGAGAAGATATTCTTAAAAATTTAAAAACCATTAATGACATACCTAAAAAAATAAATTTTAAAAACTTACCAAGTTTATTTGAAGTAAGGTGTGAAATTTATATAGGAAAAAAAGACTTTATTAAAATGAACAACAGATTTGCAAACCCGCGGAATGCAGCTGGCGGTTCTCTACGTCAAAAAGATCCAACAGAAACTGCCAAAATGCCTTTAAAATATTTTGCTTATGGTTTTGGTTTAGTTGAACCAAATACTTTTAATACTCAATCAGATTTTTTAAGTAAAATATTAAATTGGAATTTTGTAACTAATCCGTTAACAAAAATTATTAAAAGTTTTGATCAAATTAAAAAACACCATGAAAAAATAAATCAAATTAGATCTTCCTTAGATTATGATATAGATGGTCTTGTTTTTAAAATAAATGATCTTAATTTACAAAAAAGATTAGGCAACACTTCTAACTCACCTAGGTGGGCCATAGCTTATAAATTTTCAGCAGAAAAAGCAGTCACTAAAATAAAGGATATACAAATACAGGTTGGTAGAACAGGAGCTATTACCCCTGTGGCTAAAGTAGAGCCAATAAATGTTGGTGGAGTAGTAGTATCAAACGCGACTTTACATAATGAAGATGAAATTGAAAGAAAAGATATTCGTATTGGAGATGTAGTCCAAATTCAGAGAGCTGGAGATGTTATTCCTCAAGTAGTATCAGTTGATATATCCAAAAGAGATAAAAAAAGTAGAAAATATATTTTTCCAGAAAAATGTTTATGTGGTTCAGAAACGATAAAAGAATTTAGCAAAAGTACAAAAAAACTTGATGCTGTTAGAAGATGTACAAAAGGTTATAATTGTGATTTTACTGCGAGGGAAAAACTTAAACATATTGTATCAAAGGAAGCCTTTAATATAGACGGGCTAGGAAAAAAGGTGATCGATCAACTTTGGGATTTAAAGTATATTAAAGAACCATCAGATATTTTTATTCTAAATTATAACAAGATTAAAAAGTTAGATGGATGGGGTGAGATATCTATCAATAATTTAAAAAAAGCTATCGAAAAATCAAGTATGATTTCTCTAGATAGGTTCATTTATTCAATAGGTATTAGACATATAGGTCAAGAAAATGCAAAAATTTTAGCAAGTTTTTTTAGCTCAATAAAAGAATTTATAAAATTATTTGACTTTAAAAATAGAAAAAATTTTTTATTAAATTTGGCAGATCTAGATGGAATGGGTGAAACTCAAATTCAGTCTATAGATAGTTTTTTTTCTAATGATACCAATACAAGAATAGTTAAAGATTTAATAAACAAACTAAATATCAAGAATTACACTATAAAAAAAAATAGTGGAAGATTTTCAAATAAAAAATTGATGTTTACAGGAGGCTTCGAAAATATGAGCAGATCTGAAGCTAAATCTATCGTTGAAAATAATGGAGGAAAGGTACTGGGATCTATTTCTAGAAAGCTTGATTATTTAGTAGTTGGCGCGTCCAAACCTACAAAAAAAAAAATTGATCAGGCCAAACAATTAAATATTAAGATTATTTTAGAAAAGGATTGGAATAAGATTTTAAATAGTTGAGCAAGCTTTTTGAAGTTCTAATAACTCGATTTTATTCATAAATTTTTTTAGATTTTTAAAAACAGTTTTATGATAATTATTAAGCCATTCTTTTTCGTTTCTATCAAGTTTCTCTGATGCAATTAAATCTTTATCTATTGGTGCCATTGTTAAATTTTCAAAAGTCATTTTCTTTTTTTTACCTCTTTTAACATAAATAAGATTTTCAATTCTAATACCGAATTTATTTTTTTCATAGTAACCTGGTTCATTTGAAACGACCATACCTTCTTGAAAATTGATTGTATTCCTTTTTGAAATGGCATGAGGCCCCTCATGAACATTTAGAAAATATCCTACCCCATGGCCAGTTCCATGCGCATAATTTAAGCCAATTTGTTTAAGATATTTTCTCGCACTTTCATCAATTACTGATCCGGAGGTATTTTTGTTAAGTTTAAAATTTGCAACAGCAATATGTCCTTTAAGAACTCTAGTAAAAATGTCTTTAACTCTTTTATTTGAATTTTTTAATGTAATAGTACGTGTAACATCTGTTGTTCCAAATTCATATTGTCCCCCTGAATCAACTAGGTAAATATCTCCTTTCTTTAATTTTCTATTTGTCTCGTTCGTTGCTTTATAATGAATGATTGCCCCATTTGGTCCTGTTCCCGATATTGTTGGAAAACTCAAAAATTTAAATTTTTTATTTTTTTTTCTAAATTTTAATAATTTTTGTGATGCACTTATTTCAGTAATATTCTTTTTATGAAAATTGTTCTTAAGCCAAAACAAATATTTAGTCAAAGCAACACCATCGTAGATATGTGTTTTTTTTATATTTTCTATTTCTTGTTTTCCTTTAATCGCCTTTAAATAATAAATGGGATCGTTTAAATCAAGTATTATATTATTTTTGTAAATAATACTTTCAAAAAAATAAGAACAAGAATTTTTGTCAATTATAAATTTTTTTTTTTTAATTTCTGAAAGTATTTTTGCGCAGTTTTTAATATCTAAAAATTCAATTCCTTTGAAATACCTTTTTAAAGAAGGTGATATTTTTTCTTGTTCACAAAAAAATTTTATGTTTTTATTTTTATTAATTAAAACATAACTGTAAGGGATAGGAGTATATTTCGAGTCATTACCCCTGATATTAAGTAACCAGGCATTATTTTCACTTGCGGTTATAAATAAAAAATCAGATTTTTTTCTTTTTAAAAAATTATAAATTTTATTTATTTTAGATTGATATTTTTCACTTACCGAACTATCTGGCAGTTTATAAAATTTATTTTTATTTTTTTTTATTTTTCTTTTCCAAATTTCGTCAATTAAGTTTTTAGCAAGTGGTTTTAATCTACATTTGCTTTTCTCAAAAAATACAGATAAAGATTTTTTCGTAAATAAATTAGGATCAAAGCCAATTGTGATTTTTTTTTCTTTTAAGATATCTCTTGGCATTTTATCTGGAATTGTAATAATTTTAAAATATTTTCCACTTTGGTTGTTGGCCTGTAAAGTATATCTTCCGTCAACAAATAAAAAATTTTTGTTATTAAGTATTAGAGCAAAACCATAAGATCCAGAAAAATTTGTTAAAAAATTTAGTCTGTCATTATGATCCGGTATATATTCATCGAAAAATTCATCGTTTTTAGGAATAATATATCCATCTACTTTTTCCCTCTTTAAAATTTTTTTTAATTTCTCTATTTCTTCCATTTTATCATTTTATTTTTTTTATACCGATCCCAACCAGGACTTCTATATCCTTCATCAAATTCAATAGAATTGTCTTGATTGAAATCAAAGTCATCATTTTCACGTAAACCGATTTCATTTTTTTCTACACTTTCATCCGGTATTTCATTAATAAATCTTGATGGCAAAGCATCCATCCAATCCCCGTGATAAGCTCTTTTCATTGCAAAAGATAAATAAGCCTCTTTTTTTGCCCTAGTTATGCCTACATACGCTAATCGTCTTTCTTCCTCTAGGGCAAAGTCCCCTTTTTCTTCTAAAGACTTTTGATGAGGAAATAACCCTTCCTCCCAACCAGGTAGAAATACCACGTCAAATTCTAAACCCTTAGCAGCATGCATCGTCATTAAATTGACTTTTGCACCTTCCCACTCTTGATCTATTGAAGTTGCTAATGCAACATGTTCTAAAAAACTCTGTAAATTATCATAGTCTTGCATAGCTCTTAATAGCTCTTTTAAATTTTCTAATCTATTTTCATTCTCTAAATCTTTTTTATTTTTTAACACTGATGAATATCCCGATTCATCTAGTACTAGTTTTAATAAATCAAAATGTTTCATTTTTAACGAGTCATTACGCCATTTTTGAATTAAGTTTATTAATTGGTTTAGTACAGTTTTTACCTTAGGTTTAAAATTTCCTTTCTCTATTAACTTAATAATTGAGTCTTCTAGACATAGCTTGTAAGTTTTTCCGTAAGTATAAATTTGGTTTAGTGTACTTTCACCAACTCCTCTTTTAGGTGCGCTAATAACTCTTTCTAAAGCTAAATCATCAAATTTTTGGTTAATAATTCTTAGATATGATACTGCATCTTTTATTTCTGCTCTTTCATAAAACTTTATTCCTCCTAAGACACGATACCCAATTCCAACTTGTAGAAATCTCTCTTCAAATTCTCTTGTTTGATATATTGCCCTTACTAATATCGAAACATCATTAAGAGAATATTTTTTTTTAATTTTTTGTTCAATTATATCGCTGACACCTTGTGCTTCTTCCTTGCCAGTTCTGTAACAATTTAGTTTCACAAGCTCACCTAGGTTTGCTGAAGACCACAATTTTTTACCAACTCTATTTGTATTATTTGATATCAAATTAGAGGCAGTATCCAAAATATTTTTTGTAGACCTATAGTTCTGCTCTAGTTTAAATACTCTGCAGTTTTTGTAAATTTGATCGAATGTAAGGAAATTCTTAATTTCAGCTCCTCTCCAACTATAGATTGATTGATCGTCATCACCAACGCAACAGATATTTTCTTTATCATTTACTAAAAGGTTTAACCATTTGTTTTGAATAAAATTAGTATCTTGAAACTCATCAACCAGAATATATCTAAAATTCTTTTGATATATTTCTCTTATGTCTTTGTGTTCTTCAAAAAGCTTTACACAAAATAAAATTAAATCTCCAAAGTCAAATGCATTTAGGTCTTTAGTTTTATTCTGATATATTTCATAAACTTTTAATATTGATTTAATTATCGAGCCTTGTTTTTCTATTTTTACATTTTTTGGTAAAAGACCTTTATTTTTCCATTGATCAATATGGTACATAATTAATTGAGGTGAAAATTTTTTAGCATCTAGATCTTCTCCTTTAACAATATTTCTTATTAATTTTTTTTGATCATCTGTATCTAAAATCGTAAAATTACTTTTATAATCTAAAGCTTCTGCGTGCCTCCTTAAAAATTTAACACTTATTGAGTGGAATGTTCCTAGCCAAGGGACAGCATTAGAGTTCCCTTTTACATACTGCATAACTCTATTCTGCATTTCCTTCGCAGCCTTATTTGTAAAAGTCACACATAATATTTGACTAGGCCATGCTTTTTTTTGATTTATGATATGAATAAGTCTTGTGGTTAGAACTCTTGTTTTTCCAGAACCAGCACCAGCAACAATTAAATTTGGACCTTCTGTGCTAAGAACAGCTTTTTTTTGTTCTTTGTTTAGGTTTTCAATTAAATTATCTATGCTATTCATAAGAGAGAATTTTCATTTATATACTAGTTATAAAAATAAAAAAAATGATAAATAAATTTTATAAAACAATTCACAATAAATATTCTATATATTTTAGATTTATTTTTTTTTTAAGATATTTGTTTGGTTTATTTGCTTTAGCTATTATCTTATTTTTATTAATTCCAACTTTTTTTAATTATGAACAAAGGGTAGGTGTTTTTAAAGATTACCTTATTAAAAATTATGATTTTAAAATTTTAAAATATGAAAAAATAAAATTTAATTCGTTTCCGATTCCATTTATAGAGCTTCAAAATGTGTCGATAAACCAAGACTCACTTCCAGAGGAGCTAACTGTAAAAAAATTAAAAATATATCCTAAATTATTGAGTATCTATAATTATAAAAATTTTCAAACTCACAAAATTATTTTAAAAGAGAGCAATATTATTTTAGAAACTTATAATTTAAAATTTTTTGTAAAAGAAATAATTAATCAAAAAAATAATTTATATTTTGATAATTTAAATATAAAAATTTATAATGATATCAAGTCACTAGCTTCATTAGAAAATATTAAGTTTATCAATTATGGATATAAAAAAAATATAATAGTAGGGAATATTTTTGGTAAAAAATTTAAAACAATAATAAATGAAGATTTAAATAATATAAATTTTAAACTTCCTAAATCTGGGCTAGATATAGAAATTGAAATCAGGAAAAAAAATGATAACGATTCTATTAATGGTATTTTTAAATCAAAAATATTAAATACAAATCTAAAATTTAATTTTAGTTACGATGAAAATTCTCTAAATATTTATAATTCATTTTTTAGGAGCAAGGATCTTTCTTTTAAAAATGAAAGTTTTATTATTTTTGAACCTTTTTTTGAAAGTGTATCAAAATTTGATATTGAAGATATAAACGTAGA
>Ga0209630_10002534_pt1 | contig 17526 bp, 15 predicted proteins | sample COG_01_FD_184745 | JGI IMG/M metagenome (GOLD analysis project Ga0209630, IMG submission 184745) | Pelagic Microbial community sample from North Sea - COGITO 998_met_01 (SPAdes) (version 2) | ecosystem: Environmental > Aquatic > Marine > Neritic zone/Coastal water | place: Helgoland, sampling... | reverse complement strand
AAATCCGTCTTCTGGTGGATATGTTGGTTGGATTTATACTACAGAAAACGCATGGAGAAGATTTGGTAGTGTAAGAATTAATGAAGGTTCTGATGATGTTGTATTTGATACTATCGGAATCGGAACTACTGGACCTGGTGATTGCACTCTGAAAGTTGGTTCAGGAACATCTGTATTCTGTGTTGATGGAAATGGAGTTGGTATTGGTTCAACTGCAAATGGATTTAAACTTCGTGTTATTGGCGAATCTAGATTCAGTGGTTCTGTTGTTGCAACAGCATTCACTGGTGATGGTTCTGGACTTACAAATCTACAGAATGACTCACTGTTTAGCACTGCTGGTGTTGGAACAGGAATATTCCCGGTAAGTTTACTAAATGTTGGTATTGGTACAACTAGACCAGACCAAAATAGTGACTTAACTGTTGGTGCTGTAGGTGCTTCTGGCACCACGATGATCGTAAGATCAGAAGCAAGATTTTCTGGAATTATCACTGCCAATGATGTTACGATTACTGGATTTAGTACAGTAGCAGGTGCCTATGACATCAACAATACCTCCGGTAGAATTACTGCTGGTATTGTAACAACAACAGATCTTCTGGTTGGTGCTGCTGGTACTATTATTACTACGCAGGTTGGATTTGGTTCAGTTGGTATTGGTTCTACCAATCCTGTCACTGGTCTTGATATTAATGTTGCCGCAAGATTTAAGTCATACTCTGAGCAGGTAAGTGCTATTTCTGTATCATCTAATCAGGTGACACTTGACTTGTCAGCAGCACAAACGTTTACCGTAACTGCTGATGCTGATGTCACAGAGTTTATTGTAAACAATCCACCAGTGGGTTCGACTAACTTTACTATAAAAATTATGCAAGATTCTACAGGCAATCGCTCTGTTGGAATTGACACCTTTAAAGACTCACAAAATAATCCCATTCCAATATATTGGCCAGGTGGAGTTGTTCCGGTGGTCACTGTAGGTGCAGGAAAGTCTGATATCTATTCCTTTAAGACATTCGACGGTAGTAATCTTACATCTGGTCTGTACGGTGTCGTTGGAGGACAGAATTTCTCATGAGTCAAGGTTTATTCCCCAAAATAGTAACAGAGTTGGACCTCAATGGTCCAATTCTTTCATTCACTAATAATCCAGTCGGAGTTGCTACCACTAGTGGAGCATCGGTTACACTTTCAGGATTTGCTACTGCTACTTTTGCTGGCACCGCCATTCCTGATAATGCAGGAACTATTTCTTACCAATGGTATGAATTAAATGTAGGTGCTTTAAGTGATAATACTGAGTTTATTGGAACTGGCACTACACAACTTACAATATCAAACTTAGTAACACCAACAGATAATAATAGAAAATTTTTCTTACAGGCAAATTATAATCCTGCACAAGGTCAGACTGGTAATGCTATCAACGAACCTTTACAGTCTGGTATAGGAACAATTACAGTTATTCCAAATGTGGAAATTGTTGCACAACCGCCCAATGTTCAGACAACTCGCAATACAGAGGTAACATTTGCTATCGATGCGAGTCTTACTGACAGTACCTATGGTGGAGTTACATATCAATGGATGGTTGATGGGGATATTGTAAGTGATGGGTCAGTTTCTAAAGTAATTTCATCCTCCACTACTGTTTCAACAGACGTTGATAGAACATTCACATCCGATGGAAATGTGCGACTGATTAACGCAACAAATGTGGTTTTAGTTGTTGCTGGTGCTGCTGGTGGTGGAGGAGGTTCTGACGCAAATGGGTCTGGTGGCGGAGGATTTGATGGGAGAGTAGGTAGATTGCCATATATTGATGGTGATAGAACTCTTTCATTCAGAATAGGAAGAAGAGGTAATGGTGGAGGAACGGGCAATCAAAATGCTGGTGGTTCTGGTGGTGCTAGCAGTTATGCAAAAGGTGGCGATGGCGGCGGAGCAGGTGGAAGTGGTTGGTCTGGTGGAGGAGGAGGTGGTGGTGGTGCCACTTCTGTCTATGATTCTGAAAAAGATGGATATACTATTGTCTCTGCTGGTGGCGGTGGTGGAGGAGGAGGATCTCTTAATAGACCTTCGCCCGGATCTGCACCAAATGCAAGAGGTGCAGGACTAGGATTTGGACGAGTTAGAACTGCAATGAGTAGTGGAAGTTCATCACCTGATCCAGGTAATAATGGTCAGACCCATAATGGGGATGGTGCCGGTGGTGGCGGTGGTGGTGGTGGTTCTCAACCAAGTAACTATCCTGGCGCGGGTGGCGGCGGTTCATCTGGTGGAGATAATAGTAGTGGTGGAACTCCTGGTAATGGTGGTGCTAGTGGATATGATGATAGGTATGCCACGTTTAATTTTGACGGGTATGGTAATCCTGGCGATGGATATGTGAATATAAAATATACGGGACTTTCAGAACAAGATACTTCTGTAACGAGAATAACAAATATTACTGGAAGTGGAGGACCAGAATTAAAACTTAAGTCAAATCAGGTTGGAATTCAAACAGTTCAATGTATCGTTTCAAGCGATGTTGCACTTGATCTACCATTTGATAATACAGATACAAATTCTCCTGTACTTAGCGATGTTGTGAACTTTATTACTGTTGACACACCAGAGCAATATAATATTAATATTGAAGGAATTGGAAGTTCTTCTGAAGCGTCAGTATCATCTGTCAATCTTTTCAATGGTGATTATGAATTTATTGTAAGTAAAGTAGATGCAGATAATGGTAGATTTACTAAATTATATTCTTTTTACTCCCCAGATAAAGACATTGATGTGGAGATGGATCTTTATGGTGGTAAGGGTGATGATGCAAATAGCAATCAGGGTGGTGAAGGTGGATATTCTAGAGTTAGATTTACAATGCTTCAGAACACTGAGTATGTGATTGCAGGACTTACTGAAACAATTAACACTCCATTTGTCTACAGAAAAGCAACTTTAATTGCTTGTGTTGGTGGTGGTGGATTTGGTGGAGTTAATGGAAGAGGCGGTGATGGTGGTGGTATCGGTGTTTCTGGAGAAGATGGTAAAGGTAGAGGTGGTGGAGAAGCTCCTATTACTATTGGACCAGGAGAAGGAGGTCAAAGAGCCCGATTTGGTAGTAAATATGACGGTGCTGCATTGACTGGAGGACTAGTTGAAGATGATCATCAAGCACCAGTTCCAGAAAATGGTGATAGCGCACCATGTACTAGGGGAGTTTATTGGAGACAGCAAGGACTTGCTCCATGTGATGATATTCCATCTGGAAATAAGTTTAAATTATCTGATGGGACAGAAGTTACTAACACTTCTAGTTTAATTACTAGAGGTTATAAAGATGGATATAATGCTATTCAAACAGCAGGACTTGGAATAGCAAATGGTGGAGATGGTGGAAATGGTTATAGTGGTGGATTTGGTGGAGATGGTGGCGGAGGTGGTGGTGCTTATGGATACACTGATGGTTCTGTAACTGTTGTTGATACTCAACTTGGCGGTAGTGAGGAAGACGCTAAAGTAATTCTGAGAGTTGTACCCTCCTAAATACCTAAATAAACATATAACAATAAACGGGGGAGAGTGAACCCGAATTATGGCAGTCAATAAGAATTTTGTCGTCAAAAATGGGTTTGAGGTCAATACTGACCTTATTCTTGCAAACACCAATACTAAAACAGTTGGTATTGGATCTACTTTACCCCAACACTCTCTTGATGTAAGAGGTGGTATCGGTGCTACCGATATTATCATTACTGGACTTTCTACTTTCAGGGATGACCTGCAAGTTGGAACATCTGGTAGTGTTTTTTATGTAAGTGATGCAACTGACAACGTTGGTGTTGGCACTTCATTGCCAGCGTATACTTTAGATGTTCGTGGTCCTGTTAGTACAGGGACAACAGCGTTGTATGTCTTTGGTGACATGCACGTCACTGGTGACCTTGAAATTGATGATTTCACTCTTGACGAGTTATATGTTGCCGGAATTTCTACTTTAGTAGGATATTCTACATTTAGAGATTATGTCTTCATTCAAGATGGATTACAGGTAGCTGGAGCAGGACTTACTGCTATTACCTTTAATTCTGGTATTTCTACTTTCACTGGAAATGTAGATATCAACTCTTTTGCTGATATTAGTGGTAATGTAAACATCGGTGGTATTACTACCATTGGTGGAACTGTAGACATTAACTCTAGTCTTAATGTCACTGGAATCACTACTCTTTCTTCATCGGGCGGTATTACCACTACTGGTGGAGATCTTTATGTTGGTGGTGACTTATATGTTCTTGATGATGTTGTTTATGATGAGGTTACTGGTAGAAGAATCAACGTTAGTACCGCGATTACTACCAAAGACTTCTTAGCAACTGGAATCGCTACCGTTGGTACTGCGATTACCATGTATGGTTCTACTGGAATCGTAAGTGCTACGGCATTTTATGGTGATGGTTCTAACTTAAGTGGTATTTCTACTGAACTGACAGCAACTATTGGTGTTGGATCTGAAGGAACTTTCATTGGTGCCGGTGCAACGATTATTGACTTCAAAACAACATCTGGTACTAATGTCAACTCAGTTGATTTAAATGCAGGCATCGCAACAGTCACCATTCAACCTGGTGTATCAATCGGACTCGCAATCGCTCTTGGCGGTTAATTTAATAAATACTCTTAACACATAAAGGAAGATGGCAGAACAGTTTTCAAATGCATTAATAAGAGCAGCGGGTATTATGACCAGTTACTCTGGCAGCACGATTGGTGCAGCAGGAACCACGATTACGGTTACTGCTAATACTGGTATTGGTGTTTCTGACTTGATTGATAATCAGAATTTTATTGCAGGAACCAGAGTTGCTCAAATTGTTGGCACAACGATTTATTCAGATCGTAACTCAACAAACGGAGCAAGTGCAACTAGTCAGGTTGTAAGATTTCTTGGTCCAACAACAGCATATACTTCTCCTGCTGCAACTAAAACTATTTTAGTTGGCGGAACTTTTGCAAATAATACAAATAACAACATTAACGTTACTGTCGAACTTTTGGATAGTAGTGTTGGAGTTACCTCTACTGGTTCGGTTGCAATTGCAAGTAAGATTCCTGTTCCTGGAGGAAGTTCTTTTGTAATCTCTGATACTGGAAAAACAGTATTAGAATCTAGAGATGAAATAAGAGTATATTGTGATACTGCTGACGCTGTTGATGTAAGTCTCAGTGTTCTCACAGGAGTTAGCTAATGCCAGATAGAAACGGTTATATAGGAAGAGCACCGTCAGATTCGGCGGTATCAGTTGCAAGACAGAATTATACTTCTAGTGGAATCACAACAGATTTTACTTTTAGTTCTGGATATGTTCCTGGTTATTTTGATCTTTACATCAACGGTGTAAAAGTTATTGAAGGAAGTGACTATACTTCCTCAGATGGTTCGACGTTCTCAGTATTAAATGGTGGTACTGCGGATGGTGATGCCCTTGAGGCAGTAGCATATAAAGCATTTAACGCTGCAACTGTTACTAATGCATCAGATCTTACGGTTTCTGGAAACCTAACGGTAAACGGAAGCGCAACCTTTGCTGGTTCAGGAACGTCGGTTTCTTTTGCAACAACAGCATTTAATCTAAGCGGCACCCCTGACATCACTGTCAGAAATATCACTGGTGTTGCTGCTACTTTTTCTGGAAAAGTTTCTTATGAAGATGTAGTAAATATTGATTCCATTGGTATTGTCACTGCTAGATCTGGTGTTGATTTTGGTGTGTCTGGTGTTGGTGGTACGATTACTGGAACTGGTCAAGCTCAGTTTGCTGGTGTTGTAACTGCCACTAGTTTTGTTGGAGATGGATCTGGATTAACAGGTGTCGCATCCACCGATAATATTATCACTGGAACTGCTGCAACATTTAATAATCTTGTAAATGTTGGCAGTAACATTAAAATAGATGCTGCAAGTGGTATTATTACTGCAACTGGAGTAAACGTTACTGGTATCGTTACCGCAGCATCGTTTGTTGGTTCTGGTCAAAACTTAACAAATCTTCCAGCAGGTGGAGATTCTCTTGATGTTACTGCATCATTATTCATCTAAATAAAGGAAAAACAGTAAGATGACGCTCAAAAAGACACAATTATTAGATATTACATCTGTTACTGGTATTGCTACAGTTGGTATCCTTACTGTTGGAGTAACACAAACTGCAGGTGGAGTTGGTATTGCATCAACCACCTATATGAAAAATATTATTATGCACAATACTGGTCTTGGTACTGCAAGGGTTTCACTCTACGTCAACCCCAATACCACACCAGTTCTTACAGGTTATGGAATCACGGCAAATAGATTCTTGAGAGTAGATATTGCACCAAATGAAACAACATTCTTCGAAAGTACATATCCAATTGTATTAACACATAACGACACTTTGTCGGTAGAGATTAGTGCTCCAGATGCCGGTGGAACTGGTATTGGTTCAGCAGTAAACTTTATCGTCAATGGCGACACTGATGTCTAATTATGGCTCCTATCAAGACCAACAATCCATATGCATCATACTTTGATTTCTTCAGTAGGACTGGTACTGATGCAGTAACTGCTGCACCTCCTGGAGCATCACCAGCAGGTTTAACTGCAACTGGTGGTGTTATTAGTGATTATGAGAGTGGTGGAACATATTATAGAGTACATACTTTTACATCAACAGGTAATTTCGATGTAACCAATCTTGGTGATGGTACTTACCCTTCAACTGTTGCAATTCTCGCTGTAGGTGGAGGTGGTGCAGGTGGACAGCATAATGCTGCTGGTGGTGGTGCTGGAGGATTGTATGAAGGTGGATCGGCATCAGTGTCAGTTGCTCCATATACGATTACTGTTGGTGGTGGCGGTGCTGGAAGTAGTCCAAAAGATCCTGGTTCAGGACCATATCTCTCAGGAGGAAATGGTACAACAACTACAACGGGTGGTATAATCACAGCAGCACAGGGTGGAGGCGGTGGTGCAGGAAATGCTCCATCACCAGGTTCTGGAAATGGTGGTTCTGGTGGTGGTGAAGCTGATGGTCAAGGTGCAGGATTAGGTAGTAGAGAAGTAGGAACAAATAATCCTACACCATTTCAAGGTAGGGATGGTGGTGCATCGAATCCAACCGGTGCTGCTGGCGGTGGTGGATATGTGAGCGGTGGTGGTAATGGTGCTAGTAACACTGGTGGTACTGGTGGTGCTGCCACCCCAATTAGTATTACTGGAACTGCTGTTTTCTATGCTGCTGGTGGTGGTGGTGGAACAAGAAGTGGTGGAACCGGTGGTGCTGGTGGAACCGGTGGCGGAGGTGGTGCTGGTGGAGTTGAGGGAAGTGGTGGCAATGGAACCACAAACACTGGTTCTGGTGGTGGTGGTGGTGGATATCGAACGTCACCAATTATTTCCGGTGGTGGTGGATCAGGTGGTTCAGGAATTGCTATAATAAGATATCAAATAAAACAAAATCAATCACTTGCAAAAGCAACCGGTGGTAGTGTTACTTTCCATGGTGGTAAGACCATCCACGTCTTTACTAGTTCTGGTGACTTTAACGTTACCAATGGTCCATTGGCCACAGAAGCATTAGTCATTGCTGGTGGTGGTGGAGGTGCTAAAGAAAGACAAGCTGGTGGCGGTGGTGGCGGTGGTGCTGTTCATCATACAAGTTTAACCCTTGCAGATTCTACTCCATATGCAATTGTAGTTGGTGGTGGTGCTATTGGAGGTAGAAGCGCTACACTAGGACAAGCAGGAACACCTTCAACTATTACAGGATCTCCAATTACAACAATAACCGCAAATGGTGGTGGTCAAGGGGGTGGATATAACGCGGTTCCTGGATATGCTGGTGGATCTGGTGGTGGTGGTGGATCGGGTTCTGGTGCTAATGGTGGCAACGCTGGCCCTGGTAATCAATCACCATCTGGTGGTGGAACTGGATATGGAAATGATGGTGGTGCTGGCAAACTGTATAGCACTTTAGGTGCAGGAGGAGGCGGTGGTGCTGGTGGTGCCGGCGGTGCTGGTGGAACTGGAGGTGTTCCAGGATCTAAGGCAGGTGATGGTGGTGAAGGAATTGGAACACCTACAGTTTCTTGGTTATCTCCAGCAATTACTGGTTTATCACCTGATGGCAAATTTGCAGGTGGTGGTGGTGGTTCTAATTATGGTCCTGGATCTGCCCCCATTGATGATGCTGGTTTAGGAAAAGGTGGTGGTGGAAGAGGTAGTACTGGAACAAATTCATGGACATATGCTACTGTTCAAAATGGAACTGCAAATACTGGTGGTGGCGGTGGTGGAAGTTCCTATGTTACTGGTGCACCATATGTTGAATATGGTGGTAATGGTGGTTCCGGTATTGTCTTAATCGCGTATCCAACCTAAACATAAATAACTAAAAAGTATATAAGATGGGCATTCGTTCTCAAAATAATCCATTAGCAGCATACCTGGATGTATTTTCTAATACTGGAACGGATGCTACTGGTGCTGCTCCTAGTTCTTCTCCAGGAATAACAGCAACTGGTGGTGTAGTCAGTACTTACACTGATAGTGGAAATGTTTATAAAGCACACGTATTTGCCGCATCAGGAACTTTTGAGGTTTCTTCTATTGGTGGTTATGGCGCAAATATTGAATATCTTGTAGTTGCTGGTGGTGGCGGTGGAGGAGGATCAAACGCTGGTGGAGGTGGTGCTGGTGGATTGAGAACTAATTTACCTGGAGTTCAAACTGCTGGCGGAACCCCACTAACAGGAGCAACATTCCCAGCACCAGCTACAGGTGGAAACGGAAGTGGTGTTTATACTGTAACAGTTGGAGGAGCAGGAGGTAGTTCTAGAGGTATTGGACCTTCAAGTGAACGTAGAGATGGAAGGGATGGAAGTGATTCATATTTTGGACCACCTTCAACTCCAAATGGAATAACCGCATCTGGTGGTGGTGGAGGAGGAGCAGAAAGTAGTCCTCACCCATTAGGTGGTGCTGGTCACCCAGGTGGATCTGGTGGCGGAGGTGGTGGTTATAATGGACCAAGAGCAGGAGGATCAGGAAATAGTCCTCCATTCTCACCAATTCAAGGACATGATGGCGGTAATGGTCAAGAAAGTCCTACCAGATATGGTGGTGGTGGCGGTGGTGCTGGTGCCGCTGGTGTTGAAAGTGGTCCTGAATGGGGAACTGGTGGTGCTGGTGTTCAAGTTGCTATTGCAGGACCAACAGCAACTACATTTACTGGTGTAGGTGCAAAGAACCCCGCTAATAATCAATATCAATACTTTGCTGGTGGTGGTGGAGGTGGATGGAATCCAGATCCTCCATCCAATCCAAGTCAAGGTGGTGTTGGTGGAGGTGGTGCTGGTGGTAACGGAGATCCACCAAGTGCTCCCACAGTTGTGGCAGCAATACAGGGTCAAGGAACCACTGGTGGTGGCGGTGGTGGTGGAACCAACAATGAACCAGGAGCAGGTGGTGGTAGTGGTATTGTTATCATTAGATATCAAATAGGACAAGATATAACAGCCAAAGCAACTGGCGGTACAATAACTCAATTTGCTCCAGATTCACCCTCTCCAATGGCGGGTAAGACTATTCATACTTTTGTTACTTCTGGAGTATTAACCCCATCAGGAGATACAATTGCAAATACAGATTACCTTATAGTTGCTGGTGGTGGCGGTGGTGCTGCTGCCAACGTAAGTGCCGATGGTGCTGCTGGTGGTGGTGCAGGTGGATTATTGACAACTCATCCCGATTCTCCAGTTAGAAGTACTGAAATCACTCTTCCAGCCAGTCCTACGACTGTTGTTGTTGGTGCTGGTGGCGGTGGTGCAGTTCAATCACTTCCATCACCAGCACCTTCAGGTAATGGCATACCTGGTTCAATATCATACTTTGGCACTCCACTGATCGCATCAGGCGGAGGTGGTGGAGTTCTTGGTGCAAGTGAAAATGGAAATGACGGTGGTTCTGGTGGTGGTTCATCAGGTGGTGGATCTGCTGGAAATGGTGGTGCTGGATCGAAGTGGTCACCTGATGCTCCAGGTTATCCTGGCAATGCTCCTAATCAGGGTTATGCTGGTGGTAAAGGAAATGTAGCACCAATCAGCAACTATGGTGCTGGTGGTGGTGGTGGATTCCTTGGAGTTGGTGAAGGTGGTGGTGATGGTGGTGGTAACGGAGGTGTTGGTGTTGATATTTCCATCTCAGGTACATCTACTGGATATGGTGGAGGAGGTGGCGGTGGTGCTGCTGTTCCAAGACCTACCACTCATCACGGAACCGCAACTCATGGTGGCGGAGCTGGAGGAACTGGAAATCCCGGAAGCACTTTTGCCTCTGCAATAGGTCAACATGCTACAGCAGGCACTGGCGGTGGCGGTGGTGGTGGTGCTGGAGGACCATTCCCAGGTCTGCCAACAGCTGACGTACAAATAGCTTATGGTGGTAATGGTGCTCCTGGTATTGTCATCATTGCATACCCCACATAAATAACCCAGGACAATAAAGTCCTAAATATTAAAAACATTAAACTTAGATATTAAACATGGCTCATTTCGCACAACTAGATGGTGATAACATCGTCACTCAAGTCATTGTTGTGAGCAACGATGACACTTCCGACTCAGGTGGAGTAGAAACAGAAAGCATTGGCGTTGCTTTCTGTCAGAAACTTCTTGGTGCTTCTACAAACTGGAAGCAAACTTCTTATAATGGTAATATGAGAGGCAACTATGCAGGTATTGGATATACCTACATGAGTAATGTTGCAACCCTTGGAGTTGGTTCGACTGATATCTTTATCTCACCACAACCTTATGCTTCTTGGTCAATCAGCACCACAGCAGCACAGTGGGAACCCCCATCAACTCCTGGTGCGGCACCTACACTGACTGATGATCAAGTCGCAGCAGGTAGTTATTACGTATGGAACGAAAGTAATTATGATGCAGACCCAGCAACAGCATGGGTTCTAACCACACCTGAATAAATCACAAGGAGGGTCTTAACCCTCCTTTTTTTATTGACATAAATAACTAAAAATAAAAGTGCGATGGCAATAGGTAATCCTATAACATTAACAAATAATGTTGCATCTAAAACCATCAGTGTAACTGCAACAGCAGATCAAACGCTGTTTACTGTCACTGGTGGTTACCGAGTCAATCAACTTTCAGTATTTCGTAATGGTGTTCAACTCTCACAGAGTTCTGATTATACTGCTAATGATGGTTCGTCAGTTACGCTAGTATCTCCTGCTAATTTAGGAGATACGCTATTATTTGAAATTTTTGATACTTTTAAAGTTGCAGAAGCAATTCAACCTTCTGTTGCTAATCAAACAATCAACGGCAACTTAACTGTCACTGGCACTTTGACTGGTGCTCAAATTGGTATTCAGTCTGCTGGAACTGTTGTTGGTGCTGCAAAGACTCTAAACTTTATTGGAACTGGTAATACTTTCCTTGACAATGGCAACGGCACTATTGACGTTTCTATTTCTGGTAGTGGTGGAGGTGGATTAGGAACTGCCATCAATTTCTCTGATGGCACGGCATCTCCATTCAGTTATATTGATAGATTTTCTCAGGTAGCTGAGGATATGTTACTTGATGCTACAGTTGCAGGTGTCAGTACATCTATTATTGTGAGTGTCAGTCCTAATATTGAGATCAACTCTGGCGCTGCTGTGACAGTCGGAGCAGGAAAAACCATGATTATTGATATACTTCAAATCGGAGATCTCTGATGGCATCACTTAGAGTTAGTAACTTAAGAGGAAGATCGAACGGAGAATCCCCTACATTACCAGATGGTGGTGTTGTTACCGGCGTTCTTACCGCGACTTCATTTTCGGGTAATGGTTCTGGATTAATTGGTGTTGCATCAACAGATAATATCATTACTGGCACGGCTGCAACATTTAATAATCTTGTTAATGTTGGAAGTAACATTAAGATAGATGCAACCAGCGGAATTGTGACTGCAACTGGAGTAAACGTTACTGGTATCGTTACTGCAACATCTTTTGTTGGTGGAGCAGCAAATCTTACAGGTCTGCCTGCAGGATTTAGTGAATTAGACGCCGCATTATTTAACTAAATAACTAAAAAGATATACCAATGGGACTCAAAAGAACTAAACTATTAGGAATTCAGGCAGTTACTGGAATTAACACCGTTGGTATTTTGACTGTCGGAGTTACTCAAACTGCTGGTGGAGTTGGTATTGCATCAACCACATACCTGAGAGGTGTGGTAATGCATAATACTGGACTTGCTACTGCAACTTCATCACTTTACGTATATCCAAGTGGCGAAAGTAATATTACTGTGGGTCAGACGGCATATAGATTAGCAAGAGTTGATCTTGATTCTAATGAAACATTCTTCTTTGAGGCAAACTACCCAATTGTGCTGACAGACAGGGAAAAGATTGTTGTAGAAGTTACAGCACCAGCAGCAGCAGTGGGAGGAGCAGGTATTGGTAGTGCTATCAACTATCAAATCCTTGGTGATACGGATATCTGAGGTAATTAAAAATGGGAGCACGATCTTCAAGGCAAGAAATTAATAACAATACTACTGTTAATGCAGGGCATTCTTTAGACTATAGAACATCTAAATTTATCCCGGAAAGAGGTGGCACCAATTTCGTCCCTGCTAAAAGTGGAATTGACGCAACTGGTGGAACCGTTATGGAATGGTTTGATCCAACTCCTGGTAAATATTGGAGAGTTCATATTTTTGATACAAGTGGAGCATTTGTAGTAAATTCTCTTTCACCTATCACACCGGAATCTGTGGAGTTTCTTCTCATTGCCGGTGGTGGCGGCGGCGGTGGTGCTGCTGGTGGCGGCGGTGGCGGTGCTGGAGGTGTTCTCCACCACCCTGCTTTCCCTGTTATTGCTGCAACATATCCAGTCGTTATTGGTGCTGGAGGTGCTGGAGACCCTAACGGAGGAACTGCTTCAAGTGGCAGCGTTTCAACTATTGCGGGACCAAATCCAACCGTAACTGTTAACGGCGGTGGCGGTGCTGGTGGCGGTGACGGTAATGATGCTGCTAATGGAGGATCTGGTGGAGGAAGTTCAGGTGGTGGACCTGGTACATATGGTGGAACTGCTACATCAACTCAAACAAATTATACTGGAGCAGGAACAGCAACAGCATATGGAAATAGTGGTGGAAGAGGATATCATGTAGGAAGTGCTTTTGTAAATGGTGGTGGCGGTGGCGGCGCTGGTGCTGCTGGAAAGGACTCAACTCAAAATTCTTACCCTCGACCTGCTCCAGAACAGAATAATGGTGGTGATGGACAACCATTTAGTTTAACAGGATCTCCAATCTACTTCGCAGGTGGCGGCGGTGGTGGTGGTCACTACACAGGAGGTACATCTGGGAATGGTGGACAAGGTGGAGGCGGCGGTGGTTCATGTCAGAACCAGGTGGCAACTAGTGGTGCGAATGGGTGGTCAGAAGGTATGGACGGAATGTTGTGTAATGGAGCAAGAGGATCTGGTGGTGCAGGTGGTAAAAACACTGGATCTGGTGGCGGTGGAGCTGGAGGTGGTCCTAGTGGTGGACGAGGTGGTGATGGTGGACCTGGAATTGCTATGTTTAAATATGAAATTACTAGTACTGACTACAGAGATCCTTCTAGTGCAACTGGAGGAGATATTTACTATACCTCCAGTAAAACGGTTCATGTGTTCAGATCATCTGGGTCATTAGTTGCACCTGCTACTTTTGGTTCTAAAACTGCTGAATATGTCGTAATTGGCGGTGGTGCTGGCGGTGCTAATGATATTGGTGGAGGTGGAGGTGCTGGAACCTGGAAAGAAGGTACAACACCTTTATCATCAGGCATAACATATCCAATGGATATTGGTGGCGGTGGTGCTGGTGATGCTAATGGAGCTGAATCATTCATAGGACCACCTGGTTCAAAAACAGTTTCATCTCCAGGTGGAGGTGCTGGTGGAACTCCTCCATCCAGACCTGGAAAAGCAGGTGGTTCTGGTGGTGGAGCAAGAGGAAATGGCAATGATACTGGCGGAAACGGAACCGGTGATAATGCACCAGCAGAACCAAGACCAGCATCTTCCCCTTCAAATGGATATGGTAATGATGGTGGTGCAGCTAGCCCTGGTTCATCTGGTGGTGGCGGTGGCGGCGCTGGTGGTGTTGGTCAAGCAGGACAAAGTAGTGGTGCTGAAGGGGGACTTGGATTAAGATTACCTGCAACATTTAGAATTGCTGCATTAAACGTTGGATATCCTGGACCATCTGGTACTGATCATTGGTTAGCTGGTGGTGGTGGATCTAGTGGTTATCCTGCCTATGTTCGTGGAACTGGCGGAGCTGGCAACATTGATTCAGATAATGGTCCCAGTGGATATGCCGGAGCAGGTCCCGGTACTGATGGTCCTGCTGGTCCTGGAGTTCCTGCTCTAGTAAATTCTGGATCAGGTGGCGGTGGTGCTGGTGGCGGAGAACCAAGAAGCGGTGGTGCTGGTGGTTCTGGTATCATTCTTATTGCATACCCCACCCCTTCCTAAATAACTAAAAATATAAACTCATGTCAAAGTTACAAGTAGATGACATTGTAAATAAGGATGATACAAGTTCCGTGGGATTTTCTCGCGGAGCAGTTGTCACTGGAGTTGCTACGGCGACATCATTTGATGGTGCTTTGACTGGTAATGTAACTGGTAATGTATCTGGTTCATCCGGAAGTTGTACTGGTAATGCTGCAACTGCTACAAATGCTACAACTGCAGCAGAGGCAACAGAAGCAATTGCTGCTAAATCTGGTAGTGCATTAGAAACATCAATTAACGGAAAGACATCACCAGGTAAGGCAATCGCATTGTCTATGGTCTTCGGTTGATAAATAAACAAAAGAGGTATTATAGGTAATGGCTGCACCTAATATAGTAAATGTTACAACTATCACAGGGGTAACCACTTTTCATGCTGGTATTGCTGCAACGACTGGAGGAAAGGGTACTTTAGGTATCACGACTGTGGTATCAAATGCAGCATCAAGTGGTAAGGTATTAAAGATTAATTCACTGGTTGCAGCAAGTATAGGATCAACCACTGGAGTCACTCTTCAGTACTTTAATCATGTCAATCATGCCTCTGCTGCGAGCACAGTATCAATTGGTATGACATTATCAGTACCAACATTCTCCACACTTGCAGTCATTACTAAGGACAACTCAGTATATTTGGAAGAAAATACTGCACTTGGTATTTTTGCACAACCAAACACAGGAACTATTGACGTAGTTTGTTCATACGAAGAAATTAGCTGAGGAGGATAAACCATGGGATATCTAGGCAGACGCATAGGTTTATCACAAGACCAGGGAGACTCTAATCCAGGAGCAGCAGGTGGTGCTGTTGGTGGTGGATTATTAGATTTATTTGCACATGGATATTTTGAGAGACAAGGAGATATTTACAATGATCCTGGAGTAGCACCAGTATCAGGTTTAACAGCAACTGGTGGTATTATTAGTGATTATGTTTCTGGACCAGCAATTTATAGGGCACATGTCTTTACATCATCGGGCACTTTTGATGTAACTGCTCTAGGATCCAACTCACCAACAGCTGAAGCAGTAGAGTATCTTGTAGTTGGTGGTGGTGGCGGTGGTGGTTATGATGCAGGTGGCGGTGGCGGAGCAGGTGCATTTAGAACTAATCTAGTAGGACATCCACTAGCACAATCAACATTTCCAGTATCAACTTCACCAGGCGAATACACAGTCACAATTGGTGCTGGTGGTGCTGGTAGTGCCCCTGATACTCCAAATAGAGGGCTTTCGGGAGGAGATTCTATATTTGGATCAATCACTTCTCCTGGAGGAGGTGGTGGAGGTGGAGTAAGTCCACCACCAGCAAGAACTGGTGCTGATGGTGGATCTGGTGGTGGTGGTGCAATGAGTTTTAATGGTGGAAAAGGTGCATACCCAGGTTCACCAAACCCATCACCATTTAGAATGGGATATGATGGTGGAAATGGCACCGATAATGGAAGTGATAATATTGCTTCTGGTGGTGGCGGTGGTGCTGGTGGTGCTGGTTCTAATGGAACTGCACCGGCTGGTCCTGGTGGTGCTGGTGGTGCTGGATCACCGATTGCAATCGAATCTGCAACTGCTAAACTTTATGCCGGTGGTGGTGGTGGAGGTGCTAAATCTGGTCCAGGAACTGGCGGTCCAGGCGGTGGTGGTGCTGGTGGACATAGACCTTCTACTGCAGGCACTGCTGGAACCTATGCTACTGGAGGTGGTGGAGGTGGAGGTGCTGTATCCCCCCCTGCTGGTGTTGGAGGATCTGGCGGTTCGGGAATTATAGTAGTTCGTTATCAAATAGGAACAATACAAGCAGCAAAAGCATCTGGTGGTGTTATTAGTTTCTATGGTGGTAAGACCATCCATACATTCACAGACTCTGGTAGTTTTACCACAGAACCAAATTGGGATGCTGGAACAAATGAAGTAGAATATGTTGTAGTTGGTGGTGGTGGTGCAGGTAATGGTGGACCTGGACCATCTAGCGGCGCTGGTGGTGGTGCTGGTGGATTTATTACAGGAACAACAACAATCAGTCATCCATCACCAACAACAGTTCAAGTTGGAGGTGGTGCTGCGTCTGCGATAAATACACGGAATGGTGGCAGCAACTCATTTTTTGGTCCGCCTCTAGCAGCATATGGTGGTGGTGGCGGTGGTAGACATATTAATAGTCAACCAAACCCAATTGAAGATGGACAACCTGGTGGATCTGGTGGTGGTGCTAATGATGGTGGTGGTACTGCTGGATCTGGTAATCGCGCTGGTGCTGGAAGTGGGAGTTCAGCACCAATAACACCGCAAGGTAATCCTGGTGGTGCTGGTGCAGGTAATGGTGGATCAAATAGTGTCTCTGGTGGAGGTGGTGGTGGTGCTGGTCAAGCAGGACAAAATTCTGTTGATCAAGGTAGAGGTGGTTATGGTGGATATGGAAAACAAGTACCAGCAACATTCCAAGATCCGATTTCTGGTGTAGGAGTTTCTCCAAATCCAACAATATATAATGGACCAAACAGTGGAAATTATTGGGTTGCTGGAGGAGGCGGTGGTAGTGGTTCGGCACCACCATCACATGGAGCAACTGGATTAGCTGGACTTGGTGGTGGCGGAGTTGGATATGGCAATCCAAGTTCTTCAATCCCTGGACCAAGAGTGATTATGGATGCAGTTCAAAACACTGGCGGTGGTGGTGGTGCTTTCCACGGTCCTGCCGCAGGTACTATTGCTGGTAATGGTGGTTCCGGTATTGTCCTCATTGCATACCCTACCTAAATAACTAAAAAGTAGATAAGATGTCACAGTTATTCGTTGACAATATAAAGAATAGAACAGGTGGTGCTATTGGAGCACCATCTGGAGCAGTTGTCACCGGAGTTGCTACTGCTACTACTTTTAGTGGTAATGT
>Ga0209630_10002531_pt1 | contig 17544 bp, 13 predicted proteins | sample COG_01_FD_184745 | JGI IMG/M metagenome (GOLD analysis project Ga0209630, IMG submission 184745) | Pelagic Microbial community sample from North Sea - COGITO 998_met_01 (SPAdes) (version 2) | ecosystem: Environmental > Aquatic > Marine > Neritic zone/Coastal water | place: Helgoland, sampling... | reverse complement strand
ACGGGCGTCCCTTTATTTCGTTCTGGGTTGTATATTGAGATCCCCGAAGGACGTTTTTTAGTTGCCGAAGCTTGCTCTGGTATTAGCTTTTTTATTGCTTCTATCGTGATCGGAAATTTGTACGCGTACATGAATTTACACTCTCCTGTACGCCGTATCTTGTTTGTGGGCTTAGCCATTTTATATCCGATATTAGCGAATGCGATTCGTGTCTATGGAATTATTTTAACGGGGCATCTTACTGATATGCAACATGCGGTAGGAGCCGATCATCTGATTTACGGTTGGTTCTTTTTTGCGATTGTCATTATTAGTTTAGTATTAATCGGAGAGCTTTTTCGCCGTGGCGATATAGTTCCTGACATGATCACGGTTCCCCCTATACCGCAACCTGAATATCGTATGCTACCGGTGTTTGGCATTATCGTCGTTTTGGTCTTAGGGATTATCTGGAGTGTTAACGTTGCGAATCCAGTGCCGTCACCCACTGCAAAGCAATCGATTCCGATGAGTTTTGAAAGCGCCACTATCGCGTCATTAACTGCCACGCCGTGGCATCCGGAATTTAATGCTGAGGCTAGTCAAGATAAGCAAACGTTGACCCATGCAGGCTTGGATTTTGAAATTTATCAAGTAGCGTATTCTGCCGAAGAGGGCGAGTTAGTCGGGTTTCAAAATAAACTCTATGCCCAGGAGCGCTGGACCTTAGTGGATACATCTTCACTCGATTTTGATAATGGCTTGAGCGTCTTAAAACAAGATGTCATTTCGGTTCGTTCCGAAAAGCGTGATATTTATTTTGCTTACTGGTTTGACGATAAATTTTATACCAGTAAAACACGAGTAAAACTGGCTCAAACCTTTGCTTTACTGTTACATCAATCAGGTGAAATGCGCATGTTAGCCTTGAGTGTTGAATCACCTAAAGATAGTCAAATTACCCGACAGCAACAAGCATTAATTAAGTCTGTGTTTGCTGAGTTTGCGAATAACGCAGGCCAGCTCGATAACATTACCAGCCAAGTAAAGAGAGAATACTAATGGCTATTTTATTTATTACTCAACGTGTGCCATATCCCCCTAACAAGGGAGAAAAGTTACGAACATATCACCAGATTAAGCATTTATTGGATAAGGGTTATGGTATTACGGTTGCTTGTCCTATTGCTGATAAACAAGAAGCTGAGTACGCTCAAGCACTCACAGATAAATTAGGAGTCGAAGTGATCAGTGCGCCACTTCGCAATACGGCGTTATCTTATGTATCTGCAATATTAACAGGCCAGTCGTTGAGTGAGGCTAAGTTTTATTCAGCGCAATTAACGTCTCTTATACATCAAGCGTTAATTAGCCAAAACTACACTGCAATTATTTGTAGCGCCTCTAGTTTGGCACAATATATATGGGATCTTCCATCGGCTTTGGCAAACTCGATGAGTTGTATCAAAGTGATGGATTTTATGGATCTAGATTCGGATAAATGGGCACAATATGCAACTAAAGCGCCGTGGCCGATGTCTTGGGTTTATAGTCGTGAAGCCGAAAAAGTCAAACAACTCGAACAGCGTGTGGTTGATCACTTTGACCGCTCGTTTTTTATCTCACAAAAAGAAGTCGATTTATTTGAAAGTCAAAATCCACATCTAATTCAACGTCGAGTGCTCGCAATAGGTAATGGCATCGAAACAGAATATTTTTCACCCAAACCGATTCAAGAAAAGCAGGCTTTGGAGACCTATTTATTTGTAGGGGTGATGGATTACAAACCCAATATCGACGCAGTGTTATGGTTTTGTGAGTACGTTTGGCCGAGTATTTTGCGACGTACTCCACATGTAAGATTTGTGATTGCTGGGATGTCACCCAGCAAAGTCATCAAAGACTTGGCTAAGCAACCTTCGATTCAAGTAACGGGATTTGTGGACAATATTTTACCGTATTTTCATCAAGCAGATGTCTTTGTGGCGCCGTTTCAAATTGCACGAGGAGTACAAAATAAAGTATTACAGGCTATGGCGTGTGGTATCCCCGTCATCACAAGCTCATTAGGTGCCGAAGGGATTGAGGCGGTTCATCAAAAAGAGTTATTAATTGCTAATAATACCAATCAGTATATGGAAATTATTGAACAGTTGACCGATCCTAGACGTTATCAAGTAGTGGCAAATGCTGCAATTGCGCGTATTGAAATGGATTATTCTTGGGATGGACAGCTTAAGTTATTAAACCAGTTAGTTACACCTGAAGAGAGTCCTTTAGTCGATATTGCAAATGCTACCGGCTCAAATCCATCAACCGATTCACATACAAACACATCAACTCCAGGTCAATGTGCATGAAAGCCTTAGTCCGTGCAGCATTTATCATCACCGCGCTACCTTTAGTTATCTTATTTAGGTTGCTTGCAATGGTATGTCAACGCGATGCAATCTGGCAAAGTGTTATGCAGTTCTTGAGCTTGTTACCCGGGAAAATAGGCTGTTATCAACGGGTGGCATTTTCTCGATTAACGATGAATGTATGTGCACCTGATGTTGTGATTGGTTTTGGTACGTTATTTTCACATTGTGATACGGATATCAATAGCGGCGTGTATATTGGGCCACAATGCAATATTGGCACGAGTTATATCGGGACTAATACCCTATTAGGTAGTGGAGTACATATTCTAAGTGGTAAACATCAACATAGTTTTTCTGATCCCAATGTGCCAATTAAAGACCAGATAGGGGTATTTGAAAAAATCGCTATTGGCGAAAATTGTTGGATTGGCAACGGGGCTATTATAATGGCAGCGGTAGGCAGCAACAGTATTATTGCCGCAGGCAGTGTCGTCGTGCATGACGTGCCCGATAATGTGATCGTTGGCGGGAATCCGGCAAAAATCATTAGGAGGCTCGATGTTGCTAAACAAGTTTAAAAACATCCTGCTCATATTTTTCTTGATCAGTAGTATTGGGTTTATTGCGATTAGTTATTACGTAATACAAACTGATACGGGGAGATATTACTTCAAAAAGGTCAAAAACAAGATTGTTCCTGAAGAGCGCAATGTTGGGTTTGATACCCCAAAACGAGTAGACAAGTTATTTTCATTAATGCAATTAGAGACCCCTTCCGATCACCTCGTTACGATAGTTAAAAATGTTGATGAAGCCGTCCTTGCCGTAGAATATGCCCGTAAAATAAAAGGAAATGCCACAATTTTGTTCGATGATGGTATTTATGATTTTAGAAAGACGTTAAACATAATCGTACCCAACGTGCACTTTAAAAGCCTGCATCAAGATCCTGAGCGGGTTATTTTTAAAGGATTAGGTAATTTTAAAACCGTTGGCGTGCATAATATTATTAAAGTAGAGCGCTCAGGTTTTGTAATTGATGGGATTACACTAACAGAATCCCCAAATCATTTGATTCAAATTGCTGGCGAGGCGGATGCAGATAATCCGATTATCCGTAATTGTATTTTCCAAGATTCGTATGAACAGATGATAAAAGTGAGTTACGACCTCATTCGTTATCCAGAAAATAGCTCTGATTATGGTCTGCTTGAGAACAATATTTTTCAATACACCAAAGGCGTTGCTGAACATTATTATACGGGTGGCTTAGATTGCATAGCCTGTAAACATTGGACGGTAAAGCGCAACGTATTCAGAGATATTTCCAGCCCCTTTCAATCCACGGCACAATATGCAGTACATTTTTGGACTAATGCGCAAGACAATCAAGTGGTAGAAAACTTATTTGTGAATAATGATCGGGCGATTGGATTTGGTATGATTTTTTCGGCGATCCAAAATCAAAACTTACAGTTTTATAATCAAGGCGGGCTCATTCAACGTAATGTAATTTTTCATAGTGATAGTAATGATAATCATGCGGATGTAGGTATTGGTTTGCATGGTAGTCCGGATACGGTTGTCAAAGACAATATTATCTACTTTGAACATGACTATCCTAATGCGATTGAGGTTCGTGATGTCCTCAGCACAGGCGTCATAATTACTGACAATATCATTAATAAAAAAATACAACTAATTAATGGTGCAACCGTCATCGAAAAAGGCACTAAGCAAATCAAAAAAGAAGATGTTATCAATGGATTGAATAAGATCCTTTTAGATCTAAAGATTAATTCTATATACGAATAATTAGAGGTAAACATGGACGTTGAAGGGTTAGGGAAATTAATCATGGTGGTAGCCCTGATTTTAGTGGTGTTGTTTTATAGTAAAAGTGACTCTGGAGAGTAATATGATTTCAGATATTCTTACTCTTATCATTTTGTTGCTATTTATTATCAAAGGATATAATCGGCCAGATATTGCGATGTGCAGTTTGGTGTGGATCAACGCATATAAGCCACAAGAAACCTCGTTTGGATTTTTGTCCGGTCAGCCACTTTCTATGTTCATGACGCTCTTTTTTTTCGTGGTTTTGTTTACTAATTTTCGAAAAATTCGAGTGCCGTCTTCGTTCATGTATCACTTTTTAGCATTAGGGTTAATGCTGACAATCTCTATTTCAACGTATTTAGCGCAATTTCCTGAAGTCGCATTTATCAAATATGATACTGCGATTAAAACATTGATCGTCACCTACTTAATCCCATTTGTGATAATCACAAAAAAACAAATCGAATTATTTGTCTGGACTGCCGTTATTTCTCTCGCCACTTTTGCTGTGTTTGCTGGTGTAAAATCGTTACTTGGCGGTGGGGGGTACGGTATTGCCCTAATTAGTGGTTCGAGTATGTGGACAGAAGGGAGTATTTTGACTAATCAAATGATTAGTTTAATCCCTGTGTGTTTTTATCTCTATAAATCCTCTGAATTTGCGCAAAGTTCGGTGTTCATCAAGTTATTGGCGTTAGGATATGCATTGTGCTGTGTCTTAACATTAGTCGGGACACAGGCGCGTTCTGGGTTAGTATGTTTAGCTATTTTGTCTATTGCTGGCTGGTTTTATAGCAAGCATAAGGTTCATTTCAGTATTGGGATTTTGATTTTACCTTTACTCATTTTACCTCTAGCACCTGATGCGTGGTTTGAGCGGATGAGTACAATCCAAAGCACTGATAGTATTCAAAGTGAAAAATCAGCGATGGGTCGGGTAATGGTCTGGCGCTGGACGGTTGATTACGTGTCTGATCGCCCTTTCTTTGGTGGCGGTTTTTATTCCTATATGGCCAATTCTGGACAGTTGCAAAGCTACGCAAAAGGCGATGAGGTCCTCATTGATACGGTAGGATATAAAGCGTTTCACAATATTATTTTTGAAGTGCTAGGCGAAAATGGTTATGTCGGACTGTTCTTCTATTTAGGCATGCTATGCTATATATTTTTTTCGAACCTACGCAATGCAAAATCAGCAGACCCCAATATTCAAGGGCTTGCCAGGGCATGTATTGTTTCATTGTTAGTGTATTGTGGCGGCGGTATGTTTGTTAATTACTCGATGTATCCATGGCTTTATTTTGTGTTTGGGATCACCGTTTCATTAAATTATTATCGTGAAAGTCAACAGCTAGAGTCAGCGAATCAATTAACTAATACGCAAACCAAAGAGAAAGAATTGGCTAATCTTCGGATGTCGGATTATTCGCATATCACGCCTAGCAGGCCGTATTAATGAATATCGCTATCGATGGCAGGACCATCTGTCAAAAACAACGTGGTATGCCTATCTATTGTGATAATTTAATTTGGTTTTTGGCTTTATCTCGTTCAGCTGATCAATTTTATATTTTGATCAATAGCGGCTTTGAGCATAATGAGCCCAAAAACGATTATGACCGGCGCTTATCTCGTTTCCGTGCACTAGCAAACATCCATATTGTTGATATTCCATCGGATGGGTTTATGGTATGGGAGCAATGGTTACTGCCTCGTGCAGTCAAGCGTTTGGGGATCGATTTATTACATATGCCCGCAAATCGAATATGTTTAACGACGCGTGTGCCTCAAATCGCTACGATTCATGATGCGATGGAATGGAAAGGGCTACTGTTCCCCAAATTTGCTCTTTCTAAGATGCGAGGTTGGGTTTACTCCGTTCGAAAATATCTATATGTGTATTTACAGTACACCGTTGGTTTGAAGAGACTCAAGCACATTGTTACGATTTCAGGCTACTCCCAAGCAGATATTGTGGCAAGTTTTCCTGCTACGAGGGATAAAATTTCTTATGTGTATCACGGTTTACCTGAGATGTTTGCTAATCTATCTGAACCGCTACCACTTGCGGCAAGAAAGCATGTACTTATGTTAGGGGGGGAGAGCTCACATAAAAATCCACACAATATGATCCTCGCTTATGCATCATTACCATTAGCACTGAGAGAGCAATACCCTTTAGTGATTGTTGGGATTAATCCGGTGCATCTGGATCGGTTTACTCGTTGGATTACCGAGCAAGCGATAACCGACACGTGTCAGTTAATGACTTGGGTCGATGAAGAGGCGTTAGTTGATTATTTTGTCCATGCTACTGCGTTGTTATTTGCCTCGGTAGAGGAGGGCTTTGGTTTTCCATTGATCCAAGCGATGGCAACAGGCACCCCTACAGTGTTATCAAATGCAGCTGTATTGCTAGAGTTATCCCAAGGTGCATGTGAGCATGCAGCACACAACGATGTTGCAGGTTTAGCAGCGGCATTACAGACATTACTGAGTGAACCCGGCTATTGGATACAAAAAAGTGCACAAATGTATCAGCATAGCCATGCGTTTACATGGGATTCATCCATCACTAAATTGTCGTCTATTTATGCGCATAAGGTGTTATGTCATGCTGAATAAAATTACCAGCGGGCTGCGTTGGCGTTACGAATTGTATCTTTCTGAGTACATCGATTTGTTTGGCAGTGTGTCCTATTTTGTGCAGTTTGGGCTAGCATGGTTTAAGAACCGTCATTCGGCAACCGTCATTTATGTGTTTGCCAATAAAAGAAATGTCGGCGATTACCTTTCCCACCAAGGTGTTCAGCAGATTGTTAATATTCCAGGACCTATGATGCTATGCACGCCGGTTGGGCAAAAACTTTATCACTATCAACTGAGTTATTTACGGCAACATAATCCGTCTTGTCATGTTGTGATTGGGGGTGGGGGATTACTACAAGGCGTCTTCAGTGATTTTTGGCAAGCGTTAGTTGATAGTAAATTGTCTTACTCGTTGGTGGGAGTCGGGGTAAACCGAATGCCTGGTCGACCTGAGTTAGCGCCTGAATTGTTACATGCGATTTTTACACACGCGACAGCATTAGGATTACGAGATCCTATGACCGTTGAGTTAGTTCAGCCTGAGTGTCAATCCAAAGTACGCTTGCATACTTGTCCAGCGCACAATTTTGTTGTCGAGTATATCAATCGTGTAACAATCAAGGTCAAGCCCGCACTGCTGCACATGCTGCATGAAGCGGATTTGCGCTTGGCAAAAGTAGATATCGACGCATTAAAAGACCACGTACAATCCTTGGCACATAAGCATGGCTTAACCTATGTTGAATCAAACAATATGCATAATGATTTTAGCACCGCGATAGCCCAAGTTGCGAGCAGTCAGGTGGTAGTGAGTAGTCGGTTACATGGTTGTATTATGAGTTATGCTACGGGCAGGCCTTGTATAGGCATAGCCTGTGATGAGAAGCTGAGTCAATATATACAGACCCATACCCAATTACTGTGTGTGCAACCGAATGATGGTCTATTGGACAATTTAGCGATGGCTGTGGACAAGGTAATGCAGGGGCCTACGCAACAAATTACAACAGCACAATTAACCAACTCGCAAGCGGTGGGACAAGCAATTAATGAGCACATTTCGTAATGTCAGTCACGCAAAAGACCATTAAAAGCTCTATCGTCATTATGTGCAGTCGTTTAGTACAACGCAGTATCGGTATTGTTAGTTTGTTGATATTGTCCCGATTGTTAACGCCTACTGATTTTGGTGTGGTGGCATTGGCAACGATGCTTGTATTTTTGTGTGATTCATTATCTGAATCGGGTGCACAGCAATACATCATCCAAAAAAAACAACTTGATGATGTCGATCTCAATACTGCATGGTCACTTAATATTCTATTAAAAAGCTTATTAGCTATGATTTTAATGGGGTTTTCATCTTTGTTAGCGGATTTTTTTGAAGAACCAACATTGCAATACCCGTTGTTAGCCATAGCGTTAATATTGCCACTATCCGCGCTAGCCAATCCGGGCGTTATTTTATTACGGCGCGAGTTTAAATATGGGCCGATTTTCAAATTGGACACCATCGAAAAATTGACCGGCACGGCCACAACGATCACGTTGGCATTTATTTGGCAAAGTTACTGGGCAATGATATGTGGAGTGATTGTCTCATATTTAGTCAAATGTGTAGGTTCATATTGGATCCATGCGTTTCGACCTAGTTTTACGTTATGTAAACTTAAAGAGCAGTGGACGTTTTCGCAATGGTTATTGTTAAAGTCACTGGTCGGTTATATGAAATCAGAGCTCGATACGGTGATTATTACTAAGTATTTTGGATTGTCAGCGCTGGGCGGGTATAACTTGATGAAAAACATTTCGTCTATACCTGGCAGGGAACTGATCCGACCGATGACCGAACCATTATTAGCGGCGTTTTCTAATATTAATCATGATAAGGAAAATTTTAAGGAGCAAATTCTTAACTCTTTGACTGTTTTACTCGTACTGACCGCTTCAATATCGGTGTATTTGATTAAGTTTGATGTGGTCATTGTGCAAGTTTTGTTTAATGAACAATGGTACGAATACGCGCCTCTATTGGGTTATCTTTCTGTTTTCATTATTAATTATACACTGATAGCGGTGTTACAAGAGGCACTCACAAGTGTCGGAAAAGTGAAATTTCAATTTTACTTTGATTTGGTAGTGTTTGTGTTGACGGTGAGTATTTTACTCTCATTGTTTACCGAGTCGTTAATGGTCTTTACGATGGCTAGAGTGTCATTAGCCGTAATTTCAGTCATTATTTTATGTAGCTTTTTAACGTATATATTGGGTATTTCAATGACGGCATTAGTGATTCGAATGATCCCTATAGGCATTGCGTTATTAGTTGCGGTTTATGTAAGTAGTTATGTCACAATTGCATCAGCATTTGGACAGTTTTTAGTGGGCAGTGCAGTTTATTTTATTGTCTATTTAATCACATTACCCTTTATGTTTAGGATATTCCAAGTGTTTTATGATGTGGCTAAATTTAATTTGTGGGCGACGGAAATCATCCGTACCCAATATCAAAAACTACGCCCTATGATTTAATATAACGTGCTAATTCATCATAACAGTCCATGATTTCTTTGCTCGCAGGCTCCATGTAACTCATCCCGTGTAAATTATTAACTTTGACGGTTAACCCTGTTGTCCAAGGACGTTGTTGTTGTAATTCCCGCTCTTTAATACATAGCGACATTATTTCGGTTGCGCGAATACAGTTTCGATGTTCCAAAACATATTGTCTAGGATGATAATCGCCGGGATTATCAAGCATCGCTATGAGAGTAGGGTACAGTGTGGTTTCATTAGCAAAATGACCTGTTTGTGAATTAATAAAATCATATTGTTCACCATAGTTATGCCCCTCTCGTAAAATAACGGGGGTATTACAAAACATGCCTTCAATGATGGCTCGATTATTCCCTTCAAATTTAGACCATAGTAAATTCACTTTTGCGCGTTGTTGCAATGCCGACACTGCTTCGGGCGTAATCCATTCATAAATGGTAACTTGATCTCTTAGGTTCGCCTCATGAGCAAACCCCATAATATCATCTTTAGTTAAATCGCCAGGATAGCCGACACAAACGATATTCAATTTTCTAAGGGGAGTTGTGGCATTCTGTTTGCTGAGGGCTTGAAAAAAAGCTTCATGGCGTTTGTATTTTGCCCATGCGGCAACAATAATGATATCAATGTCGCGGACTGCATTTGGCGCATTAGTGATAAAGCGGGTGTGATCAATAAACCAGCTCGGGCCGACATTCATGGGTGTTAAATTTGATTGCAGTTGGTCAATGAAGGTTTTATCTCTAACTTCATAGACCTGTATGTAAATTGGAAAATCATATTGTGTATATATAAGGATGTTTTCTTCACAAAATCCGGCCCAGCTAGGCTCTAAAATAATATTGTACCGTTCAGCGACCGCTTCTACGTCAAAGTACTTTATAAACAAGGGAAAGTAATAACTGTATTTAATTAACAGTGCACCTTTTTCTCCTGTAATGGGGGCTTTAAGTACGGTAATGATCCCATCGAGCATTTCAGCGGGATCAGTAAAAAACTTCTCCGTATGTGGGAGTGGTGCCTGCTCATTGATAAATTTCTGAGCTATCGTTTGTCCTATTTCAGGTCGCATTATAAAGTAGTCTTTTGCGATAGCTAATCCGACTGACTCGCTGCCTGCCCAACCCGTTCTAAACAAGATGCTAGTAATGCGAAACGCTTTGTTGTGACAACCTAAGATAGCTAACACTTTGATCATGAGTTGAATCAAAAGCACTAAACCATATTTTTTGTCATTATGGTCATATTTCATAAATTCAACAGACTTATCCAGAATGTTCATATATTTCCTTGTTGATTAACGCTGCCATTTATTTTGCTACTAACGCTTTTAACTTAAGGCTGCCTGCCATTAAACCCTGCCGTTTGACAGGACCAATAATGAGGTTCGAATAAGCCTTTTTAATAGTTTAACTTTCAGTGGCTGGACTTTATATGCCTTAGCGCTGCACACTAGCGCATAGAAATAATCATGTGAATCTTCTGCAATATAACTGCATATTGAATAGGATTTAGTCAGTGCTTCTTGATATGTAGCACTCGCTACTGAGGCATGATGTTTATTAATGATAGCTTCATGCAGTGGTAACATGTCGCGCGCTTTGCGGCTAGTTGAACCAGGGTAAACTAAATAATCGAGTAAGGGCTCGGCGATATAGGCAATGGGGTGTTGTGCGGCTATACACAGCCATAGATCCCAATCTTCTAACGCGGCCAGTTGCTCATCAAACCCGCCTTGTGCTGTTAATAGCTCTTTTTTGATGAGTATGCTCGAAGTGGTCAAAAAATTCTCTTGCAATAACTCATTATAAATAAAGCCATCGAGTAATGTTGATTGTGCCGAACGTGTTATGGGCGTGGGAAATGCAGCGCCAACATAAAATGAATCCGTATAACTCCAATTATGGTCTTTAGTTAACGCCAACTGTTTCGTTAATTTGTCTGGATACCAGATATCATCAGCATCGCAAAAAGCAATCCAAGAATAGCGTGCTTGTTTAATCCCTAAATTTCGTGCATGAGAGACCCCATTATTTGGACCAGAGATCGCAGTAATTTGTTGGGGAAATTGAGCGTGTAGATCGTCGATAATCGTCTGAGTGTTATCCGAACTTCCATCATTAATGATAATGAGTTCAATATTTTCGGTAGTTTGCTTGATGACAGATAAGGCCGATTGCAATAATGTTTGTTCAGCATTGTATGCGGGCATGATTACCGTTATTGATTGATTAGCATTCATAGGCAACTCTTGTAGATTTGATTAAACGATTGATTCATGACATCGACATGAAAATATTGCATGAAATCTGCTCGGGCATTGTCTGCAAACATGCGCTGTTGCTGTGCTGAATGGTAAATACTTAATACCGCAGAAGTGCAAGCTTCAACATCATCTGAAGGTATCACCAATCCGCTGCGTTGATCTTGAATGACTTCAGGATTCCCACCTACATTGGATACGATACTCGGTATTCCTAAAGACATGGCTTCGAGTAACGTCATTGAGGTGCCTTCACTAAATGACGTTAATAAAAATATATCGAACAACCCAAAAAAGCATTTTGGCTCTGATTTGTACCCCGTGAGGATCACTTTCGAGCAGACAGCTTCTTCTTGAATAGTGTGTTCTATTTTAGTCCGCTGCTCACCATCACCGACAATCACCAAGCGGCAATCAATACCCGAACGATTTATCGCAGCACAAACTTTAATCATGAGTTCATGATTTTTAATTGGGTCCATTCGTGCGATTGTGCCTAATACTAGGCAATCGTCTGGCAGTTGATAGCATTGTTTATAAGTTGCTATTTGCAACTCATCATCGGCTGAAAACGTTAATGGTGCAATACCGTTGTAAACCAGCTCGATCTGGTCTGCGCGGATGAATTCATATTTCGTTAATGCGCTGCGAGTTGCGTTTGAAATAGCGGTAATATGGTCGGTAAAAAACGCCAAAACAGGATTAATGATTTTACGTTTCCAACTACTGCTATCCGGATAAAAACGACCATGTTCGGTAAAAATCACCTTGGTCTTTAAGCCGATAGCAGCTAACGCACCATAACTCCATGGGGTATATTGATGACAATGAATGATATCGATATGGTGTGTTTGTAGATAAGCTCGAATGTGTTTAATTAACTGTCGGTCGAAGCCGCTCTTGCGATTCCACGAATCAATGGTAATGCCTTGTTTGACTAACCGTTGTCCAAAAGGCCCTAGCGGGGTCTCAATACATAAAATCCGATGTCTGATATCATTACTTCGCTCACCATTTACAATATTCATGATCACTTGCTCGGTCCCGCCAATGCGCATATCAAACGTTAAATGAGCAATATTAATCATAACTACGCCCCCTTTGAATTTGTTGGTAGATAGCAGTTTCAATATAAGTAGCTAAATACTCACCAAACGGATTACTGATATGATGTCCATCGCGAAAAAATAACATATCTTGATTGCCGGCATAGCAATATGTTGTGTCACACATCAAATCACTGAAATCAAACATCGGGATATCCGCTGCTATATTCATAAACGTATCTGATCTTTGCTTAAAAATAGAGAGGGGTAAAGTGGGGATCACTTGATGATGCTGAAAATAAAATAACGGGATATCGACATCAAACTTAGGTAATTGATTGATGAAAACATAATTAATACCATGTTGTTTGTAAAAAGCAGTCGTCGCAGCAATTCCTGCTTGCAGGCTTGTGAGCGTGTCAACGGCATTAGGATGAGAGAGTAAATTTAATTCAATATAATTGTGCCAAGCACTGGCATTAATGACTAAGTCATAGTCATGCGCATGAGTGGATAAATACTCCATCATAAAAGTATTATGGGCTTTACAATCAGTCGCATTGGTTCGTTCAATTTCTAATAACGATGGGCACCCCGAGGTATTAAATGCACTGACGTTATAGTTATCAGATAAATGACTTACTGCAGATAATAACGATGAACCATGAGAATCACCCCACACTAAGATAGAATAATCGGCATTAGGAGATGATGCTACCGTGCATATTTTATATTGTCCATGTAGTCTTTTATAGTCAGTGCATGTTTGGCGAAAGGGTTCTTCAGGTAGGGAGTGTTGATATTTCGTTAGCACCAAATTAGGCATGCTTAATAGTGAAGTATTGCCGTTTAACGTCAATATCACCAAGCAGGTGCATGTGACGAATACACTGGAAACCATTGCTATTTGGCCACGAAGTGTGCGGTAAAAATCAGGTTTGCGTAGTGGATTTTCGATATAGGTATAGCTCAAATACCCGATTATCAGGGTAACGGTAAGATAAATGGCGTTAAAATATAGGCTTGATAACTCAGATAAATACCATAACATCAAGACATGAACCGGCCAGTGCCAGAGATATAATGAATATGAGTAAAGGCCAATTGTGACCAGTGGTTTGGCAGCTAAAATACGATGAATCAATCCTTCTTTACTTGAATCCGCAAGAATGAGTAATGTACCTATTATTGGCAGTAAGGGGTAAAAACTAGGGAAACTTAATCCTTTGTGATAAATAAACAAAGGGAGTAAAACACATACGATGCCAATCTTTCGGAAATATTTTTGTTCATTAAAGCATTGCGGGTGGCGCACTAAGTAAATCGCTAATAGCGCACCTAACCCCATTTCATAAAATCGTGTAGGCAATAAATAAAAGCTGAAGAAACTCAACATATCTGGCGCGAAGTACACTGCCAATACGAGTGATAGTGCACAACCGAGTGCTAAAGCCGGAAAGATAAACGGTTTGCAATATTTCAATCCTAGTATCAATGCGATGGGCATAAAGAAATAAAATTGCTCTTCTACGCTTAATGACCACATGTGCAAGAGGGGTTGTAATTCCATACTTGAACTAAAATAACCGGAAGATTGCCAAAAAAAGATATTGGCAACGAATACCAGCGCAGCTATTGCCGAATGAATCACTTGTTGAAATAATTCAGGCGGGTAAAAAAGGGCAAAAATAAATACAGTGACGATTATCATGAAGATACTTGCTGGTAATAATCTGCGAGCACGACGGAGATAAAAATCACCAAATGAAAAGGTGTTAGCCTGCATTTTAGGATAAATAATACTCGTAATTAAATACCCACTAATCGCAAAAAATATGTCGACGCCGATAAATCCACCTGGCACAACATTAAATCCACCATGAAATAAAATAACAGCAATAATCGCTATCGCTCTCAGACCATCAATATCTTTACGGTATTCCATGATCAATCCTGCATATACTTAACGTACCACATTTGAAACATCAATAAACTCCATAGCAAGTGGCTATGATCATGAGTGTTAGCTTGATGTTCATCCCACCATTGTTGAATGGTAGAGGCATTAAAATAAGTATAAATGCCGGTGGTGTGGGCAAAAAAGTAATGCGCTGCGATCTGTTTTATATGCTCTCTAAACCAAGTCGCGAGGGGAACGGAAAAGCCCATTTTTTTGCGATATAAGACATCATCCGGTAATAGTGGTTTGAATGCCTCTTTTAGAATATATTTTTTCTCGCCATTGTTATATTTCATCTTAGAAGGCAGAGTCGCTGCAAACTCAATAACGGTTTTATCGAGTATTGGCGCACGGACTTCTAACGAGTTAGCCATTGACATACGGTCGACTTTTACCAAAATACCGCCAGGCAAATACGTTTTTAAATCGGTATACAAGATTTTTGCTAAATGATCGGGTCCATCGGCTTTGTCATAGGCATCTAAGGTGATTTTAGCTGGATGATAATCGCCTAAGCGTGCAGCAAATTCTGGCTTCACCAATTCTTGCCACTGGGAATCCGTAATTTGTGAATTCGTGAGATAAAAGCCCATCGCGGGATCTAACGCTAAGCTATTTAATAGGGTGGTACCTTTGCGGAAAAAGGTATGTTGACCTTTAGCGCAAATTTTAGCTAATGCAGGGAATAAATTCTGCCGTAATCCTTTAGGAAATTTTTCCCGTAATGAGTTTTCGATCGCATCAATTGAATATTTTTCATAGCCAGCAAAGACTTCGTCACCGCCGTCACCAGCGATAGCCACTTTGACGACTTGTCGTGCCAACTGACTAACAAAAAAGGTGGGGACTAACGAAGGATCACCAAAAGGCTCATCAAAATAACTGACAATATGCTCTAGGTGTTTCGCTACGTCTTGATGGACTGAAAATTCATGATGTTCAGTGTGGTATTGACGAGCAACAATTTTGGCAAATTCAGTTTCGTTAAAACGTTCATCATCAAAGCCAATAGTACAGGTTTTGACAGGGGTTTCTGAGGCTTGCGCCATCATAGCAACCACACCACCAGAATCAACACCACCACTTAAAAATGCACCCAGATCGACATCTGCTAACATTCTAGAGTGAGTGCATTGTGCCAGTAGTTCTCGTAGATATACGGTCGCTTGTGCTTCATCCAAATCACTTTGTTGCGCGAAGCTAACATCCCAATATTGTTGGATATCGCAGTGTTGGTCTTTGATTATCATATAATGCCCTGGCGGCAGTTTATGCATGTCAGTAAAAATGGTTTTTGGATCGGGAATATATTGATAGGCGAAAAAATCATAGACCGCATCTTCACGTATAACTCGAGGTATTTGCGCTAAGGTTAAGAGCGCTTTGAGTTCGGAGCCAAATGCAAATAAACCATTAGCATGATAATAGTAAAGGGGTTTTTTGCCGATGCGGTCGCGTGCGATAAATAAACTTTGTTCAGTTTTGTCCCAAATTGCAAATGCAAACATGCCGTTTAGGTGCGCAAGGCAATCTGTACCATATTCTTTATATAGCGCTAAAATGACTTCCGTATCGGTATGTGAACGAAAGGGATAGCCTTTGTCTTGTAAGGTTTGGCGTAATGGCAAATAATTATAAATTTCGCCATTAAAGACAATGACCAAATTGTTATCATCACTGTACATGGGCTGAGTACCCGCATCGGATAAATCAATAATACTTAAGCGTCGGTGCACTAACCCAACTTGTTCATTCATATAAGTCGCGCTGGCATCCGGGCCGCGATGTAAAATCGCATCACCCATGTTAACTAAATCAGTTTGGCTCAATCCGATTGATGGCGTTTGAATAAATCCTGCTATTCCGCACATGAATAATTTCCTATAAGCTGATGTAACCGCGCACGCGACTACCAACGGTAGTGGTGACCGATAGCGGTAAGTTCCGCCATATTTGAATTAAGGTTGCTTTAATTGCTGAATCGCCTGTTCCTTGGGGACTGCTTGAAACAGGGTTACATAAATCAACCCATAGTAATGGATATGGGACTGCTCCCCATTGTTTTTTAAATTTATACGTCCCTTCATTTAAAGTCGACCGTCCAAAATCAAAATATTGCATGCCATGATCTGCTGCAACACCAATCAAGTGAGAGTAGAGCAACATATTGGGCGCAAGACGATTATATTGAGCGAGGGTTGATGCCCAAGGGATACTACACAAAGTGCCATGCATTAAAATAATACCGGCACCAATCGGAATGTCACCGTGGTAAACCACAGCCATGCTCGCTTTGTCTTGATAAAAGGTCATGATATTGGCAAACCAACATTTACTGTGAGTGGGTGATCCTAGATCGCGCATATTATGTGAAAACACGCGATAAAAATCATATAGCAAATCGGTTTTATGACTGAGCTTTATCGTTAGTCCGTTTTTTTCGGCTTTGCGTATTTGGCTGCGTAATTTAGATTTATAGCTCGCCATTTGTGCGTCACTGGATGTCGCTAATGGCATCTTCATTGTGATTTTTTGCCCGTTGTACTTGGCCATTGCCTCAGCAGGGATCGGCTCCATACTGCTGCCGTTTCGATAATCTAATTGGGTAAACCCTTTTTTGCTCGCATACTCGCCGGCAAATCTTTCTAACCCTTGAGTGATCGTGAGATCTTTACCCAGCGCATGTCCCATATCGCAATAGGGTAATGCACATATAGCGTTATGCATCAATGGGCGCCTCATGATCACTAGCGGTAGGACTCCGACAACGCGACCGTCTTCATATGCCATTAGTAATACAGGCTGTTGCTGATAAGTCGTTTCCACTGCTTGCAGCCATGCAATATTATGATAAGCCGTTGCTTGAGGGTGATCACTAATATAGCTGTGCCACTGCTTGATCGCGGTGCGGTCGTTTAAATAAGAAATACTCATATTCATGCTATTTTC
>Ga0209630_10002529_pt1 | contig 17565 bp, 18 predicted proteins | sample COG_01_FD_184745 | JGI IMG/M metagenome (GOLD analysis project Ga0209630, IMG submission 184745) | Pelagic Microbial community sample from North Sea - COGITO 998_met_01 (SPAdes) (version 2) | ecosystem: Environmental > Aquatic > Marine > Neritic zone/Coastal water | place: Helgoland, sampling... | reverse complement strand
TACATCTACAGGGAAAACTTTGGCTGATAATAATCTACGAATTCTTAAAGATGGATTGATACTTAGCTCTAGAGCATGTTTGTTTATTGCAAAAAAAAAGGCTGCTAAATTGCAGCCTTTTTTAAAATCTTTGGGTAGGTGAAATTACATTCCCATTCCACCCATGCCGCCCATTCCACCCATGCCGCCGCCCATTGGAGGCATTGCTGGACCGGAATCTTTATCATCAGGCTTATCTGCAATCATTGCTTCAGTTGTAATTAATAATCCAGCAATTGATGCAGCATCTTGTAAAGCTGATCTTACTACTTTAGTTGGATCGATAATTCCTTTAGCAAACATATCTACGTATTCTTCATTTTGAGCATCATAACCTTGAGAAGTTTTCTTACCTTCTAAAAGTTTACCTACTACTACAGAACCATCAACACCTGCATTTGCAGTAATTTGTCTAATTGGAGATTGAAGAGCTTTTTTTACTATCTCTACACCAGCTTTTTGGTCATCGCCTTTTACTTTAACACCTTCTAAATCTTGGGATGCGTAAAGTAGTGCACAACCACCGCCGATTACTACTCCTTCTTCAACAGCAGCTCTTGTAGCATTTAGAGCATCTTCAACTCTATCTTTTCTTTCTTTTACTTCAACTTCAGTTGCACCACCCACTTTAATTACGGCAACACCACCTGCAAGTTTAGCTAATCTTTCTTGGAGTTTCTCTTTATCATAGTCAGACGTCGTTTCGTTGATTTCAGCTCTAATTTGATTACATCTTGCTTCGATATCAGATTTTTTACCTTCACCAGCTACAATTGTACTGTTCTCTTTATCAATTTTAACTTTTTTACAAGAACCAAGGTCACCAATTTTTACGTTCTCTAATTTGATACCAAGGTCTTCAGAGATTACTTGTCCACCAGTTAGAATAGCAATATCTTCTAACATTGCTTTTCTTCTGTCACCAAAGCCTGGAGCTTTAACAGCTACCACTTTTAAACCACCTCTTAATTTATTTACTACTAAAGTTGCTAGAGCTTCACCCTCTACATCTTCAGAAACTATCACTAATGGTCTATTAGCTTGCACAACCGATTCCAAAAGAGGAACCATTGGCTGTAGATTAGTTAATTTTTTTTCGACTAAAAGAACTAAAGGGTTCTCAAGTTCTGTCGTCATTTTTTCAGTATTAGTTACGAAGTATGGAGAAAGGTATCCTCTATCAAACTGCATACCCTCAACAACATCTAATTCAGTCTCAACACCTTTTGCCTCTTCAACTGTAATAACTCCTTCGTTGCCAACTTTTTGCATCGCTTTTGAAATCATGTCACCAATTGATTTTTCACCATTTGCTGAAATAGTTCCAACTTGAGCAACTTCTTCGTTAGCTTTAACTTTTTTTGAAGAAGATTTTAGTTTTTCAATTACGTGCTCTACAGCTTTATCTATCCCCCTCTTAATGTCCATTGGATTCATTCCAGCTGTTACATATTTAAGCCCTTCAGTAACTATAGCTTGAGTTAAAATAGTGGCAGTAGTTGTTCCGTCACCAGCATTGTCATTTGTCTTGCTTGCAACTTCTTTTACCATCTGGGCACCCATGTTCTCAAACTTATCTTCAAGCTCAATTTCCTTGGCTACAGAGACTCCATCCTTAGTTATTTTTGGTGACCCGTAAGACTTATCCATTACAACGTTACGACCTTTAGGTCCTAAAGTTACTCTCACCGCATTAGCAAGTGTATTAACACCTTTTAGCATTCTTGATCTTGCGTCAGTGTCAAATTTAATTATTTTTGCCATTTTAGTTCTCCTTTAAAGTTTATTTTTTACTTTTTGAAATCCCCATTATGTCTGACTCTTTCATAATGCTATATTCTTTACCGTCAATTTTAACTTCGGTACCTGACCATTTGCCAAAAAGAACAATATCACCCACTTTTACGTCCATTGAAGCAAGCTTGCCATCTTCGTTTTTGGATCCAGGACCTACAGCTACAACTTCACCCTCTTGAGGTTTTTCCTTAGCTGTATCTGGGATTATAATACCGCCAGCAGTTTTTTCTTCACTGTCCAGCACTTTGATAAGCACACGATCGTGCAGAGGCCTAAATTTCATATATATTTTCTCCTATAAATTTTTATGTAGTCCTGATATGGTGTGTTTTGACCAAATTTCAAGAGGCAATAATCATTAAAAAAACCTAATAAATGAAGCATTTAATGAAGTTAATGAAATACAAAAGAGAGAAAAATTTTGAAAGAACTAAAGCACTTATCAGAAATATTCAGTAACTATGACACCTTTGTAATAGATTTATGGGGTGTGATGCACAACGGAATAAAGTTAAATCCAAAAGCTATAGAAGCTATTAATCATTTAAAAAACAATGCTAAAAAAATTGTATTTTTATCTAATGCACCAAGGCCTAGTGCAAAAGTCATTGATTTTTTATTAAAGATGAAAATGGACAAACAATATCTCTCTAATGTTATGACATCAGGCGAGGCAGCAATGAATGCTATAAACAATAATAAGTTTGGAAAAAAATTTTTTCATTTAGGCCCACCGAGAGATGTTGCTATTTTTGAAAAAGTAAAAGAAAATTCAACAACTATTGATAATTGTGAATTTATACTCTGCACAGGTTTATTCGATGAAGATGATCCGGATATTAATAAGTCTCAATTACATGAAAATGATTTAGATTATTATAAAAATTTTTTAATTAAACATATTTCAAAAAAATTAGTGTGTACTAATCCTGACTTAACTGTTCATAGGGGAGATAAAGAAGAGTACTGCGCAGGCTACGTTGCTAAAATTTTTGAAGAATTAGGTGGAGAAACTATTTATTATGGTAAGCCTTACAAGGAAATATATAATATGTGTTTTGATAAGAGTGAAAAAGTTTTAGCTATAGGAGATAATTTAAGAACAGATATCAAAGGCGCAAATAATTTAAATATTGATTGTGTATTCATATCTGAAGGCGTTCACCGAGATGAGTTTAATAATATTTCTGAACTACAGACATTGATAAGCAAATATAATGTAAAAGCAAATTTTGTTCAGAAGGAATTAAAGTGGTAGCATGAAAATCTATTTTAATTCGAGTCTTAATCAAAAACATTGCGGAGGCGTAATAGCTATAGGTAACTTTGATGGTTTGCATTTAGGACACCAAAAAGTCATCAAAGAAGCAAAACAAAAAGCAAAAAAAGAGAAATTACCTTTTGGAGTCATGACTTTCGAGCCAGTTCCTGTAATGTTTTTCAACAAAAAATTAAAAAATCATAGAATAAACACTCTAGAACAAAAAAAAACTCAACTAAAAAAACTTAAACTTGATTTTTTAATTATAATTAAATTCAATAAAAAGTTTTCTGCTACTACCGCCGAACAATTTATAAAAAGAATAATTAGCAAAAATACAAAGTGTAGATATTTATATGTAAGTAAAAACTTTAAATTTGGATTTAGGCGTCAAGGTGATGTTAGAACTCTTAAAAAATTTGAAAAAATATATAATTACAAAAGCATCATCACAAAACCTTATAAAAAAAATAATAAATTTATTTCTTCTTCAATAATAAGAAAACAAATAAGATTAGGAAGAATTGATGAAGTTAATAAATTATTAAATCGAAAATGGAACATTGAGGGAAAAGTAATTAAAGGTCAAAAAAGAGGTCGCAAAATAGGTTTTCCAACATGTAACTTAAAACTTGGCAACTACGTTGTTCCCAGACCGGGTGTTTACGCTGTAAACGTATATATTAAAAATTTAAAAAAAAAGGGTATTTCAAATATAGGTTATAGACCAACATTTAACGGGCAAAGTTTGTTGCTTGAGACAAATATCTTTGGAATTAGCAAAAATTTATATAATAAAGTAATAAATATAAGCTTTAAAAAATTTATAAGACCAGAAAAAAAATTTAAAAATTTTGAATATTTAAAAAAACAAATAAAACTTGATATAAAACAAGCAAAAAAATAATGTCTAAAGATACCCTTCAATTACCAAAAACAGCATTTTCAATGAAAGCTAATTTGCCTACCAAAGAGCCAGAGATTTTAAAAAAGTGGGAAAACAGCAAGCTTTTTGAAAAACTTAGAAAAAATTCAAAAGGAAAGGAAAAATTTGTACTACATGACGGACCGCCTTATGCAAACGGCCATATCCATATGGGAACTGCTCTTAACAAAATTTTAAAAGATATGATTACCCGTTATCATCAAATGAATGGAAAGGACTCAGTTTACGTGCCAGGTTGGGACTGTCATGGACTACCTATCGAGTGGAAAATTGAAGAACAATATAAAAAAAAGAAAAAAAATAAAGATGAAGTACCAATAAAAGATTTTAGACAGGAATGTAGAGAATTTGCTAAAAGCTGGATTGATGTTCATATAAAAGAATTTAAACGATTGGGTGTAGTAGGTGATTTTGACAACTATTATTCCACAATGAGTTATGAGGCTGAAGCTCAGATAGTCAGGGAATTAGGAAAATTTCTTTTAGATGGTAGTTTGTATCAAGGATTTAAACCAGTTCTTTGGTCAACAGTTGAAAAAACTGCTTTAGCAGATGCTGAAGTTGAATATATGAATCACACATCTAATACAATCTATGTGCCATTTAAAGTAAAAGAAACCAGCAAAGAATTTTTAAAAGAATCCAGTATTATTATTTGGACAACTACTCCATGGACCATTCCAGCTAATAAAGCATTAGCTTATAATAGCAGCATTGAATACTCAGTTTTAGAAATTGAAGAACTTGAAAATTTTAAAGAAAAGAGAATAGTTGTAGCAAAAAACTTAATGAATGAAATCACCAAACAATGTGAAATAAAAAATTTTAAAGAAGTTCACATTTTTAAGGGTTCTGAGTTTAAAGGAACCATATGTAATCATCCATTTATTAAAATAGGGTATGATTTTAATGTTCCAATGCTAGATGCTCAATTTGTTAACTTAGAACAAGGAACAGGAATAGTCCACTGTGCACCAAGTCATGGGCCAGATGATTTTAATTTATGTCTAAAAAACAACATACCCTCTCTTTATACAGTTGATAATGCTGGTCTTTACACAAAAGAAATACCATACTTTACTAATACTCATATTTTTAAAGCAGATCCGGTTGTTATAGAAAAATTAAAAGAACAAAAAAAATTACTGAAGAATGATAAACTCAACCATAGTTACCCTCACTCATGGAGGTCTAAAGCCCCACTAATTTATAGAGCAACACCACAATGGTTTATCTCTATGCAAAAAAACAATCTAAGAGAAAAAGCAATTAAAGCAATCAACGAAACTATTTTTTACCCTAAAAAAGGTAAGGATCGACTGTTGTCGATGGTTGAAGGCAGGCCAGACTGGTGTGTTTCTAGACAGAGAGTTTGGGGCGTCCCGTTGCCAATTTTTATTAATAAAAAAACAAAAGAACCTCTAAGAGATCAAAAAGTAATAGATAGAATAGCTGGTTTTTATGAAAAACAAGGTTCAGATTGCTGGTTTACTGATGATCCAAAAGTTTTTTTAGGCGACGAATACAACGTAAATGATTACGAAAAGCTTAATGATATTGTTGAGGTTTGGTTTGACAGCGGATCAACACACAGCTTTGTCTTGGAAAAAAGAAAAGATTTAAAATGGCCAGCAGATATGTATTTAGAGGGATCAGATCAACACAGAGGTTGGTTTCACTCTTCATTATTAGAGTCTTGCGGCACTAGAGGAAAAGCACCTTTTGAGAGCATACTTTCACATGGCTTTGTCGTGGACGGAAAAGGTATGAAAATGTCAAAATCACTAGGAAATGTTATTTCTCCTGAAAATATTTTAAAAGATTATGGAGCAGATATTTTAAGAGTATGGGTAGCATCTTCTGACTATGCTGAAGATTTAAGAATTGACAAAAATATTTTAATACAACATGCAGAGTCCTATAGAAAAATAAGGAATACCTTCAGATTTATGATGGGAAATTTGAAAGATAAATTTGAAAAACAAAATTTTGAAAATTTAGACATAAAGAATTTTGATGAACTAGAGCAGTACATTCTTCATAAACTTTATCAAATAAACAAATCTGTAGAGGAAAATTTAAAAAATTATAATTTTCACAAACTGTATAAAGAATTGTTAAATTTTTGCACTTTAGATCTCTCTTCGTTTTATTTTGATATAAGAAAGGATGTTCTTTATTGTGATAGTCTTAATTCTAAAAAAAGAAAAAATTGCGTTGTAGTGCTGAATATAATTTTAGAAAGCTTACTTAAATGGTTTGCGCCAATATTAGTTTTTACTTCAGAGGAAATATTTAATTTGATAGATAAAAACGACAAAAGTATTCATGAATATTCTTTTGTAAAGATTCCAGAACAATGGAAAAATAAAAATTTAAACCATAAGTGGGAACAACTTTTTAAAATTAGAGAAGAAGCAAATGTAGCTATTGAAGAAAAAAGATCAAGTAAAGAGATTGGATCAAGCTTAGAAGCAGATATTATATTAAATTTAAACAAAGACAAATTTGATTTATTAGATAATTTAGATTTATCAGAATATTTTATTACTTCTAAAGCAAAAAAAATACTCTCAGAAAATAATAAAATAAGAATTGAAGTAAAAAAATCAAGCGGAAGCAAATGTTCGAGATGTTGGAAAATTTTAGAAAAAAAATGTTCTAGAGCTGAGTGTCCAATATAAATATGAATTTATTTAAAAAAATTAATGAAAAAAAAATTATTTTTTTTAAATTTGAAAATTTTTACTATTTAATATTTATAATTATAATTTTTTTTACAGACAGGATTTCAAAAGTTAAAATAATAAACCTACTTAATGAGAATACTTATTATGTGAATGATTATATAAATTTTGATTTAATTTGGAATATTGGTATTGGATTTGGTTTTTTAAGCACAGAATCATCTTTATTTTACAATGCAGTTACAATTTTTATTGGACTTGTAATATTATTTTTATTTAATTTTTTAATTATATCAAAAAAAATAGATAAATTGATCTATTCAATTATAATTGGAGGTGCATTGGGTAATTTTTATGATAGATTAACTTATAAAGCAGTACCAGATTTTATCGACTTTCATTATGAAAACTTTCACTGGTTTACTTTTAATGTAGCAGATATATTTATAACAATTGGAATATTAATTTTTATTGTTAGAAGCTTTTTTATTAAAAATTAGAAATGAAAAATACAATTATTTTATTTATTACCTTTTTTCTTTTAGTTTCATGTTCAACTATTAAAGATGCAGGAAAAGTCTTAAGAAATGAAAAAATCAAAACAACCGATGAATTCTTGGTTGAAAAAAGAGATCCACTTGTTTTTCCACCTGATTACGACAAGATACCTGAACCAGGTACAAAAAAAAAACCAGAAATTAGTGAAGAGGAAAAAATAAAAAAAATACTTAAGGCACCCACAAAAAAAGACTCCTCTCAAACCAAATCTTCTTCAATAGAAGACTCCATATTAGATAAAATTCGTAAGTGAAAAATAAAAATTTAAACTTTAAAAATAATATTAATCCAAACAAAATTAAAAATGGATCAATAAACAAATTAAATAAAAAATTTGAAAAAGTATTTATTGAAGTAAAAAAAGAAATAAAGAATAAAAATGAAACTTTAAATGTATTAAACAATAAATTTAAATTTAATTTTAAATTAAAGAGTTTAGATAAATTTAAAAAATTTAATACTATAGCAATTATTGGAATGGGTGGTTCTATTTTAGGAGCTGAAGCTATATACAATTTTTTTCAATCAAAAATAAAAAAAAAAATTTATTTTTTCAATGATTTAGACGAAAATAAAATAACAAATTTTAAAAAAAAAAATATTTTAACGAAAGTTCTTTTTATAATTATTTCAAAATCAGGTAATACCATAGAAACATTGTCAAATACTTTCGCGCTAAATATAATTAAAAAAAATACAAATAATATTATTTTAATTTCAGAAAAAAATAACAATTTATTATTTTTATTATCTAAAAGATTTAATATGTTTTATGTAGAGCATAATCCTTTTATTGGCGGAAGGTATTCTGTTCTTTCTGAAGTAGGAGCTATACCTGCTTATCTTATGGGAATTAATATATCTAAGTTAAGATCTAAAGTTTTAGAATGCCTTAACTTAAAAAATAAAATCTTTTTAAAAAACAGTGCAATAAAACTTACACAATTAATAAATTCAAAAATGAATAATAATTTAATTTATTTAAATTATGCCCCTAACCTAGAAAAGTTTCTATATTGGTGTCAGCAATTAATTGCAGAAAGTCTTGGTAAAAAAGGTAAAGGTCTTCTACCAATGATATCTAATTGCCCTAAAGACCATCATAGTTTGTTACAACTCTATTTAGATGGCCCAAAAGATAAATTATTTTATATTTTCAGCCTTGAACAAAAAAACAAAGAAATAATAAACTTTAACAAGAGTCTAAAAATAAAAAATTTTCTTAATAAAAAAAAATTAAGTACAGTAAAGCATGCTCAAAAAAAAGCTTTAATCAAATCTTTATTAAAAAATAAAAATATGTTTAGAGAATTTAGAATTAATAGTCAAAATGAAGAAACACTAGGACAATTATTTTCATATTTTATTATAGAAACAATTATCGTAGGCAAAATGTTAAACATTAACCCATTCAATCAGCCAGCTGTTGAGGGTGTAAAGTCTTTTACTAACCAACTGCTTAAATAAAGACACCAAATATAATTTTTGATCTACCATATAGTTTTAAATTAATAATATTTAAAATATTATCAAAATTATCATTTGTTTTTTTCTCTCGATGAATAATTACAATATGATTTTTTTTAAATATTTTTTTTTCTTTAATTATTTTGAGATTATTTAAATAATTTATATCAGCAAAAGGAGGATCTAAAAAAAAAATATTAAATTTCTCTTTTAATTTATCTACTAATATATTTTCTATTGTATTATTAAAAATTTTTGATTTATCAATTAGAGATAATTTAATTAAATTATCTTTTAAAATATAAAAAGCATCTTTATCTTTTTCGATAAACGTAACTTTTTCAGCATATCTTGATAAAGATTCTATCCCAAAAGATCCGATACCAGAATATAGATCTAAGATATTTGAGTTCTCAATTTTAACCTTAATAAGGTTAGAGTGTTTTAGTATGTTAAAAACACTCTCTCTAACTGCATTTTTTAGAGGCCGAGTTTTTGAAGTTTTCAAAAATCTGATTGATTTACCTTTTAAAAATCCACTAATTATTCTCATTTTTATTTATAATTTTCCACCCAATATCACTCCGATAAAATCCGTATTTCCAATTTAGCTTTTTTATTATTAATATAATTTTTTTTCTGATTTTAGAAAATTTATTACCAACAGAGACAATATTTAGAACTCTACCACCAGTAGTCCGTATTTGATTGTATATATATCTCGTTCCCGCATGATATATGTAATCAGATTTTGATAACTTAACTTTATTGACATCATTTATTTGTAAATTTTTTTTGTACTTTCCTGGATATCCCTTCGCACATAAAACGATCGTCATACTTTTATGTTTAATCCATTCTATTTTTATACTTCTTAATTTATTTAAAATTGAATTTTTAAATATTTTAACTATATCAGTTTTTAATCGAGGTAATATTACCTGACATTCTGGATCTCCCATCCTGATATTATATTCTATTAAATACGGTTCATTGCTTTTTATCATCAAGCCAACATACAAAAAACCATTATAGGCTTTTTTCTTTTTTTTAAGCGCTTTTAAAGTTGGTTTGATAATTTTAGATATTATTTTTTTTTCAAGGGATTTCGTAACAACTGGGGCTGGAGAATATGCACCCATACCCCCAGTATTAGGTCCTTTGTCATTTTCATAAACTCTTTTGTGATCTTGCGCAGTGCCAAAAAATTTAAAGGTATTGTTATCAACAATTACGAAGTAACTAGCCTCTTCTCCCTCTAAAAATTCCTCCAATACAACTTTTCTAGATGACTTGAATTTCCCTTTTAATATTTGAGAGGAATTTTGAATTACTTGTTTTTTTGTTTTACAAATTGTAACTCCTTTACCAGCTGCCAAACCATCTGCCTTCACAACAACTGGAAGTTTAAAGTTTTTAAGAAAATAATTAACCTGATTAATAGTATTACAAATTTTAAATTTAGCTGTTGGAATATTATTTTGAGCACAAATCATTTTCATAAAAGCTTTTGACCCTTCTAATTTTGACGCATATTTATTAGGTCCAAATACCTTTATTTTATGTTTTTTTAGAAAATCAACTATACCTTTTACTAACGGTTCTTCGGGTCCGACAACTACTAGATCGATTTTATAGAACTTAATTAATTTTAAAATTTTGCTAAAATTTAAAATATTCACATCCACATTTGTTGCTATTTTAGATGTGCCAGCGTTTCCAGGGAAACAAATAATTTTATCAACTAGTTTAGATTCAAATATTTTTCTGCATAAAGCATGCTCCCTACCACCACTACCAATTAAACCAATATTCATGTCAGAATATATAATATATAATTTATTGATGCATAAAAAAAAAGCTAAACTTGTTTTTAAACACAATTTTTTTGAGATTATAGAAGATGGAGATCATGTAGTATGCGCTGTATCTGGGAAAGAGATAAAGTTACAACATCTCAATTATTGGAACGTAGATTTGCAGGAAGCATACTATTCACCGATTGAAGCGAATAAAAGGGCAAAATTTCAAAAAAAATAATATTTTATTTCCATCGGTTATGTGTCCAAATCCATTCATTTGGATTATTAACTATCATTTTTTCTAGAATCTTATTTAATTCTTCTGTTAGCTCAATTTTACTTTTAAAACTTGTTGGTTTTATTCTTTTTTGAAATTCAATTATAAAATTATTGTCTTTTTTTCTTATAATATAAACGGGTATTATATCCATTCCAAATTTTCTTGATAGTTGTGCAGGCAAAGTTGTGGTAAGTGCTAATTTATTAAAAAATTTTATTTTTTCCCCCTCACTAACTCTTTGATCTATCATTAAAGCAACGGAGTTATTATTTTTTATATAATTAATAGTTTCTTTAACACCTTGAATTCCCTTTTTAATTTGATTCTTACAAATATATTTTTTTCTTAAATATTCCATAAAAGGATTTAAAAAAATATTATTTAGGGGCCTATATATAGTTGCTAATGAAATTTTTTTCTTAGTTATTTCCATAGACATAATTTCAAAATTAGCAAAGTGGCCAGATACAAAAATAACAGGTTTTTTTTCTTGGATTATTTTAGATAAATTTGCATCGTCTTTTATATCAACTAGACTATTTTTTTTATTAAAGTAGTCCAAGAATATATATTCTATGAAAGTCATCCCATAATTTTTCCACATATTCTTTATAATTTCTTCTTCATTAAGATTGCTTACTCTGTCTGAAAAAATTTTAAGATTTTTTTTAATTATTTTTTTTGATTTTAAAAGGGGACCAACAAAAAGAAATAAATAAGCGAATATTTTTCTACTAATTTTTAAACCGAGTATACGACCAATTATAAAAAAAAGATAAATTAAAGACGATTGAAAAAAATATTTTGTGTATTTGATCATATTTTATTAATTCTATTCACAAGTTTGTCAATCCCATCAATTTCTAGAGCAACTTTTAAATAATTTATTTTATCTAGATTATAATGATTAATTTTAAAATAATCTTTTTCTGTCATTATAATCTGATAATTATTAATTTTAGCCTCTTCAACAATTTCTTGTATTTCTGGTTTTGAAAATTTGTAATGATCAGGAAAAGTGAGTTTTTTTTCAATTTTTAGATTATTTTGTTCAATTAATTCAAAAAAATTTTCAGGATTACCAATACCGGCTATAGCGAATAATTTTTTGTTTTCAAATTGATCTAAGTTGATTGGTTTATATAGTGAATAAAAAATTTCTAATTTTTTATTTATATTCAAAATTTTGTTTTCAAAATTTTTATTTCTTGGGCCATTTATTATGATTATATCAGTATCTTTTAAAGCTGATAAATTTTCTCTTAATGGACCAGATGGTAAAACTAGACCGTTACCAATTAACTGACCATGATTAAAGCAAACTATGCTTATGTCTTTTTTTATTTTGTAATCTTGCAAACCATCATCAAGAATAGCAATATCAAAATTAGTTTCTGCTTTTTTTAAAGCTTCAATTCTACTTTTATTTGTAATTAAAATCTCAGCATTATTTTTAATAAGATTGTACTCATCTAAATGACTTTTATAATACTTTCTAATTATAGCAGGTTTTCTCTCTAGTTTGGAGAGCTTACTAGCTAGAAGCATAGAAGTTGGAGTTTTGCCTGTTCCACCAATGTAAATATTTCCCACACAGATTATTGGAATATTAAATTTTTCGGGTTTAATTAACTTCTTTTTTAAAAAATTTACTATTAATACAATCAAAGTTATAGGAAGCAATACGATAGATATTAAACCTATTTGTCTATCCCAATAATTTGGTTTCTTAAAATTCATTTAATAAAATTAATAATATTTTTCATTGTATCTCTAAATGTTTTCTCTCCCAGATTTTTAATATGATCTAAAAATTTTGATTTTGTTTTTAATGGATTTTTTAAATCTTCGACTAAATTGTAACTTAGTTCTTCATATGTCTCTATTTTTTGAGTAATATTATTTTTTTCTAGAATGTCATAAATTTCTATAAAATTATATACATGTGGTCCGTGGTATATTTTACATCCTAATTTCGCAGCATCAATTGGATTTTGACCACCTTCATTTTTTAATTCTTTTAATGTTGATTTACCTATAAATACGCTTTTTGCATACTTAAAATAATCCTGTAAAACACCAAAGGAATTAATAATAATAATTTCTTTATTATCTTGTATTATTTCACCTTGATTTAGTACCTGAGTTTTTAAACTCAAATTATTTGATAAAGCGTTTATATCTTTTACTCTATGTATATGTCTTGGAGCTATAATCGTTATTACATCTTTATATTTTTCTTTAATTTTTTTATGTACCTTTAAACAAAAAAGGTCTTCACCTTGATGAGTGCTAGCTGCAAACCAAAATCGTCTGTTAGATAAAATATTTTCGTTTAAATTTTTAATTTTATCTTCATCAATTTCATTAATAAGTTTTAAATTTCCAAAAAAATAGACATTTTTTGCCTCTAGTTTGTCTAAATAATCTTTTGTTTCTTTGTTAGAAGCAAGGCATAAATTAAATACTCTAAATATTTTCTTCGCTGTTTTAGGAAATTTCATCCATTTTTTAAAAGTTTTTTTTGTTAGTCTTGCATTTATCAAAGCTAAAGGAATACCTTTTTTTTTTGCGATTAAAATCAAATTTGGCCAAATTTCAGAATCAATCAAAAAAATCCTGCTTGGGCTCCATGCGGATAAAAATTTTTCTATCAAGAATCCAACATCTAAAGGGAAAAATCTGTGATGTATATTATGAAAATTCTTAAATTCTTTACCAACTAATTTACTAGAACTTAAAGTTGTAGTAGTTATTAAAAATTCTAAACTATTATCTTTGTTCATTTCTTTTATAATCGGAACAATACTTCTAAATTCACCAATACTTGCCGCGTGAAACCAAATAAGTTTTTTTTCTTTTTTTTTATTTAAATTGAAATTAGAAAAAAAAATTTTTTCTTTAAATCTAATTGGGTCTTCTTTGTTTAGAAATTTTCTGTAATAAATAAATATTATCAGAAAGGGGTATATTAAATTTATAAGGATTCTGTAGGCAAGAATCATTTTTATCTTAATTGTTTTTTATATAATGATTTATATTCTTCACAATCTTTAATTAAAGACTCGTGATTTCCGGAATTGATAATTGAACCATTTTTCATCACAAAAATCCTATCCGCGTTGTGAATAGTTGAAAGTCTGTGAGCTATTACTAAGGTTGTTTTATTTTTAGTTAAATTATTAATAGCATTTTGAACAATCTCTTCTGAATCTGCATCCAAAGAAGAGGTAGCTTCATCTAGTAAAATAATTGGAGATTCTTTTAAAATAGCTCGTGCAATTGAAATTCTTTGTTTTTGGCCACCGGAAAGTCTAATACCATTTTCCCCTATAACTGTATCATACCCCTCAGGTAACTTTTTAATAAATTCATCAGCAGCTGCAAACTTACAAGCTTGTAAAATTTCATCCATTGAAGCATGGTCTTTTGCATAAGCTATATTATTCCTGATCGAGTCATCAAATAAAATAATATCCTGACTAACCATAGATAAATTTTTTCTAAGTGAAGAAAGAGATACATTCTTGATGTTTTGCCCGTCTATTTCTATAACACCATCCTGCGGGTCGTAAAATCTAGGTATTAAATTTATTATTGTGCTTTTTCCTGCCCCACTGTGACCTACAAACGCTGTCATAGAATTTCCTTTGATATCTAAATTTATATTTTTAATAGCTCTATCTTTTGTAGCTATGTATTTAAATCCAACATTAGTGAATTTAATATTTGAGTTTTTTAAATTAAGTGTTGGATTATTATTAACTTCTTTTACCTCAATATTTTTATCAATAATTAAGCTAATTCTTTTAAAAGCAGCCGCTCCTTGATATGCCGCCATATTAAGTGTGGCTAGAGACCTTATTGGCTGATAAGCCAACATCATTGCTGCTAAAAAAGAAAAAAAATTATTTACACCTAATTCCCCAGAGGCAATAAGCTGACCTGAAAAAATGATGAAACCTGCTATCATAAATCCTGTAAGCGTTTCCATCACCGGTGTTGCTCTGATCAAAACACTTCCAATTTTAATATTTTTTTCTACAAGATCATCTATTACATAGTTTGCTTTTTCATTTTCCTGCTTTTCTTTTTGATAAATTCTAATCATCCTTGATGCTTTAAATATTTCCGACAAGAAAGATGCTACATTCCCTGAGGACTCTCCTGCTCTATCTGTAGCTTTACCCATCCTTTTACCTAGTGATTTTGCTAAACCACCTGCTAGTGGCATCATCAAGATTGCAAATAAAGATAATTTCCAATTTTGATAGAACATTACAGAGACAAGAGCAACAACAGTCAATGAATCTTTAATTAAGTTTAAAACACCGTTACTAACAAGATTTTGAACCTGATTAGCATCAAATAAAATATTTGAAATATATTTTCCCGAATGTCTATTATCTAATGTTTGTATATCTGATAATAAGATGTTTGCTGCAACTTTTTTTTGTATTTCTCCAGCCACTTCTTGCCCAACTCTGATAATATTTAATCTAGCAAAATATAAAGATAAACCTTTGCTCGAAAAAGCAATTATAATTAATAAAGGTATAAGCCACGCATAAGTTTTATTTTGCTCTTCAAAGATTTTCTTCACTGCAGGGTCTAATAACCAAGCAATTCCAGCTGTACTACCAGCCACAATAACAGACAAAAAGAGGGCAAGAAAAATCTTACTTAAATGTTTTTTAACATATTCTTTAAATAATCTTTTTATTATTAATTTTAATTCTTGAAATGGCATTTAAAAATTAATAAGTAAAATACCGACTAGAAGCAATAGACCAGAGGTATTATTTAATTTAAACATATTTAAACAACTTTTTGGGTTATTTTTATTGAATTTAAGCACTTGATATACAAGGCTTCCAATAAACAGGATTAGCGCTAATAAAAAAAAATTAATCCCAATTTTATCTTTAAATAGATAACCAATCAGTATTACAGTAATTGAATAAGACAATCCCACAAATAATTTTATATTACTTTTAAATTTTATAGAGGTTGATTTTAAGCCAATAATTTCATCTTCTGACATATCCTGTGCCCCATAGATAGTGTCATAGCCCAATGTCCAAAATATGGCTGATAGGTAAAGCACAATAATCTCGTGAGATATACCATTGTTGACTGCACTCCAAGCCATTATTATTCCCCAATTAAAAGTAATACCTAAAAATAATTGCGGCCAATAGGTAATCCTTTTCATGAAAGGATATGAAAATGCCAACAACATAGAACTTAAACCAAGAATAATCGTTAACATATTAAATTGCAGTAAAATAAAAAGTGCAAGTAGACATAAAATTAAGACGTATAAAAAAGAATTTTTCAAAGTTATTTTTCCCGCAGCAATAGGACGATTTTTTGTTCTTTTAATTTTTTTGTCAAAGTCCTTATCTACAATGTCATTAAAAATACATCCTGCACTTCTCATTAAAACTGAACCAAAAAAAAATAAAATTAAATAATATAAAAATAAATTTAAATTCTGATTAATGGAGTAAGCGTATGCCAATCCCCAGGAGCATGGCCAAAATAAAAGCATATAACCAATTGGTTTATTAAGCCTAGTTAATTCTACAAAAATTCTTAAATGTTTCATGAAATATTACTTGTAAATATCAAACACTAACTACATAATCAATTTGATTCGATATGGACATAGATTACACAGTTGCTGCTTTAATGTTTCCTGCCATCCCTTTAATGATGACTATGTATAGCAATAGATTTCATACACTTAGTGGATTAATAAGAAAACTTCATGATCAACTGACTTTCGATAAAAGAACACCACCAGAGTGGGAAAATCAATTACACGTTCTTAATAATAGAACTAACTTGCTTAAATATACAATGGGGTTTGCAGCTTTTGGTTTTCTATTTAATATGACAACGGTCCTTATGCTTTACATGGGATACTTTCAGCTCGCTAGATTAATTTTTGCCGCTTGCTGTATTTGTATGATCATTTCAATATTTTTATTTTTACAGGAAATAAGATTGTCAAACCAGGCTTTGAAATATCACTTAAGTGATATGGACTCGATGAAAAAAGATTTATAGCCTTATTTATTTGCTAACAAATTTTTTTTAAACAAAGAAATTCCTTTATTTTTTTTATGATCATACGACTCCCTAAAAGTTTCTAACTGCCAGCCTTGCATTCTTCTCAAAATTTCTTTTAAATTATCTTGTTTCCATTGATTTTTGGTATTTTCATCTTTCCATAATATTTTTTCTTCATTAGTTCTTGCACAACCATAACAATAACCTGTAACCGGATCAGTTCTACAAATACTAATACAAGGAGATATAATTTTACTTTTCATTAAGGAATTAAAATAGCAGGCCCTGTTAATTTTCTTGCCTCCAAATCTTCATGTGCTTTTTTGGCCTCAACTAATTTATATTCTTTAGAAATCTTTATCTTAATTTTTCCAAATTTTACTTTTTCAAAAACTTCATCAGCACCGGTTTGAAGTTCTTTTCTGTTTGTAAAATATTGAGCAATAGATGGCCTAGTCAAGTAAAGACCTTTCGGCTGAATATCTTTAGGAACATTCACTGGGTCTAACGGCCCGGAGGCATTACCAAAACTTATCATCATTCCTCTTGTCTTTAGACAAGCTAACGATCCTTTAAATGTATTTTTCCCAACCCCGTCAAATACTGCTGGCACTCCCTCATTCTTAGTAATCTCCATTACTTTTTTTGAA
>Ga0209630_10002528_pt1 | contig 17568 bp, 18 predicted proteins | sample COG_01_FD_184745 | JGI IMG/M metagenome (GOLD analysis project Ga0209630, IMG submission 184745) | Pelagic Microbial community sample from North Sea - COGITO 998_met_01 (SPAdes) (version 2) | ecosystem: Environmental > Aquatic > Marine > Neritic zone/Coastal water | place: Helgoland, sampling... | reverse complement strand
TAATAATAAAAATATTTTTTTTAACAAAGTGCCATCTGAATACGATATTGCTGAAATTGAAATAATAATTAAAGTGGATGACTTATATCTTGATAATCGCAAAGAAAACAAACTGGATTATTATCTTGGTATAGAATGTCCTAAAGTTGGCATTGAGAATCCTAAGGGAGATATAAATTTATGTGTTGAGGATAACTGTTCCTCAGGGGATTTACTAATATTTTCAAAATTAACGGATTTGAATTTTGAAAATATTGAATTACAGATTGAAGAAAATATTACTCATTCAGGCACATTAAAAAATCTTAGATTCACTCTCCATGAAATATTCTTAGATTCCTTGAAAATCATTAAAAGCAATGATTTCACAATACCCAAACCATTTTGGCTTGCAACTGGGGGGGTTAGTGATGTGTTTCCGTTAAAAAAAGACAGCTTAATTAATTTTATTTATGAATAAGATAACACACGTTGATTTAGATAATATAGCTTTAGATATCATTCAAAAAGTTAAGCATCTGAGCTTAACTGAAGAGGTTAATCTGACATTTAAATCAATGAATGATGCCGTAACTAATGTTGACATACTCCTACAAAATATAATCAAGCTTGCAATTTTAAAATTGGACCCAAAGGCTGTAATCATTTCGGAAGAAAATTACACCGAAATTAAAATAAGCAATGAATTTGTATGGATAATTGATCCTTTAGATGGAACTTCGAATTTAATAAAACAATTAAAGTACAAGGCTATTTCAATTGCAAAAGTAAATCACAATGAAAAGCTTGCAGGTTTAATTATTGATTTGGACAATATGGATACGTTTACCGCAGTTAAATCAGAAGGCTTCCTTTATAATAAAAAAATAGCAGTGATGGGTGAGTCAGGTATTAAATTACTGGGTGCGAGTACAGGTTTTTTGAAAACACTAATAGAGAAGAAAAGGAAAATACCTGAGGGTTGGAATGTTAGGGTGTTAGGATCACAAGCTCTACAGTTATGTTATGTAGCTTTAGGACGCTTAACTGCATCATTAAGCATTGAAGCTAAAGCATGGGATGATGTGGCGGGTGCTTTGATGGTTGAGGAATCACAAGGAAAGTATCATTCTGACGTAATAAATCAATCCAATTGGATTTCATCGGCATTGACTAATAAAAATCTGAAATCAGTTGCTATGTCAGCAAATATTAATGAGAAAGATAAAGAAAAAATTATGGAACTGATGCATGAATAAAAAAATAGCCATGATCCCTGCACGTCTTGGGAGTCAAAGATTAAAGAAAAAAAATCTTGAGATGTTCGGTGAATTAACGTTAATTGAGCATGCAATTGTCAGATGCATAAAAGCTAATGTTTTTGACGATATTTATGTCAACTCAGAATCTGAAGTATTCGCAGATTATGCACAAAAACATAAAGTAAAATTTTATAAAAGACCTGCTTTGTTAGGCAATAATCAGGCAACAAGTGAGGAGTTTGTTGAAGATTTTTTAAACAATACGGAATGTGATTCCTTATATCAAATTCATAGCATTACACCTTTGTTATCACCTGAAAAGATTAAAGAGTTCGTTGAATTTTGTGAATTAAATCCAGAATTTAGTACTGTTTTGTCATGCATCCATGATCAAATTGAGATGGCTTATCAAAATCAACCCATTAATTTTACATTTACAAAAAAAACAAATTCTCAGGAATTAAAGCCAACCCAAAGAATTACTTGGTCAGCGACAAAATGGTCTAAGTCTTTTTACTTAGAAGCCAAAAAAAATAAAAGCATTGGCACTTATTCTGGCAATGTGGGTTTTTTTGAAGTTCCACCATTTTCTGGTTTAGCTATCAAGACAATTGATGATCTAATTGTGGCAAATGCATTAAGAGAAACTTTATGAGTCAAATTAGGATATTAGTCACTACCCAGATGATGATTCACAACCAACCTAGGTTTTTAAAATGGCTTAGTGATTACGGATTTAATGTTGATTTTGTTATGAATGATCAATTCCTCAATGAGAAGGAATGTTTGAATCTACTGCCAATTTATGATGGCTGGATTGCAGGGGATGATCAAATCACTTCAAAAGTGATCAATCATTTAACTCCTCGTTTGAAAATTATATCTAAGTGGGGTTCTGGAATTGATTCAATTGATATTAAATATGCGCAAACGAATAATGTTGTTATTAAAAATTCACCTGGTGCATTTAAAAATGCCGTCTCAGAAATAGCAGTTGGATACTTACTTTTATTATCTAGAGGCATACTGGATACACATAATCAAGTCATTAATGGAATTTGGCCAAAAAAACAATACAACGAACTAGTTGAAGCAAATATTGGAATAATTGGACTTGGTTCAATAGGAGCTAGTGTTGCAGAAAAATTGGTAAGTTTTGGGTCTAAAATTTATTATTACGACCCTTTTGTTAATATGAAAAAATTTATAAAAAAAGATTTTAACGAAATATTAAAGATATCAGATTTTTTAATATTTACCTGTGGTCTCAATAATTCAACAAAATATATGCTTAATAAAAAAAATATAGGTCTTATAAAACAGGGATCCTATGTTATCAATGTGGGAAGAGGTCCTGTGATTGAAGAAGATGCTTTAATTATTGGTCTGGAACAAAAAAAAATTTTAGGTGCTGCTCTTGATGTTTATGAAAAGGAACCATTAAGCCAAGCATCTAAATTGAAAAATTATAATGTTGTCTTGGGTTCTCACAATGCAAATAATACGAGTAAAGCTGTTGAAAGTGTTCATAAAATGACTGTTGAAAATTTAACCTCATTTTTTAATGTATAAATTTGAACAAAAGAATCAAACTAAAAATGAAAAAAGTCAATTTATTTTTAGCCTTGTAAATATTTTATTTGGAGTATTAAATTTATACATCACAACAAAATTTTTAGAGTCATGGCAATTAAATCAATATTTATTTTTTATGATTCTAGGTTCCTTAATATCAATTTTTTATAATCGAATTAGTTTAACTTTTACAAGGCTTTATGCTTCATCATTCAATAAAATGGATAGAGCAAATAATGACTCTCTATTGGGAATTAGAAAAAGTTCAGAGATTTATCTTATTTGTTTTGGTGTTGTTTATGCAATTATTTTTTTGACGCTTCTTAATTTATCAGAATTTTTTAATATTAATATTTTAGAAAATATAACAATTACACTCTTGATTATATTTTCATTTTTTTTTCGTTCATCTTATATTTATTTTCAAGGTGTCAATAAAAATTACGTTTCAAATTACTCTCAATCTCTTTCAACAATATTTATTACATGTTTAGTTTTACTTTCAATTTTTTATTTTCATTCAATATTATTATTAATTCTATCCGGTTTTATTGGGCACTTGATTATTGGAATATTTTTATATTTGTATTTAATAAAAAAAGAAAATATTTTTAATGGTAAATACGACCCAAAAATTTCAAAAATAGCGATGCCACTGATTTTAAGAGGTTATGTTGCTCAGTTAAGTCAATGGGGTTCATTTTATATAGGCTCTTTAATAATTAATTCTTCATATAATTTTGATTTATCAAATTCAGTTATGATTTTTACTAGGATTTTAAATATATTGGCAGGAGTTGGAGAGTCGTTTTTAGCTGGAAATATTAGTCTTTTAGCAAATATTTTTTCTAATAATGAGTTAAAGAAATTTCATAAATTAGCTATTTCATTATTAAAAAAAATTATCTTTATTATTTCAGTAGGATTACTCTCATTAATTTTATTTTCAGATTATTTTGTTAACTTATTTCAATTAAATATATATATCCCTAGCCAATTGATTATTTTAGCTGTTTCATCACTATGGATGATAGATCGTATTCAAACGCAGATTACTGGAATTTGTTCAGCAAGCAATAAAATATATTTTCTAAAAGAAAATATACATAGTTTCTTTTTTGTAATATTATTAAGCTGGATCTCCTTATATTTTTATGAATCATTCTTGTTTTTTTATATTACATTATTGTTGCCAAGGATATTGTTATTAAACATTAAACCTTTCTATCTTTATAAAAATTTAATTTTGAACAATTGAATTGAAAACAATCATCAAAAATTTTTTAAACACTTTACCTCGGGCTACTCAAGAAAGAGTTTTTTATAATGAAAACCTCTTAAATGCTTGGTATGTGAAATTTTTTTCAAAAAAAGATACATGGCTTTCTAGTAATAAAAATTCTTATAAAGGGAAAAGACTATTTCTTTTGGCTACCGGCCCATCATTAAATAATGTTGATCTAACACTTTTAAAAGATGAATATACTATGGGTGTGAATGGAATATATAAAATAAGTAATGATATTGGGCTTAATTTTTTTATTACTGTTTCAAGTTTTTATTATAAAAATAATATTAAAGGTATTAATGAATTAAGAGTAGATCGTTGTTTTATTCCCAAGAAACTTAAAAAAACTTTTAATTTGAAATCAGACGTAAGCTACATGAATGTTATCTATCCAAAATATCGTATTGATAATGAATTTTCTAAGAGAACTGTACCATTTGATTTTTCAACTCATCCTGATGAATATATATATGCCGGAGGTACTGTAATATTTCTTGCACTCCAGATAGCAATTTATTTAGGTTTTAAAGAAATTATCTTATTGGGCCTTGATCATAATTACGCTGACTTAAAGAATTCTAGCGATAAATCATATCAATCATCAAATTTTGATAAATCACATTTTGACTCTTCCTATCATAGCCCTAATACTGACGTCCACGTTGATTTGGATGCGATGGAAAGAGGGTATGAGCTTGCAAAATATCATGCTAGTAAAAGTAAAGTCAATATTATTAATGCCACAGAAAATAGCAAATTAAATGTCTTTAAAAAAAGACGGGTTATGGATTATATTAGAGGTGATAAATGTTAGATAATCGTAAAACTAATTTTACAAACAATACAGATGATTTGGATGTTTTAATTGACACTCTTGATCACAAACATCCACATCATCGTAAGTGTCAATTTTTACTTGATGTGAGAGGTTATATTAATGAAAATAAGATATTTGGTAATTATATTGAATTTGGAAGTTATCAATCTCGCACTTCATATATAGCCCATAAAATATTCCCAGAAATAAATATCATCCAATGCGATCTCTTTGACCAAACAACGAAACAAAAAATAAGTACTAATGGAGCTCAAGATGATTCATTTATAGATTTTCATGATGATTACTTTAGTGTTGCTTTAAAAGATATAAAAGATTTTCAAACCAATTTTAATGGTAAGGGAGTTCTGATAAATGGAGATTTTAGAAAAATTCCTGTTCAAAATCAAATAATAAAAGAGGGCCCTTATAGTATATGTATTTTAGATTGTAATTTTATGAGTTCAATTAAAAGCGCGTTTAAAGTTTTTATGCAAAAAGCAATACCTGGTGCGGTAATTTTTTTTGATGATTATTTTCTGAATTTACAAAAGGGGAATCCTCTTATAGAGAGCCTGTTAAAAAAATATAAAAATTTTAATTTTTATGAACATAATTTTTATGCACCATTTGCAAAATCATTTATTATTGGGAAAAAATGATTTTGATAAATCATTCTAAAAATATAATTTTAGATTTTGATGGAGTCCTATTTGATTCAAATTTTATAAAGGAAGAGGCGATACGATACGCATCTGATATTGATTTAAGTAAAGAAAATCAGAAGAAATTCCTAAAATACTTTACAAGCCATAATGGCATACCGCGTGATTATAAAATATCGAAATACTATCCAGAAAAAAAATCATTAATCTTATCTCGCTATAACAATAAATTGAAGTCAATATATAAAAAAGCAAAATTAACTATATATGCATTAAAATTTTTGAAACAATTTGCAAATCAAAATATATTTATACTAAGTGGTGGAGAGATGGCTGAAATTAACAACTTATTAGAGTTAAATAATCTAAGTCATTTTTTTAATAAGATATATTGTTCGCCATGTTCAAAAATTGAAATTTTGAATCAATTTGATCCTGTAAACACTACTTTTATAGGCGATAGTATAGTCGATTATAAAGCCGCACTCCATGCGAATATTTTCTTTGTTTTAATGATTGGGTATACACAATGGCATGATTGGAAGAATGAAATTGATATTGATAAAGTTAAGATAATAAGTAATTTAGGAGATTTGTGTGGTTAGAGTTGGGTTAAATGGTTTGGGAAGAATTGGTAAAAGAGTACTGCATTTTTTATTGAATGAGAGTGATGTTGAGATTATTTTTATAAATGATAAGAATAAGGATATTTCGAATGTAGCATATATGCTTAATTATGATTCTATCTATGGAAATGAAATTTTATTTTCTGAAAGCTCAAAAGATATTATGTATAAAGATAAAAAATTACCATATTATTCGTTTGACGATCCGACTGAATTGCTCAGCAATGCAAGCCAATGTGATTTAATTATAGATGCAACTGGAGTATCTTGCTTTTCTCAGCAATACCGAAAGTTAATAAATAGTGGAATTATTAAGAAAGCATTGATAACTCATTCACCTGGTGATGAAGACATCACTGTTGTCATTGGTAGCAATGAACATTTGCTTGATAATGATAATCATAATGTTATATCTACAAGTATTTGTGATGCAAGTGCAATTGCTCCGATCTTATCTCATATCGATGCAAATTTTGGTATTGAGAATGGTTTTATTACAACATTGCATCCATGGTTAAACTATCAAAATCTTCTTGATGGCCCTTCAAGCTCATGGTCGTCTCCAGGTGAGACATATCATCACTATTCATTAGGAAGGGCAAGTTTTAATAATTTGATTCCGAAAACTACAAGTGCAGTTGAAGTTGCGTTAAAGTCATTTGTACCGAAAAAAACTAATTTACCCTTAGGATCATTCTCTTATAGAATACCGACAAATATTGTGTGTAGTGCTGACTTAACCCTAAATATATGTAAAAAAATTAGTAATCATGAATTAAAAGATTTTATATTTTCTCTTGAGAATATTTATAAGCAAAAAATATTTAATGTTTCTGATCAGCCGTTAGTTTCATCAGATTTTATTAAAAATGATTTTTCATGCAACATAGATAACAGATGGACAGAGGTAATTGATGGTTCTATGATTAAGTTGGTTCTTTGGTATGATAATGAATATGCATATTCAAGACGCATCATAGATATTTTAAGAATGGTAAGTTTAGATGGTTAATTTTAATAATTCAAAAAATGTTATTGTTATTCCTGCGCGCTTAGGTAGCAATCGTGTTAAATTAAAAAATCTTCGTCTTTTGAATGGCAAGCCTTTAATCTCATACGTTATTGATGCTTGTAAACTATCATCGCTTTCTAAAAATATTTTTGTTAATTCTGACAGTGAATTATTTCAAAACATCTGCAACGAAAAGAATATCAGCTTATATTTAAGACCTAAAGAATTAGCTACCAGTCAATCATTAATTGATGATTATCTCTACGAATTTATGTCGAATACTAATTATGATAATTTAATTTTAGTTAATCCAACTTCACCTTTTATTTCTCATGAAACTATTAGAAAGGCTTTTGAAAGTTTTTTAGTTAACTCTTATGACACGCTAATAGCTTGTGAAAATATTCAAACACATTGTTTTTTTAAAAATGAAACGATAAATTTTGATATTCAAGGACAGCATCCCAGATCGCAGGATTTAGATCCAATAAAGGCACTTAATTTTGCAGTATCTATATGGAATACAAGTGCATTTAAAAAAAATTATAAAAAAAATAACTATGGGGTCTATACGGGGAAAATAGGGCTTTATCCAATTGAAGGCGTTGAAGCAATAGATATAGATTATGAGAAAGACTTTCTTTTGGCTGAGTATGTAATGAGTTTATCAGGCGTTAATAGTAGAGCTGAATACCCTGATTACGTCAATGAATTTCTCAGAATTAATCCAGACATCAAGAATTAATGAAGCCAGAAAATATACATTGCCTTGCTTTTAATTTTCCAGGGGTTTCTGTTGAAACAACTGATGAGAAGCCGTTGTATTTTATTAAGTCTTCCATATCATATTCCAAGTCTGGAACAGTTATTAAAAAACCAGAAGGAGACTCAAGATTTTGGACTGAGGTTGAGCTTGGCATTTTTATCAATGAAGACTGTGAAAATATTCCTGAAAATGATGCAAAAAAATATATTTATGGATTTTGTGTGAGTGGTGATTTGACATGTGACAACATATATAACAGAGATCATCATCTCGCTTATTCAAAGTCTAGAGAAAATTTTTGCCCCTGCTCAGATATTATTAAAACAGATATTAATGATTTTAATTTAAGAATGAATACATATATAAATGGAATAGAGACTCAATCAGGTAATTTACAAGATATGATATATTCACCATATAAATCAATTAGTTATATATCATCAATTACAAAACTAAAAAAAAATGATTTAATTATTCTTGGAACACCACCGGGATGGAATAATAACTTTTTACATTCTGGCGATGAGATCGTACAAACCATCGAAAGCATTGGCTCTTTGCATTACAGGATTATTTAATGAGTATTTTAATCACGGATTACATAATAAAACCAAATGTAGAAAAGTCCATATTAGGAAACAAATTGTTAAGCTATAAAAAAGAGAACTTCAAAAAAACAAAGATACTTTTAGTGTGGCACCAGAGAATTGATAATGAGTATTTATCAAATTTTCCTAATCTAGAATTAATTGTGCGTTATGGCGTTGGTTACGATCAAATTGATCTCAAAGCATGCAAGAAAAGACAAATTCTCGTTTGCAATACACCAGACTATGGTACTGACGAAGTAAGTGATACGGCACTTGCAATGATTATGTCATTTACAAGAGGAATATATGAATACAACACTATCGCAAAAACACTTCCAACAAATTGGCAAGAGAATACGATCAAAGGAATTAAAAGAACTTCAGAAATCAATGTAGGAATTGTAGGCGCCGGTCGAATTGGTTCTGCTTTAATTTTAAAGTTAAACTCAATTGGTTTTCAAACTTCATTTTATGATCCATATGTGAGAACAGGTTACGAAAAAGTTTTAAGATCTAATAAATTTGATGATTTGAATAAATTCTTAAAACAGTCCGATATTGTTTCACTTCATTGCCCACTTAATAATAATACCAAGGGTATTGTTGATGATAATTTCTTATCTTTGATGAAAGCTAAATCTTTTTTAATCAATACAGCAAGAGGGGGGTTAATTGACTCTCTTGAACGAATTTATGATTTCCTTAAAAAGGAAAAAATTATGGGCGTTGGTTTTGATGTGCTCCCAGAAGAACCACCATGTATAAATAACCTACTTATAAAACAATGGCTAAATGATAAAAAATATGATCATAGAATAATTATTAATCCGCATACTGCATACTATTCGAATCAATCATATACAGAAATGAGAAGGAAAGCATCTATTAATGCATTAAGATATATTAAAGGTTTAGATGTATATAACAAAGTTTACTGATTTTATCAATCCATGATGAAAATTATAAATTGTGATGCCTTTTTTGCTTTTAAAAAAAGTGTTTAAGATTATGTTTAAACAATATAGATTTTTAAAAATTTTCTCTTCAAAGCTACAGGTAAGGTTCTTTGAATTGATTATTTATTTAAATAATCAGCTTAGTTATTTATTGTTCAAATTTAATATTAAAGACAATGCTAATTTTAAAGAAATTGAATCTTTTAAAAATATCTATTTAACTAATAAATCAAATGATAGTGAAATGATTTGCGTAATTATTGGTAACGGCCCTAGTGTAAGAACTAAAGACTTAAATAGAATAATGAAATTGAAAAATGTTGTTACATTTTGTGCAAATCGATTCTATCTAGCCTATAATAAAACTAAATTAAGACCAACATATTATGTAAGTTCGGATTCGCAGGTCATTAATGATTTCGGCAGTGAGCTTATTAAAAAACATTGTTCAAAAAAACTTTTTTTCACATCACTTAAAAAAATCAAACTTAATAGTGAAAAATTTATAAAGTTAAATTTATCTTTATTGCGTAGATTCAAATTTTCAAAAAATATTGCTAGAGGCCATAACGTTGGATGCAGCACATTAACTTCTGCAGTGCAAATAGGTTACCATATGGGTTTAAGGAAATTCTATTTTTACGGTGTAGATCATAATTTTAATTTTAAAATGAGCACTGACAATCAAGCGCAAGGTGATGACAATCATTTTATTAAAAACTATAGATCTGGAAAAAAATGGTACCCTCCATTAACTAATTTAATTGAGGAAGGATTTGAGCGTTCTGACAAATTTTTAAGAGAGAATGGTGGTTTTTTAATTAATATCTCTAGAAGAAGTAAGTTAGAGATATTAGAAAAAAGAAATATAGATGATTTATTTAAAGCATCAGAGATTTAAAAAAATTATTATGACATTAGGGGTAAATTAAAATATGAATAAGAAAAAAGCTCTAATTACAGGTGTTACAGGTCAAGATGGATCATATTTAGCTGACTATCTACTTAAGCTTGGATATGTTGTGTATGGTGGGATTAGAAGATCATCGAATTTAAGTCATGAAAGGTTTGAATACTTTAATTTATTAGAAAATAAAAATTTTGTATTAATTGAATTAGATCTCACAGATTCAACATCACTCAATAATTTTTTTAAAGAGTATGAAGTTTCTGAAGTTTATAATCTTGCGGCGCAAAGCTTTGTCGGATTATCGTTTAATCAACCAATTTTAACTGCAAATGTTACCGGTATTGGAGCTTTAAACTTGCTTGAGGCAATCCGTCAATCTCGACGAGATGTAAGATTTTATCAAGCTTCGAGTTCTGAACTTTTTGGGAAGGTTCATGAAACACCGCAAACAGAGAATACAGTTTTTCATCCTAGAAGCCCCTATGGGGTAGCAAAACTTTTCGCACATTGGTCATCTATAAATTACCGAGAGTCCTACAACTTATTTACTGCAAATGGAATATTATTTAATCATGAATCTCCAATACGAGGTTATGAATTTGTAACAAGAAAAATTACTAATCAGGTAGCTAAAATAAAAAAAGGATTAATTGATGAAATTCAACTAGGAAATATAAATGCAAAGAGAGATTGGGGTTTTGCAGGAGACTACGTAATAATGATGCATAAAATGTTGCAGAATTCGTCCCCAGATGATTTTGTTATTGCTACAGGCGTATCAACGACAGTAAGAGATTTTGTAAAGAGTGCATTTTCTGCAGTAGATATTGATATTATTTTTGAAGGAAATGGACTTAGTGAATCAGGATTTAACAAATTAAACGGAAAAAAAATATTATCAATTTCTCCAGAATTCTTTAGACCAGCTGAGGTTGATATACTTCTTGGTGACCCTAGTAAAGCAAAAAAAATTCTTGGATGGCAACCTGAAACAGAGGTAAATAAATTAGTTGAGATGATGGTAAATCATGATATGAACATAGTTTAATTACCTAAGGAATTTTTTTTAAAAAAAATAAATATAATATTGAATAAAATAATAAACATTGCAGTGGATGGAAGATTTCTTGAGAAGAATCAAAATACAGGTATTGAAAATTACACAATTGAAGTTTTAAATAGCTTATCTAAAGAAAAAAATTTAAATTTAGTTTATGTTTCTCAAAAGGAAAGCATAAGTAAATCTTTAAATTATAAAAATTATTTAGAGAAAAATAGGTTTTTAAAACATTTATACAGCTTTCTTTGGTTTTTCTTTTTTTCTCACAGGATTGTTAATAAACTTAAAATTGATTTCTATTTTGGCTGCCAAGGTTTTTTACCACTATTCCTTAATAAAAAAATTAAAAAAGTTTTAACAGTTTACGATTTAACTTTTAAATTACAGCCTAAGACTATGAGGTTAAAGTCTTTACTAATACATTCAATATTTTTAAAATATAATATTTTTATGGCAGACTTTGTTGTAACTATCTCAAAGTCAGTTGCCAATGATCTTATGAAACTATTTTCCATTAAATCGATTGTTTCATATCCCTTTTTAACTTCAAACTTTAAATCTTATAATAAAAAAAATATTTCAAAAAAAATTTTATCACTAGTTTCAAAAGAAAAATATTTATTTACTGTCTCAACTATTGAGCCAAGAAAAAATTTGGAATTTTTTTTAGATATTTTTAATAATTTAACAAGAAATAATACTATAAGCTTATCATTCGTTATTGCTGGCAAACTTGGTTGGAATTATAATAAAGTTTTAAATCTAATCAATTGCAACAATAAGATAATTTATTTGGGATATATAAATGACGATGAAAAAAAATTTTTAATGAAAAACTGCTTGTTATTTACCTTCCCAAGTTTATATGAAGGTTTTGGTATCCCAATAATTGAAGCGCAATCATTTAATAAGCCATTATTATTGAAAAGAACACCAATTTCTATCGAGGCATCGAATAATAAAGCATATTTTTATGACGATAGTAAATCTTTATCTAATTTATTATCAAATTACACTGATATTAAAACTATTAAAAGAAGTTCTTTCGCACCTAAATATAAATCAATTAGAGCATATAAAAATATATTTCTTAAAGATGTTTATTAATTATCTTTTATTAATTGGAAGTGTTATTTTTTTCTCAACTTATGTGGCCTTAAAAAAAAATATCCCATTATTTTCACCATTTTACATAATAATCTTTTCAATTTTTAGCTATGTTTTAATTTTATGTATATCTTTAGGTTCATATGAAAATTTATCGTTACATCAACAAACTGAATATATAGCAATTTTTTTTGAATCTATTTTTTATTTTACTATAACGTTTGTATCTGTATTTTTAATAAAATTTAAATTTAAATATAAAAATTCTATTAAAGATTCAATCAGGTTCACTCCTCATATTTCACGATTTATATATTTTTTATTGCTATTTACTTCATTATTTTTTGCTAGTAAATTTGGCTGGCATGCTTTTACAAGGAATTATAGTAGTGATGCATCAATTTATTACAGTCTTTTCAGTCATCTAAAATATTTAATTGCAGCTTATGCTATTTTCTTAACTCATAAAGATAAATCTAGTCTATTTGTTATGTTGATTTTTATTTCTCAAATTGTCTTAGCGTTTTTAGATGGATCTAGATTAACTTTGTTAATATATCTTTTATGTAGCTTTATGTTTAATAGAATTACTACTGTAAGATTTTTTTTAATTTTTTTTATTATCATAATATTTCTTCTTATTAGAAGTTATGCTTCATCTGATACATTTTTATCATTATTAAAAGTTGAGGCATTATATGGAACTTATTCATCATTCCAAGCAATTGAACTATCTCAATATAATTTAACTTATCCTTTTATAAAGCTTTATTTCTTGGATCCACTTTTAAATACTTTTTTAAAGTTTTTTCAATCTGATTTATATTTAAAAAATATATTTATTGAACAAGTAAATGATATATATTTAAAAGAAAAGTTCTCCCCAATGGGAGGATATTTTCTTTTAACAGATTACTTTTTGGCTTTTGGTAAGTTTGGGTTTATACCAGTATCAATTATCTTAGCTTTAACTGTTCGTTTTTTCTATTCATTAAAAAAAATATCTGGACTATATATTTTTTTAGTGATCTTTTGTTGTTTATTTGTTAAGACTGAATTTACTAATTTATTTACTCTTTCACTTGAGTTCGGTTTAATGTTTTTTATAATTAATTTTTTTTCCACAACAATAAGAAAATGAAGTGAAAATTTTATTTGACATATCATGGTCCGGAAAAACAGGTATTGGAAGAGTAAGTGATGCTATTAAAACTCGTTTATTGGAAGATTTTAATGATATTACATTTATAAAATTCAACATTAGCAAAAGGAATCCCTTTTATTCTTTTTTGATTTCTCGAGCAATAAAAAAACATAAGTTCGATATTTTTATTAGCCCAGGATTTTTTCCTCCATCAAGTAAAGTTAAATCGATAATCTTTTTTTATGATTTAGGGCATTTATTGAATTATAGTTTTTTTCATAAATTTTTTATGTATCTAATTAGACCATTTTATGAGAATGTTTCCTTAATAGTCACTGATTCTGATTATATTTTGGACGATTTAAAAGTGTGGTTAAAAAATTACAATGTATCTATTAAAAGATTTTATCTTGGTTCTGAGTTACCAAAGATCCAAAGATCAAACAAATCAAATTTATTAAATTTCAATGGGGATAATTATTTATTTTATCCAGCTAATTTTTTACCACATAAAAATCATGAAAACTTAATTAAAGCTTTTGCTCTTATTCATTTACTAAATAGATCTTACAAGCTTTATTTCACCGGAAAAGGCACAAAGCAAATAAAGGACCTATGTTATTCTTTGGGTGTAAATTCGAGTGTAATATTTTTGGGTGATGTAAATGATGCTGACTTGGTTGATTATTATCTGAATTCTTCTGGACTAATTTTTCCAAGTTGTTATGAGGGGTTCGGAATTCCTCTTGTTGAGGCACTTCACCTAAATGTCCCTATTGCATGTTCAGATATATCTGTTTTTAAAGAAGTTGTTAAAAATGCAGCAATTTTTTTTGATCCATATGATATTGAAGATATTGCAAAGTCGATGCTTATATTGTTCAAAAAAAATTATCCAGAAAAACTCTATAGCAATGCAAAAAAAATACGCGTTAATTACTCCTTTGATAAATTTTATCAACATTTAAAAAAACAAATATATTTTGTTGCCAATGAAAAATAAAGTTTTAATTTTATTAGCTTCTTACAATGGAGCTAAGTATATTTCTGAACAAATACTATCTCTTAAAGATCAGATTGGATGTGAGGTTCATATTCTCATTTCGGATGATGGCTCAACTGATGATACTTTGTCTATAATTAGTAAATTAAGAAAAAAATATAATTTGAATATCAAAGTATTAAGAAATACTTTAAAAACAGGATCTTTTAATGGCAACTTTATTAATTTATTTATTAATGCAAATTGTAAAAACTATGAATATATTGCTTTATCAGATCAAGACGATATATTCTTAAAAAATAAGCTTAAAAAATCTATTAACATTCTTCAATATAGAAACTGTGCGGGAATTTCTAGCCCAGTAATAACTTTTGGTTTGTCAAATAAAAAACTTATTCAGTCAAGCAAGATATCAAAATTTGATTTTTTATTTGAAGGGGCTGGTCAGGGATGCACCTTTGTATTGAAATCACAAGATTTTTTATTATTTCAAAAATTTTGTATTGAGCATTTAGAATTAATAAAAGACTTTTACTATCACGACTGGCTTATTTATCTTTTTTTTAGAATAAGTGGAAAAAAATGGTTTTTTTATCACAAACATTTGACTAAATATCGAATTCATTCAAAAAATAACACGGGAGAAAAGTATAATATTTTTGGAATTTTAAAAAGATTTCTAAAAATACTTAACGGATGGTATTTAACTCAAATTATCTATTCGATTAAAATTCATAATAAAATCCAACCGAAAACCAATCATCTTAAAATCACGTTTTTTAATTTATTTATACTAATTGTATTCCATGGGCGAAGAAAGTTGTCTGATCGATTTCTTTCATTATTTTGCTTATTTAGCTATCCTTTTATAAGAAGATGAATTTATGTTAAATTTTTATATATATCTGCTTAAAATATAAATTATGATTTTTTTAGACTTGAGCTATAGTTCATTATGACAAATATTAAAAATGTAACTATTTTAACTTTTTTGATTAATATTCTTAAGAATGAAAACTTTTCTTTTTATTTGTTTTTGTTCTCATCTTTAATCTTTTTTATATTTAACATCATTGCTATAAATGAGCCTCTATTTACTATTCATGGTTTTCGGCAATCCCAGACCGCTCTGACATCATTTTATTTGATACAAAATGGGTTTTCATTCAATTATGAAACTCCGGTGGTTGGCTACCCATGGTCCATTCCTTTTGAATTTCCAATTTATCAGTGGATTGTTGCAAATTTAAGCTCTTTAACTGGTTTCAATTTAACTCCTACTGGAAGACTTGTCAGTTTAGTATTTGGTTATTTATGCATCTTACCAACTCATAATTTATTTTTGATTTTAGGCCTCTCCCGAAAATATTTTTTTTATAGCACATCTTTATTTCTAACAACGCCTTTATATCTATATTGGTCAGGTACATTTATGATTGAATCTACGGCATTGTTTTTTTCTTTGTATTTTCTGTACTATGCTGTAAAGATATTTAAAGGTGACCATAAATTTATCACCTTTTTAATTGGAACAATTTTTTTAAGCTTGGCGTTACTACAAAAAGTAACTACAGTATTGCCAATCTTTACCCTTGTTTGCTTGTTTTACTTATTAAATTTTAATTTAAATATTTTAAGAAATAATCCAAAAATCATTTTTTTATTTTTTTTATTTTTTATATGCCCTGTGCTAATTGCTTACAGCTGGGTAAATTTTACTGATTTGGTAAAAGAGCTCAATCCAATTGGATTATCCTTAACATCAAAAGCATTGCAAGGCTGGAATTGGGGCGATAGCATTGTTAGAACCTCCAAAGAATTATGGAGTGATACTGTTTTGTCTAGAAATATTGTTAGAAACTCGATCGGATTCTCAGGATTAATAGTAGTCTTTTTAGGCTTACTTTTTTCAAAAAACCACACAAAAAAGATACTTTTTTCTTTGTCTCTGCTTTTTATAATTCCTTTTTTATTTTTTCCAATTCTACACAGAGTTCATAATTACTATCAATATTCGAACTTAATTTTTTATATCATTTTATTGTCTATCTCTATAATTTACATTTCAGAATCTGTGGTGCTAAAAATAAACCGAAAATCATTAAATATAAATATTATTCTTTCAATAGTTTTTACAATTCTTGTCACGTTTAGTTTTTCTAAATTTTATTTAGGTAATTATGGAAAAGATAAGCTAAGATCAATTGATATAACTAAAAACAGGACTTACCTTATTTCTGAATTTATAAAAAACAACACGCCAAAAGATTCTTCCGTTATTGTATATGGGTTTGATTGGAGTTCGGAAATTGCTTATCATTCTGAAAGAAAGGCTTTAACTTTACCATGGGAAAGATGGGATATTGAGGCCATCACGAATACGGACAAATTTTTGCCAAATATTAAAATTGGCGCAATTGTAAACTGCTATTCTCCAGCCAGTAAAAAATCTAAAAATTTAAACAAATTAATTAATGAAAAATATAATGTCGATTCAAATTTTATTTCGGGGTGTACCTTATTTATAAATCAGTAACCATTTTGTAGGTATGTTTGAAACTTATTCAACCATAGGTTATTTAATATGATCCCTTTGATAATTGATTTTGATAAAACACTTTCACGAGATGATTCGTTAACTAAATCATTGCGTGCACTTTCTCTCACTAAAAAAATGTATGCATTTTTTTTGATGGTACTATGTGGTAGATTATCGTTAAAGAGATACCTTTTTTTAAATAATTTAATGGTCTCAGAAGGAGTCTATAATAGAAAAATTTTAAAATTAGCTATGTCGAGAAACGCCGT
>Ga0209630_10002526_pt1 | contig 17577 bp, 17 predicted proteins | sample COG_01_FD_184745 | JGI IMG/M metagenome (GOLD analysis project Ga0209630, IMG submission 184745) | Pelagic Microbial community sample from North Sea - COGITO 998_met_01 (SPAdes) (version 2) | ecosystem: Environmental > Aquatic > Marine > Neritic zone/Coastal water | place: Helgoland, sampling... | reverse complement strand
AATAAATCACTTTCTGATTTTTTTTCAAAAAATGATTTTGATGTAGTAATGCATTTTGCAGCTCAAGCTGGAGTAAGATATTCATTAATCAACCCAAAAAAATATATTACTGTTAATAAAATTGGCTTTGAGTTGTTATTAGATTCTATTATTAAAAATAAAAAGCCAAAAAAAATAATCTATGCTTCTTCTAGTTCAGTCTACGGAGACTCAAAAAAATTTCCATCAAAAGAGACACAAAAATTAAAACCAAATAATATTTATGCCAAAACAAAAATATCTAATGAACAATTAGCTTATAAGTATAAAAAAAAATATAATTTGAATATTTGTGGTTTAAGGTTTTTCACGGTCTATGGTGAATGGGGAAGACCAGATATGTTCTTGTTTAAATTATTAAAAGCATATAAATGTAAAAAAACATTTTACCTAAACAATTATGGAAACCATCTTAGAGATTTTACCTATATAGAAGATATAGTAAAAATATTAAATAGTTTGATAAAATTAAAAAAATTTACATTCGACAAAGTAAATGTTTGTGGATCAAAACCCGTAAATATCAAAAAAATTTTTGATAACTTTGTAAAAGAACATAATTTTAAAAATTTCAATTTAATAAAAAAAAATAAAGCAGATGTTTTAAACACGCATGGAGATAATAAATTGTTAAAAAAGATAACAAGGTTTTCAAAATTCACATCATTTAACTCTGGTTTTAACAAAACAAAAAAATGGTATTTTAAAAACCACATATATAGATTTTAACAATGAAGGTTTTTTACTGGTCACCTTTTATAAATGAAGTGGCAACAATTAAAGCTGTAACAAATTCAGTTATTTCATTAAAAAAATTTTCAAAAAAAAAAATTAATCCTACAATTATAGATGCAGTTGGTGAATGGGATAGTAAAAAAGATTATCTTAAAGTAAATAAAATAGATTTAATAAAACTAATAAATGTTAATATAATAAATTATTTGCCAAAATTTGGTTTTTTAAAAAGTAGATTTACTTATTTTATTATTTTTTTTTTTACTGTATTCAAATTACACAAACTTTTGAAAAGTGCCAAACCAGATTTTGTTATTGTTCATTTAATAACATTTATTCCGTTGGTATTGTTACTTTTTTTTAACTATAAAACTAGATTTATTCTTAGAATTTCTGGGTATCCTAGATTAACTTTTTTTAGAAGTTTGTTATGGAGATTAGTTAATAAAAAAATTTATTTTATTACAGCACCAACATTGAAAACTTCAGATATGATAAAAGAGAAAAAAATATTTAATTTAAATAAAATAAAATATTTACCTGACCCTGTTTTAAGAGTTGAAGAGTTTCAAAAAATTAAAAAAAAAAAAAGTGCCTTAGATAAAGAGCTATCAATTAAGAATTCGCTAATATCAATAGGGAGACTTACACCTCAAAAGAATTTTGCCTTTTTAATAAATACTTTTGCAATATTAATAAAAAAATATGAAAATTTAAATTTGTTTATTTTGGGTGATGGAGAAGAAATGAATAAATTAAAAAAAATTATAAACAAATTAAAACTTAATAAAAAAATATTCTTGATTGGATATAAGAAAAATGTCTTTGAATATTTGAAAAACTCAAGATTATTTATATTACCATCACTTTGGGAGGACCCTGGATTTGTTCTGTTAGAAGCAGCGTATTTAAATAAAACTATCTTATCTAGCAATTGTCCAAATGGACCTGCTGAAATATTAGATAATGGTAAAAATGGTTTTTTATTTGAAAGTAACTCTCCAAAAAGTTTTTTAGAAAATTTTGATAAAATGTACTTGGAAGATAAAAAAACTATCTTTAAAAAAAAAATTAGATTAAAAAAAAAATGTAAGGAATTTACACTTTTTAACCACTATAAAATTCTTAATTCAATTTTATCTACTTATGAAGATTAATTTATTTTTCTTTATTTCAGATTTTAATTTTGGCGGTGCCAGTAATTCAATCTTTAATTTTTTAAATAATCTTAATAAAAAAAAATATAATTTATTTATGATTTTTATTGGAAAATCAAATTATAAAAATTTTTTATCCAAAAAGATAACAATAATAAATATAAAAAAAAAATATAAAAGATTTTCGACAATAAGTAATTTTTTTGAAATAAAAAAAAGAATAATTAAAGAAACACAAAAAAATTCTAAAAATGTATTTATATCAAATATTCATTATGCAAATTTAGTCTCTATTTTTTTTTTAAGAAAAATTGCTAATCTTAAATTAATTATATTTGAGAGAACATCAATTAAAGAATTAGATTTTTATTTGTCGATTTCTAGTTTTATCAAAAACAAAATAGTAAAAATTTTTCTAAAAAAAATGTACCAAAAAGCCGATTTAATTTTAACTAACTCCAAAGAGTTATCTAAAGAATTGTTTTACAAAGGATTAACTTCAAAAGTTGTGTACTCCGCAACACTAAAAAAAATTCTTCCAAAAAAAAAATTTAAAAAAATTATTTTTTTCAATATAATTGCTGTTGGTAGATTAACTCATCAAAAAGATTATTTTACTATTTTGGAATCTATAAGAAGAATAAAAAAAAAAAATTTTAAACTTAAAATATATGGCGATGGTTATTTAAAAAGTGAATTAATTGCTTATGTAAAAACTCATAACTTAAATAAAAAAGTTGAAATCATGGGGCACGAAAAAAACAAAAATAAAATTTATGCAAATGCTGATTTATTGATCCATGCAGCTATATATGAGGGGTTACCAAACAACATTGTTGAAGCAATAAATTATGGTGTCCCAATAATTGCATCAAGGGGAGCTGGAGGAACTCCAGAAGTGCTAAATAATGGTGCTTATGGATCTTTATTTAATCCTAAAAATCATAGTCAACTATCATCAAAAATTAACAATTTTTTAAAAAACCCAAAAATACTTCAACAAAAAGTTCTTAGTGCAAGAAAAAAATTAACAAAATTTACAATTGTTAATACTACTAAAGAACTAGAAAAAAGTATTTACAAATTATTTTAATTTAGAAGAATCTAATATGTTAAAAATAATCATTAAATTTATGTTATATCTAATTGAATAAATATTTTTGAACAATGTTTAAAATAATAGAAAAAATTATAATAAAAATATTCTCCAGTAAATACTATAACTTTTTTACAGATATAATATTGCACATTACACTTAAGCTAAAAGGTTACAAAAATTTTGGAACATTTAAAGAAACAGGAGAAGAATTTTTTTTCAAAATATTAATTAAAAATAAAGTAAAGTATTGCTTAGACATTGGGGCTCATAACGGAGAATATTCAAAAAGATTATTGGACACAAAAAAAATGAATGTGATCGCATTTGAACCAATGGAAATATCATTTAAAAAATTAAAAAAATTAAAAAAACAATTTCCAAATCAATTTAAATGTTTTAATTTTGCATTATCAGATAGGATTGGTTTTCAAAAAATTTTCTATACAAACAAAAATTCACAATTAGCTTCACTGAGTAATAATTTGAAAAAAATAAATTTCTTAAAAAAAAAAAAATTCAATAGTAGAAAAATCAAAATTATAACATTAGATTATTTTGTTCAAAAAAATAAAAAAATCTTTTCAAAAAAAATTGATTTTTTAAAAATTGATACTGAAGGTAATGATTTAAAAGTTTTGAAAGGCGGTGTAAATTTTATAAAAAAATATAAACCTAAATTTATTCAGATTGAAATGAATTATCATTATCTTTTTAATGGCGAAAACTTATATCAATTTAAAAAAATACTTTTAAATTACGAAATATTTAAAATTTTACCATTTAATAATGGTTTGTTAAAAGTTGATGTTAATAGACCTGAAAATAACATATTTCATCTTTCTAATTATGTATTTATCAAAAAAACAAATTTATGAAAAATTTAATTTTTTTTTATCCATCATATGAAAGAGGAGGTGTTACTAAAATACTCATAAATTTATTAAAAAATCATAATGATAAAAATATTACAATACATATAATAAGCTCTGTAAATTTTTTAAAGAATATAAAAAAAAAAAATATTTTTTTTCATAAAACAAAAAAAAAGTTTAAACTTTCATTTTTACCAAATAGATTTGTGTCATCATTAAATTCAATGTTTACATTAAGTAATTTAATTAATAGATTAAATGGAGCTACTTTAATTCATTCAATGCAAAGTAATATTGCAGCTATTCTTATATGTATTCTTAAAAATAAAAAAATTATAATAAGAAATTCTGAAAATCCTATATTTTCAGCTGTAAATTCTGAAAGTAAGTTTACCGCTTTTATAGTAATAATTTTAAAATTTTTATTTTATAATTTTTCTGTTGGTGCTATTACCAATTCTCTTGGATCAGCTAAAAGTTTAAAATTATTCTTTTTTAATAAAAAAAAAGTTAAACAAATTTATAATCCATACATAAATAAGATTAATAAAAAAAAATATAAAAAAAAAAAATATTTTCTTAATATTGGCAGATTACGAAAGCAGAAAGATCATGTAACACTTTTAAAGGCTTTTCAAAAATTTTTAATTAAACATGATAAATATAAATTAATAATTTTGGGACATGGTAATTTAGAAAATGAATTAAAATTATTAGCAAAAAAACTGAAAATATCAAAAAATGTTATATTTAAAGGCTGGGTTAAAAATACTTTGCCATACTTAAAAAAATCTAAATTCTTTGTTTTGAGCTCTGTTTATGAAGGTCTTGGAAATGTATTATTAGATGCGATAAATTATGATGTTCCTTGTATATCCACTAATTGTCCAAGCGGGCCCAAGGAGATTTTATTAAATGGTAGAGGTGGATATTTAGTCAAAACAAAATCTTCTGATAAGCTAGCAAATCGTATGACCTATTGTGCAAAAAATTACAATAAAGTGATGGTAAAAAACCAAGTTGCAAAACAAAAGCTGAACAGATTTTTTATTCTCAATAATTCAAAAAAATATTTTGAATATTTAAAAAGTTTTTACTAAAAAAATGAAGATAGTAGTTAGCATAATCATTCCATTTTATAAAAATATCAAATTATTAAAAAAAACAATTAATTCTGTTTTTAATCAAACATTTAAAAAATATGAAATAATTGTAATCCATGATAATCCAAAAGAAGTTAAAAGTAATTTTTTAGAAATATTCAAAAGTAAAAAAAATTTAAGGATAATTTATAATAAAAAAAACTTAGGTGCCGGATTGTCTAGAAATAAGGGAATAAAAATCTCAAAAGGAAAATACATAGCTTTCATAGATAGTGATGATAAATGGAATAGTAACAAGTTGCAGAAACAAATTAATTTTATGGAAAAATATGGATATTTAGCAACACACACTTCTTATGATAGGGTTAATCTTAATGGAAAATTAATTTCCACAAGAGTTGCAAAAAACTTAGATTATCATGGATTACTTAATTCTTGTGATATAGGCTTATCTTCAGTTGTTGTTAAAAAAAGTATTCTATTAAAGCAGACAGTATTCCCTAATATTAAAACAAAAGAAGATTATGTATTATGGTTAAAAATTGCTAAAACAGGAGTAATTTTTCATGGGATGAAACCAAGATTAATGAAATGGTGTAATAACCCAAATTCTTTATCAAAATCTAATTTTGACAAATTGAAAGATGCCTTCAAAGTATACTATTATTATGAAAAACTTAGTTTTATTGTGTCAATATATAGAGTTATTGTGTTAAGTGTAAACTTTTTAAAGAAAATTTAATGATCATAATAAAATCTTATATTTTTTTATTCATCATATTTTTTTTATGTAAAAAAATATTTAAAAAATTAATAAGCAAACATTACAATGATCATCAAAAACTTGCTGGAAATGAGTCTGTACCATTAATCGGTGGACTAATTTTTTTAAGTTTTTTATTAATTAATTATCAAAATTTAGATAAATTAATTATCATTTTCTCATTTTTAATTTTTTTGTTAGGAATTTTATCTGATACTAATTTTCTACAATCTCCTAAAAAAAGACTTTTATTTCAAATATTAATTATATTTGTTTTTATACATTTCGCAGATTTAAATTTAAAAGACCTAAGGTCAGATTTTTTAAATATAATGATATCAAATAGTTTTTTAAATCATGTATTTTTAACTTTTTGTTTTTTAATTTTAATAAATGGATCAAATTTTATTGATGGTCTTAACGGTTTAAACCTTGGATATTTTCTTTTGATATTTTTGGTAATTTTAAAACTCAATATCATGGGAGATATATATATAGATCAAAATAAAATTTTTATATTTATGATACCAATAATTTTTTTATTAATTATGAATTTTTTTAATTATTTATACTTAGGAGACTCAGGTGCATATTTAATTGGATTTTTGGTGGGAACATTTCTTGTAGAAACAAATTACTCTAATTTACTAATATCACCATATTTTATCGCTTTATTGCTTTGGTATCCAGCTTTTGAAAATTTTTTTTCTATCTTAAGAAAAATATTTAGAAAATTTGATCCAGTTTTACCTGATACTTTTCATCTACATCAATTGATATTTAAATATTTTAAAAGTAAAAAATTTTTACTCAATATTTATTCAAACCAAATTAGTACTATAGTAATTTTAACCTATAACTTTATTATTTTTTTTATTTCTTTAAGTCATTTTAATAAAACTAAATTTTTAATTTTATTAATTATAACTAATATTTTTGTGTACTTGACAACATATTTTATTTTAGAAAAAAAATTTCAAAAAACTTAAATTTTTTATAGTTTGATAATATTTTATTTAGAAATAAATAATTTAATCATATGAATTAATATTATTAATCCATCTTTAAAAGCGTTGACTTTTTTTTTCCCACCTATTCTTTTTCTTTCATAAGAACTAAATGATCCAATCGACATTTTTTTTTTTACAGCTTTGATTGGAAGTTCAACACAAAAAGAGAAATCTTTTTTATTTAAATTTAATTCTTTTGCTTTATTTGTTTTTCCAATAACGAAAGTATATAAAATATCTGTAATTGGAAGTTTAAAAAAAATATTTCCGATTTTAGTAAATAAAAAATTTCCAATATAAGTAACAATTGTATCGTCTTCACTTCCAGAGTTTGCTTGATATCTTGAGGCAAAAATAAAATCAAATTTTTGTTTTTTTAAAGAAAAAAGCATCAATTTTATTTCTTTTGGGTCAAATGATCCATCAGCATTAAATATGCAAAAAAGATCTGTATTACATTCTTTTATTCCTTGTATTAATGCATCTCCATAACCATAATTTTTTTGATAAATAATATTTAGATCAAATTTTTGAATTGATTTTATAGTTGCAACATCTGATTTATGTAAGACCACATTAATTTCATAATCATAATTTTTAAGTTCTCGTATGACTGTCGGCAATGACTCTGATTCGAACTTAGCAGGTATAATAAGCGTTAAGTTTTTCATTTAATTAAATTTAAATAAAATATATATATATTAATTTAATATTCTAAAGTAATTAATAATTAATATGTTTTCTTTGAATTTTGTAGTTTTTATTTTATCTTTTTTTTTAATATTAATTTCAGTTTTAGGATATGGTTTCTTATATCAAAGAATTAATGGAATTTGTCAAAATCTTAATTTTGGCTACTTAGGTATATTAGGAATTTTTTTTTTAACAACTTATTCATATTTAAGTAATTTATTTTTAGCTCATTCTCAATTTCATAATTCAATAATTATCATTATAGGAATAGTGATATTTATTTTTCATTTATTTAAAAGTTTGGATAAACATAAACTAAAATTAGAATTTTGTGTTTGCGCATTGTTATTTATTGTGCTGTTTTTTTCTTTGCTGATGATTAAGAATCATGATGATTTTTCATATTATCATTTTCAATACACTTACTATTTAACGCAGGATGCTTTTAGTTTTGGCGTCGGCCAATTTAACCATGGATTTAGAACACCTTCATCAATTTTTTATCTAAATTCATTATTTTATTTACCATTTGTAGATTATTATTTATTTAATTTTTCGTCAGTTTTGATTTTAGGATTTACAAACATCATTTTATTAGAAAAAATTGATATCTCATTTACAAAAATAAAATTTTCTAAAGCTTCAAAAGAAATTTTCTTTGTAAAATATCTATGTTTATTTACCTTGGTTTTTATCAACATTTTTTTTTATAGAATTTCTGAGCATGGAACCGACAGATCAGCGCAAATTTTGATTTTTTTATTAATAATTGAACTATTTGAATTTTTTTTAAAAAAAGATTTACAAAAGTATAGATTAATTTTTTTATATTTTTTATTTGGTCTTATTGTCTCACTCAAAGCATTTTATTTTTTATACTTAGTTTTTTTAATCCCAATTTTCTTTTTTGTGCTTAAAAATAAAAAAAGCTTTTATCTTACTTTTAGTTATTTATTTTTTAATAGATATTTTTTGTTTGTATTTTTGCTTTTATGTTTAGTTATATTTACATATTTTTCAAACACTGGATGTTTGATATATCCTCTTAATATTACTTGCTTTGAAAAACTTAAATGGACAATACCTTCTCTTGAGGTAATACACATGAATAACTGGTATGAGTTATGGTCCAAAGGAGGTGCAAATCCCAATTACAGAGTTCAAAATCCAGATCAATATATTCAAGGTTTTAATTGGATCAATCATTGGTTTGATGAGTATTTTTTTAATAAAGTATCTGATTTTATTTTAGGAATTTTACTTGTAATATTTGTGTTTTATTTTGTCTTTTTGAGATTAAATACAAAATCAAAATTTTATATTTTAAATAAATTTGTTATTTATGCATATTTAATTATTTTTTTTATTTTCATTGAGTGGTTTTATAATCATCCATCATTAAGATATGGTGGATACTGTGTAATAGCTCTACTATTTTTTATTCCAAATTCATATATTCTAAGTAGCTATAATATTGATATAAAAAAGTATGGCCAATCAGTATTATTATTGGTTTTTTTAACATTTATAATTTTTATGATAAGAAATATTAATAGATTAGATAATGAAATAAAAAAATATCAGTATGAACCGTTAAAAAAAACTTTTTATTTAATAGATGAAAAATATTTTACTATACAAAAAAAAATGAATGTAATGAAAAAAAAATATGAAGAGTGTAAAAAGCTTAGCTTAGATTGTAGCAAATACAAAATAAGCAAAGTTTATTCTAAATTTATATTTGAATATTAATATGTTTCAAAAATTTATAATTTTTATCATTAGTTTTTTTGATTTTTTTTATCAAAAAAAAATTATTAATTTTTTAAAAAAAAATATTGGTCATAATATTTCAACTTTAATCGATGTTGGTGCACATAAGGGTGAGACTATCAATTTGTTTGCTAAAAACTTTAATGTAAAAAAAATTATTTCATTTGAAGCAAGTCCGATAACATTCAAATATTTGAGACGAAAAAAATTTTTTTTTAACACAAAATATAGACAAACAGAAATTATATTAGAAAATTTTGCATTAGGATCTGAAAACAGAAACTCTAAAATAAAACATATATTTGAAAGTTCTTCTTCAACTATTAATGAAATTAATAGTGAGTCAAAATATTTTAAGAAAAAATATAGAATATTAAATTTATTTAATAATAAAAAATTATATGAAAATTTAAAAATAAAAATTATTAAACTTAGTGAATATTTGAATATGAATAATTTAAACAAAATAGATTTTCTGAAAATAGATACCGAAGGATATGAATACGAGGTAATAAAAGGATTGGAGAGTGATATAAAAAAAGTTTACATGATCATGTTTGAACATCATTATGATGATATGATTAAAAAAAATTATACCTTTGGTATGATTAATGATTTTCTCAAAATAAATAATTTTAAAATTATATATAAAAGTAAAATGCCTTTTAGAAAAACTTTTGAATATATTTATATAAACGATAACTTCTGCAAATAAGATTTGTTTTAAATTTGAACAAAAAGAATATATATAACCTATTAATTATATATAAATAATGAAATTTAAAAAAGCGTTAATATTTGGAATAACAGGACAAGACGGTTCTTATTTAGCAGATTTTTTATTAGCCAAGAATTATATTGTTCATGGAGTTAAGAGAAGATCTTCGTCCTTTAATACAGGTAGAATTGACCATATTTACCAAGATCCACATGAAAAAAATAAAAAATTTGTACTACATTATGGTGACATTACAGACTCGACCTCTGTATCAAAAATTATTAAAGATGTAAAACCAAATGAAATTTATAATTTAGCTGCGCAATCACATGTAGCTGTTTCATTTGAAGTACCGGAGTATACAGCAAACGCTGATGGACTTGGCGCATTGAGGATATTGGAAGCAATAAAATTTCATAAACTAGAAAATAAAACTAGATTCTATCAAGCTGGAACATCTGAAATGTACGGTAAAGTTCAAGAGACTCCACAAAATGAAAAAACAAATTTTTATCCACTAAGTCCCTATGGTGTTGCAAAAGTTTATGCTCATTGGATAACAAAAAATTATAGAGAAGCTTATAATATATTTGCAGCAAATGGTATTCTATTTAATCACGAAAGTCCCAGAAGAGGAGAAACCTTTGTTACAAAAAAAATAGTAAGGGGTCTGGTTAGAATTAAATATGGAAAAGATAATAAATTATATTTAGGAAATTTAAATGCTAAAAGAGATTGGGGCCATGCCAAAGATTATGTGGAAGCTATGTGGAAAATTTTACAGCAAAAAAAACCTGACGATTTTGTTATAGCAACAGGAAAACAATATAGTATAAAAACTTTTATAAAATTAGTAGCCGATCAATTAAATATGAAGATCAAATTGGTTGGAAAGGGATTAAAGACCAAAGGTATAGATTTAGAAAATAATAAAATAATAATTGAAATTGATAAAAATTATTTTAGACCTTTGGATGTAAATACATTATTAGGGGATTCAAAAAAAGCAAGAAGACAACTTAATTGGCATCCCTCAATTAATCTGAAATCAATGATAAAAGAAATGATTAAAGTAGAAAAAGAATTAATTAATGAAAATTAATAAAAACTCAAAAATATTTATTGCTGGTCATAATGGAATGGTTGGATCTGCAATTCATAAAATGCTAATTAAAAAGGGTTTTAAAAATATAATTACAGTCGAAAAAAAAAAAGTTAATTTGATTAATCAAAATATCGTTTTTAAATTTTTAGATAAAAAAAAACCTGATTTAGTTATTATTGCGGCAGCTAAGGTAGGTGGTATTCTTGCTAATAGTAAATACAAAAGTGCATTTATTTATGAAAATTTACAAATTCAAAATAATTTAATTCATGGCTCATATCTTGCTGGAGTAAAAAAATTAATTTTTTTGGGCTCAAGCTGTATTTACCCAAAATTTTCCAAACAGCCAATTAAAGAAAAATATATATTAACATCTGCACTTGAAGAAACAAATGATACTTATGCAATAGCTAAAATTGCGGGAATAATGATGTGTAATAATTACAGTGAAAACTACAACCTAGATTATAAATGTTTAATGCCAAGTAATCTCTACGGACCTGGAGATAATTATCATACTGAAAACTCTCATTTTTTCTCAGCGCTTATAAAAAAAATAAACACTGCAAAAACTAAAAATCAAAAATTCATTACGCTTTGGGGCACCGGTAGAGCTTTGAGAGAATTGTTGTTTGTTAATGATTTGGCAGATGCAGTTATTTATTTTATGAACAAGAAATTTAAAGATAGATTTATAAATATAGGTTCTGGGGTTGATCATCAAATTAAATGGTATGCAAAATTTATTATGAATGAACTTGGAATTAAACTCAAGATTAAATATGATAAAACAAAGCCAGATGGGATGCAAAGAAAACTTTTAGACAGTAATTTAGCAAAAAAATATGGATGGAAATACAAAACATCTTTGCAAATTGGATTTAAAAAAACTTACAAAGATTTCTTAACAAAACATGTTTAGAAATTATTTAAAACCAAGTATTTCATTAATATAATTTCTAAGTTTTAAAATTAGAATTATGGAAAAGAATAAGAAAAATTTAATAGCAACTGTTTTAATTGTAAATTTTAATAATAAAAAATATTTACCTAAATGCTTGAATTCAATTTTTAAACAAAATTACCAAAAAGTTGAAATAATTGTTATAGATGATCAATCAACAGACAATTCATTAGAATTATTAAGTAAAATAAAAAATAAACATAAAATTAAAGTAATCAAAACTAAAAAAAAATTTGGTAAAGGTTCATTTAATCAAATTAATGCCTTTTATGAGGGATTTAAGATATCTAAAGGAGATGTAATATTTCTTTTAGATAGTGATGATTATTTTAAAAACAAAAAAATATTTGAGATTATGAAATTACATAATTTAAATAAAAACTATAAAATTATCTTTGACTTACCGATAAAAAAATTTCCCAAAAAAGAAATTAAAATTTATAATAAAATTTTTTTAGATTATAATTATTGGCCTTATATTCCACCAACAAGCTGTATCTCAATTAAAAGAATATATTTTATTAAGTTATTTAGTTTGATAAATCTAAAGTATTTTCCAGACATATGGTTGGATTTTAGAATTGGAATAATCGCAAAATATATTTTAAAAGATTTAATTATCACGAATAAGCACTTAACATACTATAGGCAAAGTAATACAAATATTTCATCAAATTTTAAATATATGTCCCTAAATTGGTGGAGAAGAAGAAAAGAGGCACATTCTTATATTAAGTATTTTTTTTCAAAAAATAACTTAAATTACCATCGTAATTTAGACTATTTTATAACAAATTTATTTAATTTTTTTATTAAAAGAACTTAATTTAATTACTAAATCTAATTTTAATAATTTAAAATGGCAAAAAAAAAATTAAAAATTTATAAACCTAAAATTAGCATTATAACTGTCGTTAAAAATGATGAAAATAAAATTTTGAATACATTAAGAAGTGTCTTTATTCAAAAATATAAAAATTTTGAGTACATTGTAATTGATGGAAAATCTAAAGACAAAACATTCAAAATCCTAAAAGAAAATAAAAAGAGAATAGATGTAATTATATCTCAAAAGGACAAAAATTTATGGGAGGCAATGAATAAAGGAATAAGTTTAAGTAGAGGAAATATAATAGGTTTTGTAAATTCGGGTGATATCATACATAAAAATACATTAAGTTTAGTTAATAAATATTTTAACAATCACAAAATAGATTATTTATTTGGGCCAGTAGAAAAAGATAGAGTTTTATTTAGGTTTGAACCTAAAAAGATAAATTACAGGTTCAATATATATCCTTCGCACTCCACAGGATTTTTTGTGGTAAAAAAAATTCATCATGATCTAGGTTTTTATGATGTGAATTTAAATTTTGGAGCAGATTATGATTTTATTTACAAGATTTTAAAATCTAAAAGATATAGGGGCAAAATTGCAAAAAAAAATGAGGTCTTTGGTAAATTTGATTTAAATGGATATTCTTCAAAAATCCCGTTTTACAAAAGTTATTATTATGAGTCAATTATAAGATATAGAAATGGTCAAAATTTATTTTTTGTCATTTTTTTATTTTTATTAAAAATATTAAATAAAGCGTATAATTATATTAAGTAGTGAAAAAAATATTAGTTATAGGCAAAAGAGGATTTATTAGTCTAAATCTAATTAGATATCTTAAAAAAAAAAAAATTATTTTATCATCTATACATTTTGAAAATTTTTTAAAAAAAAAAAGCCAGTTTTTAAGTAAATTTGATTTTGTAATTAACTGTAGTTCAAATATTAGTTTTACAGAAAAAAAATACGATCCACTAAATGACAATGATTTGTTAATTGCATTAAAAATTTCAAATTTTAAAACAAAATTAATAACTTTAAGTTCAAGAAAGGTTTATGAAATCAAATCAAATGCCAAAGAAACTGATATAACTAAACCGTTATGCAACTATTCAAAAAATAAGCTAATTTCCGAAATATCGGTACAAAAAATTTTAAATAATAAATCTTTGATACTAAGAATATCTAACATAATTGGTATTCCAATTAATAATAAAAGGAAAATTCACCAAACATTTGTTGATATTTTTTTTAAAAAAATAAAAGAAGGTATAAAATATGAAAATAAAAAAAATTTTAAAGATTTTTTACCAATCACAAAATTTAATGAAATAGTTTTTAAATTAATTCAAAAAAATGCTTTTGGTATATACAATGTATCTTTAGGAAAAAAAGTATACATAAATGATGTTATAATGTGGTTGAATTCTTATAATAAAAAAAAAATAAAAACAATTAAAATGAAAAAAAGTTTTAAAAATGATAACTTTACACTTAATAATAAAAAATTATTAAATTTTCTTAAAATAAGTATTAGTGTAGATAATTTGAAAAATGAATGTTTATTAATTAGTAAAAAATTTTTCTTAAAAAAATGAAAAATCTAATTATAATAACTGGTGGAGCAGGTTTTGTTGGATCAAATCTAATTGATTTATTATTGAAAAAAACAAATTATAAGATTTTAAGTGTCGATAATTACTCAACTGGAAAAAAAACAAATCATATCAAAAATAGTAAAGTAAAATATTTAGAAGGACACACAAAAGATTTATCAAAAATTTTAAAACCTTATACAAATAAAATTTGTGTGATATTTCATTTTGGTGAGTTTGCAAGAATATATCAAAGCTTTTTAAAAATGAACGAATGTATTAACTCAAACTCCATAGGCTCTAATGAAGTATTTAATTTTTGTTTATTGAATAAAATAAAATTAGTTTACTCGGCAACTTCAGCTAGCATTGGAAATAATGGAAACGATAAAAACTTATCACCTTATGCATTTACTAAAACAAAAAATTTAGAAATGTTAGAAAACCTTAAAAAATGGTTTAACTTTAAATTTGAAATAATTTATTTTTATAATGTTTATGGACCAAAACAAATTAGCAAGGGCAACATGGCAACTGTATTAGGTATTTTTGAGGAACAGTTTAAAAATCAAAAATCTCTTACAATAGTAAAACCTGGCTCACAATCGAGAAGATTTACTCATATTAAAGATACAGTTGAAGCATGTTATTATGCTTGGAAACAAAACAAATGCAGACACTATAGTATTTCTAATAGAAAAAGTTATAGTATTATTCAAGTTGCTAAAATGTTTAAAACACGAATTAAATTCTTACCTGCCAGACCTGGAGAAAGATATGCTTCCGCTCTAACTAATATGAATTTATCTAATAAAGTCTATAAGTTATTTGGAAAAATACAGCTAAAGCACTATATAAGAAACATAGTCGAAAATAGAAATGAACAATAATTCATTGTTTACAATATAAATTAAATAGGTATAACACACTCGCCGGTAATTATTGCGTAGGTGTTATACCCGATCCCATTCCGAACTCGGAAGTCAAGCCCTGCAGCGCCAATGGTACTTTGTCTTAAGACACGGAAGAGTAGGACGTTGCCGGCATTTATAATAAAATTATGAAAATTAAAAGCTCATTAAAATCGATCAAGAAAAGAGATCTTAATTCTAAGCTAGTTAGAAGAAGAGGTCGTGTTTACGTAATTAATAAAACTAATCCAAAATTCAAAGCAAGACAGAAGTAATTTTTTATGGATAATGAAAACCATAAAAATACCTGGAACAATTTTACAAAATTTGTGTTGTGGGGAACAGTCGCAGTGATTGGTGTTTTAGTTTTAATGGCAATATTCTTACTATAAGATCAATGTATGAAAATTGCTTCTATTTTAGAAAATCAAAAAATTGAAAAGAGGATAGCAATTACTCCTGAGATTGCAAAAAAATACATATCACTTGGTCTTGAAGTTTTTTTATCTGAAAATTATGGAGACCATCTCGGAATTAAAGATAAAGAGTATGAAGAACTAGGAGTGTCAATTTTGAAAGATGAAAAAGAAATTTTAACTAACACAGATATCATCGTTCAATTAGGTTTATTAAGTGATGACAAAAACTCTTTATTAAAAGAAAATCAAACATTTATTGGGATTTTAAACCCATACAATAATAAAAATAAGATAGATGATTTAGTTAAAAAAAAAATAAATACTTTTTCTCTTGAGTTGCTTCCAAGAATAACAAGAGCTCAATCTATGGATATATTGTCCTCACAAGCAAACCTTGCAGGTTATAAGGCAGTAGTAGAGTCTTTTGCTCATTTTGAAAAAGCAATTCCAATGATGATGACTGCAGCAGGAACTATTCCTGCAGCAAAAGTGCTAGTTGTTGGTGCAGGCGTTGCAGGATTACAAGCAATTGCAACCGCAAAACGAATGGGCGCAATAGTGTTTGCAACAGATGTAAGAATGGCCTCAAAAGAGCAAGTTGAAAGCTTAGGAGGAAAATTTTTAATAGTTGAAGGTGCTGAAAATTTAGAGACTGAAGGGGGATATGCAAAAGAAGCATCAGAGGATTTTAAAAAGAAACAAGAAGATTTGTTATCAGAGACATTAAAAAAAATTGATATTGTAATTTGTACAGCTTTAATTCCTGGAAAAAAAGCACCAGTGATTATTAAAGAAGGGATGATTAATAATATGGGTGCAGGTTCCATCATTTATGATTTAGCAGCTATTCAAGGGGGAAACACATCACACACTAAAGTTGATGAAATTGTAGATTGCAATGGTGTAAAAATAATGGGGGAAAGCAATATTTTAAATAAACTTCCAACCTCAGCATCTAATTTATATGCTAAAAATGTATTTAATTTTGTGTCGAATTTATACGATAAAGAAAATAATAAAATTAATATAAGTTTAGAAGACGAAATAATTGAAAAAACTTTAATAAAATAAAATTATGGAAATAGATCCTTTTATATTCAGATTAAGTATTTTTATTCTTTCAATTTTTATTGGATACTATGTGGTTTGGAGCGTAACACCATCACTTCATACACCTTTAATGTCTGTTACCAATGCTATTTCATCTGTCATAATTGTAGGCGCGATCATTGCAGGATTAGCGGGGAACTCTGACACAATATTTAACACCTCAAGTATATTTGGGTTTTTAGCGATATCACTAGCAGCTATTAATATATTTGGTGGTTTTTTAGTAACGCAGAGAATGCTTGCCATGTATAAAAAAAAGAAAAAGGATAAATAATGTTATCAGCAAATTTATCAGCCATATTTTATTTAATTTCAGGTGTGTTATTCATTTTAGCTTTAAGAGGGCTTTCTTCACCTGAAACATCCAGACAAGGAAATTTCTTTGGTATTTTAGGAATGATTATTGCAATTACAGTTACTTTTTTATCCATTGGTAATTTTTCAACTGGATTTGTAGTTGTTTTAATATTTCTTTTAATAGGAGGATTAATAGGTGCTTTTATTGCATATAAAATTCCAATGACTGCAATGCCAGAATTGGTTGCTGGCTTTCATAGTCTAGTTGGGCTTGCAGCTGTATTTGTTGCAATAGCTGCATTTTTAAATCCAGAAGCTTTTAATTTAGGATCTCCGGGTAACATTAAACTTGGAAGCCTAATTGAAATGTCAATTG
>Ga0209630_10002524_pt1 | contig 17583 bp, 13 predicted proteins | sample COG_01_FD_184745 | JGI IMG/M metagenome (GOLD analysis project Ga0209630, IMG submission 184745) | Pelagic Microbial community sample from North Sea - COGITO 998_met_01 (SPAdes) (version 2) | ecosystem: Environmental > Aquatic > Marine > Neritic zone/Coastal water | place: Helgoland, sampling... | reverse complement strand
AAGCCCCGCAGGGGTTTTTTATATATATTAAACATGGGGGTTCTCAGGCAAATCTAACACAAAACTGCCACGATTTACCTATGAGTATTCAATATGTGTTTTAATTGTCTAATTGTGACACATTGATTTCACGAGTCAATGAAGAAAAATCGCCAAAAACCTGCCGCCGCAGGATTTAATCCATCATTATGGGTAGGAAAAAAGCTGCGCAAAACCTCACACTCCATTTCATACGAATACGTCACTGTGACGAATGCATTTGCCGTTAAGTTTGAAGGTTTGCGCAGCTCGGTTGTTTCGCGCAGGTTGTTGCGCTTCCACTTCCAGCGCCGCTCACTGTCATGATCTAAGTTGATACAAGTGGCACGGGGGCCCTTAGGTCTCCCGCGAATACTTGGCTGTAGTCTTTTGCTTTGTCGTTCGGCCATGGCGAAGCGAAAGAGTGGAGGCTGTCGATTTTCAAACTTTTTTGTATGAGCAAAGTGACAGAATTATTTCTGGACCAAAACACTCGAGCTGCGGAAAACTTAATTGGAAAACTTCAAACTCAATGGCAAATAATGTCCCACCGACCCGTATATATTTGATTGATATAAACTATGTTACGACGATTAGATCGTAATAATAAAAATCTTCCAGGGACCGAGCAAACAGTGTTAAACGTGATTACGTGGGTCCGTTCCCGGTGTATCGGCATTAATTAAAACATGATGAAACTGAGGGTACGACTACTACGTACGTCTATTTATTGGTTGCTTGGTCTGATGGACATGTCTAATCATCAAATGTGAATGATTCGAGTTATATTACATAAATGTCCTCACGTATCAGTAAACACTCATGCACAAATGTTCAACACGTGACTCAAGAAAATTGGTTCATTTCGTCCAATGGAAGGGACCAACTATATGTAACGCTAAATCAACGTTCCTGAGTTAACGATGTCGAAAATTGAGACAATGTAAGAGACAAATAGACCTTCGACCTTGATTAACGATACCAGGTGGGTAGGCACATTTTTTCCAAAGGATCCCGCCGACCGGATATGCCGAATATGATTGCTTAAGTGCCTCCCTTGATGAATGACCGGGGTTTTTGACTCAGAAATGACGCGGTCGGCTGGTTCGGGACTTAAGTCCTTTGACTGTCCAGAATTTGATCGATGCAGCTTCGATGAAGAAGTGCACATAGTTTACGGTTTGAAGCTGAGTTTTCATCGATGCTCGGTCAACTTCGACGTCGACCACCGCCTCCTAGAGAGACGCGCTTGCGACGTGCTTCGTACAGAAGTGGCGTGCGAGTGAGGACGACGCGTACGTGCACGCCAAGCGCAACGATAAGGACGTGCCGCGGAACAGTCGTACTCCAAAGAACGGGAAGCCGTCGCACAGCGTTGTATCAGAAATATCGAACTGACGACCAATCAGAAGACGTATAACGATCACGCGGCGAAGAAAAGTCGGGTTGGAATAGCGCTAACGTGACTTAAGTTCTTATTAAGTTGAGTTTATTACGTGGGATGTAGTTTAAGACTGATTAATATTTTATGACGGTCTGTGACTCAGGAAACCGAAATCCCGAAATTAAGTCCGAATACAACATGTCAATTAAAATTCATGTACCCTCGTAAGTTAACAAATGTGAATTAATTGAGTTATATTACATATATGCCTCACACGTATGAGTAAACAATAGTAAACATTTATTCAAATATATGTAACGCTAAACCAACGTTTCTGAGATGTCGATGTTGATGATCGATGTCGAAATTTATGACAAACATTTGTTTTTCCAATGTTTTTCCAATGGATCCCGTAAGATCGTCTTTGCCGAATAATTCCTGGCAGGATTTTTCTTCATCGACTCGCGAAATCGGTCACCAGAGAGTGCCACGTCATTTCCTCAACAATAGTCTATCTTGAGTCATTCCTTGCCTCACAAATCACCGACACAAAGGAGGTTGAAGCACAGCGAACAATGACATCCTTAATGGCTGCTTCGGGAGCAGCACACCGTACTTTCACGCCAAATGCACACTCTCGCGTTTCGGCGGTATATCGTTATGCCGGCCCCGCGGCCGAACGCAAGCTCGGCGCTGCAATGGTGGCGGCCGCATCGAAGTTTGGCAGTCAGCATCAAGCGGAAGTCAGGGCGGCGCTCTCAGAGGACATATCTTCTCCTGCGCGGCGTGATGTTCTAAGGATAGCCTTACTCGGGGTAAGTTAAGAATCGAAGACACCGTTGTCTCCATATCAACTTCGGATCGGATGTGCTGGCTCTTTTCTAAGCAACGTTAAGCTGACACGTCTCTTCTGACCCTGCAGGCGGCCACCTGGTTACCCTCAAACGCTGCCTCGGCGGCAGATGATCAGGGTGTGGCCTCTTCACGCATGTCTTACTCTCGCTTCTTGGTATGTATTACCCCTCGCCAACTTGCCAAATAATTCACACGAGGCATCCTCCCAAGACTCGGACCAAGGTAGATCTTCGTTAGGACCTTCGACTTATCCCAACCTCTCCCTGAATACTTTGTAGGAGTACCTTGATATGGGCCGAGTAAAGAAGGTTGACCTGTACGAAAACGGCACTATTGCTATTGTCGAGGCAGTCTCCCCCGAACTTGGCAATCGTGTGCAACGCGTACGTGTCCAACTTCCTGGCACTTCATCTGAACTCCTTAGCAAATTCCGCGAAAAGAATATTGATTTCGCAGCACACACAAACGCTGAAGATGGTTCAGCTGTGTTTCTCAACCTTTTAGGAAACCTAGCATTTCCTCTTCTGCTTGTCGGTGGTCTTTTCCTTCTGACACGTCGCAATCAAGGCAATGGCGGCGGCATGCCTGGTGGCATGGGAGGTCCTGGGGGTAACAATCCAATGGCCTTCGGGAAATCAAAGGCTAAGTTCCAAATGGAGCCCAACACTGGTGTTACCTTCGACGATGTCGCGGGTGTCGATGAGGCGAAAAATGACTTCATGGAAGTTGTAGAATTTCTGAAGCGGCCGGAAAGGTTTACTTCCGTAGGTGCCAAAATACCCAAAGGGGTTCTCCTTGTTGGACCTCCTGGTACCGGAAAGACACTTCTAGCTAAGGCCATTGCTGGCGAGGCAGGTGTCCCATTCTTTTCGATATCTGGATCTGAGTTTGTCGAGATGTTTGTCGGTGTTGGTGCTTCACGCGTGCGAGATCTATTTAAGAAGGCAAAAGAAAATGCACCCTGCATCGTTTTTGTCGATGAGATTGACGCTGTTGGTCGGTCCCGCGGAACTGGTATTGGCGGGGGCAATGATGAACGTGAGCAGACCCTCAATCAGCTGCTGACTGAGATGGATGGTTTCGAGGGCAATACTGGTGTGATCGTTGTCGCGGCAACCAATCGCGCTGACATCCTTGACCCTGCGCTTCTCCGCCCTGGTCGTTTCGACCGCCAAGTCACTGTCGACGTGCCTGACGTCAAAGGGCGCATTGAAATTTTGAAGGTTCACGCTAAGAACAAACGTCTGACTGCAGACATTGACATTGAAACGATTGCGAAACGCACCCCAGGATTTTCCGGCGCAGATCTTTCGAATTTACTCAACGAAGCGGCAATTCTCACCGGGCGTCGAGGCAAGGATGCCATCAGCTTGGTTGAGATTGATGACTCCGTCGACCGTATTGTCGCAGGGATGGAAGGAACGCGGATGACCGATGGTAAAGCAAAATCACTTGTCGCGTATCATGAAGTTGGCCATGCGATATGTGGCACCCTGACCCCAGGGCACGATCCTGTACAGAAAGTTACCCTCGTTCCTCGTGGGCAAGCGAAGGGTCTCACATGGTTCATTCCAGGGGAGGACCCTTCCCTTATTAGTAAACAACAAATATTTGCTCGCGTGGTGGGAGCCCTCGGGGGCCGCGCCGCTGAAGAGGTCATTTTCGGGCATGCTGAAGTCACGACGGGTGCATCAGGTGATCTCCAGCAAGTTGCAAACATGGCGAAACAAATGGTTACCACTTTTGGCATGTCTGATGTTGGTCCCTGGGCCTTGAATGATCCATCATCCCAAGGAGGGGATATGATCATGCGTATGATGGCACGAAATGCCATGTCTGAAAAACTTGCTAATGACATAGATGTTGCTACCAAGCGGATCGCAGACGAGGCATACGTTGTGGCTCTGCAGCAAATTAAAGACAACCGGGAGGCTATCGATGTCATTGTTGAAGAACTCCTTGAAGCAGAGACAATGACTGGTGAGAGATTCCGAGAGATTCTTGAACAGTATGTCCCCATCCCGGAGGAAAATATTCCCAAGGAAATCGCAATGGTTTGACACATTATGCAGGAGAGGAGAATCTCCAAAGAATCTTGACGGCGCGCGATTACATCTCTTTATTCGCAACTTGGCAAATGCCCATCATGCGATTTACGGGGCGAAGTGAGATGTGGTAGTCATAGTATTGTACAGAAACAGCAAGGCGATGCAAGAATGTCAGAAACGCTCGACAACGCTTGTATTTTCAATGATCACACTGTCGCGCCCCTATCATCCATGCACTTCTCAACTTCCAATGCAAAAGGATGGAAATATTCTGTTCTGCCTTCAGTTTCTTTCAAAACGCAATTGCGTCTGACAACACCGACCCCGCCATGATCATTACTGTACTCACAGTGCCTGGTTTCACGTGGATGCTATCACAACCTCATAATTTATACAAGGGTTCGATGCCAAGAATGTGCAAAGCTCTTCTCAAAGAAATCGCAGTGCCCTGGCAGAGGATAAGACGTGTTGTCTCGTCATCGCTTCCTATCACCTACATGAAGCTCACACTTGCTCACACTTGTCCTTTATTTGACAAAAAAAAGCTTGTCTGTGTTTCACAGATCATTCGATAGCTCACCTTGCAACAGCTGTAAAATTCGTTGAAGGACACACACAGATTGTACGCATAATCACAAAGGCGTGAAGGCAGCAGCTCCTGAAATTCAAGCTCTTGATGAGATTCCAGATTCCGATGTAGTGAGTATCAAGTAGGCTTACTTGAACTAAGGAATCTAGCGCATCGGGGAGCTTGAGGATGGCTATTGCGAGTGCTCTCTCCTTCTCATTTTCTAGAGTCTGCAATGAATGCCGGGAAACTCAAAAACGAAAATCACAAACACTTGTAACAAGACAACAATACATTTTCATCTACATCAAACTTTTTGAGATCCTGAACCGTAGTGTTGATGTTCTTGAGAGAGCCTGCCAACATTTTTAGAAATTGTTTGATCCCACCTTGTCTTCTGAACGAGATAAAATTGATGAAACTCGGGCGTGTGTATATAGTAAATACACTGCCGTATTTCCCTGGACAAAACACAGTACGCGTCAATGTCTTGGGAGCGAAGGTGTACAAAAAAAAAATGTTGACCTTCATATCAAGCATGCGGTCATACGAAAATGTATAGTTTGTCAAGCTGCCGATGAAGGACTTTTGTAAGATTCTTGCTCGGGAAACATACTGGTTTAGCACAGTCACGACATACCGATTATTCTGAAGGTCTGAGTATTTGATTGCAGCCATGCCTGAGTCGATTGCTAATCAGAGGATGAGAAATTCAATAATTGATATCACGTTTACCCATAATTCGCGCAGCCTCCTTTCATGAAGGTCAATCGGCAAAAGATTATTGTGATACAGAGTAAATGTCGTTGTTCAGCGATATATGTTGAGTCTGGTTGCACACCTCAATATCATCAGCGGCGAGGTTAGTTCCCCTCGCTTGCAAGGTTTTCAAACATCTTGTCTGGGCTTCATGGAGTAGTGCTTTCAGAGGCACCGTATCTCCCGATCGGGTCCTGAATCGTTTGCCATTTTCATCCTATTTGAACACCATTAAGCTCAGTGCTTTCTTAAACTATAGATGTTTATACCAGGACAAGTCCGAAACCAACATGGTCTACACGAACGCTTTGTTTCTCCTGCTTTACAGTTGACAGTTATTAAAAGCCTTGAAAACAAGCAATGCCAAAATTACATCATCCAATGTCAGCCAGCCAGCTTTCTCTGCCGCATCAAATACAGCCTCAAAGTGCTGTAGAGATAATATTTAAGGATGCCGGCGAGGCAGTAGAGATTGACTGATACACAACCTTGCCCTGCCCGACATCTGTTACATATATGACCCATTGTGCATTCAACTTCGTCACTCGCTGAGAGTTCGTAGACAAAGGCACTCATTTATCTGTTGTCAACTGAAATCAAAACAAGCACACCTGCCAAATCGCAGCCAAATCAGTCGAAGCATAATTAAATCCGCCATCACTCTTTCTGCAAATCAGCGGTGGGTCATCCTCACTTCCAAATATGCACAGGGCGCCATCGTTTTCAACAGCTATGTTCTTATCAACAAGATCGTTGAGAACAATGGGTATTATGTCGTTATAGTAACTTTCTCCTCTCTCAATGAGTGAAATGCCAAGCATTCTGTATATGTCTTCAAACTCTTTGCGGCTTATCTGAAAAAACGATGATAAATCTCAGGGAGGTTGTCGCAACCACTAGGAGGAGATAAACCTCGCAGATCTCCTTCCACATGCGTGTCATTGCAGGGTCTCCACTTTGGAGCTTCACAACTGCCAGTTGCGATCTCTCCTGTGAAATGTTTGAAAAGTTTACGAGCTTCATTTTCCCCCAAGAAAGTGAGACAACCTTGAATTCTTCATCTTTGTCAAAGCGAAGTTTTGACTCCTGAAAGAAAAGGGTGAGCGCCGAGGGGGAGAGAAGAGAGCACAGGTCAACTTTATAAAATGCTTGAAGATCTTTGATTTCGTATCCACCGAAAGTCGCATTGTCTTCCAGATGCGTGAGCAGCATACCAAATTGCGTCCCCCAGTCACCAACATGGTTCAACCTAAGAAATTTGATTTGAAGGTGAGGCAAAACCGATTTATAAGAGCCTAAAACATGTCGATTTGAGATGAACATACCGTACGACGTCTACTCCTAAGGACTCAAGAGCACGGCAGATCGTTTCACCAATAATAGTGCTTCTCAAGTGGCCGACGTGCATTTCCTGCACAAATTATGCATGTTCATGAGAAACAATGAGAAGAGGTTGTTGAGGAGTTAGCCCTGACTTTTGCGATATTCGGGGAAGAGTAGTCAACCACTGCCCGTTTGGGCAGCGCATTTTTCGCAGACTGTGCGAATGACGCTTTTCCGTCTATATCAGAGAAGAAAGTCAGTTATCCAGCCCGCAGAAATATTTTCTAAGACCACCTGAGTCTTGAATCAACATTTGTACCCGGCTGGCAAGTATGGATGTGGAAAACGAAACGTTGATAAACCCAGGACCGGCGACACTTGCTTCTTCAAAAAGCCCGTTGCTGTCCGGTAGTTCCTAGGTATGGAATTTTTAGCACAAGAACATCACAAAGTTCTACAAGACTTGACAGAGCTAACCTGGATGATTGTTTCAGCCAGAGATCGGGGACTTGCGAACCTAGTACTCCCTTGGCGTTTTAGCTCAGAAAAGATTGACATCGCGCTATTGCACTGATGAAATAGCGTACTCGGTACCGAGGCGTAATCATTGAATCACGAATACGAAATACCTGATAGTCTCCCATGATTTGATTGGAGCATTCTGTGACATTGACATCAACACCGATTTCGCCCAGCAAAGCAGCCTTAGTTGCCTCGTTGAACGCAGCTTTCACGACAGCACGAAGGCCAACGCCTGGGGGTCGGGTTAGATACCTTGAGTGTCAAAGAGCGGCGGGGCAAACATCACCAAAAATGAGCATCGCAGTATATTTGTGGTGTGAGCGCACCGCTGCTAATGTGATCCAATCCAGGAGATCCACCGAGAGCCGCACAAGTACGCGTTCCAAGCTCACGATGAATTGCTGAAGACGTGAGGCCAAGCTTCCGTCGCAGGTTATTGCTCTTCTTCGAAAAGTTCACTGCTAGTGACGAGTGTGCACCGCAAAGGTGCAAACCACGTGACGCGCAAACAAAACCGAACCCCATGCTATAAATGGTCACGACCAAATATGATCAAGCCGGGCGATATTCCAATCTGCTTCCTCGGCAATATTTATCGAAGAAAAGCGCTTCTTCTAATATTTATCCTTCGAACGAAGGTATGGCATATATATGTAGATAGAAACTTGTCCACGAACCTCACTCATCATCTATCCATCTCACTTGATAACTGGATAAGGGATAGATACTTGTATTCATTATTTTTCATTATTTATTACCTTCGAAGGTTAATAAATAAGGTTTCGTTCAAATAATAACATAATAAATATGATATCATAATGAACGCACGTCGCCGGCGCGGTCGCACCGCGTCGGCCCCGCGAAGGACGTCCGGGTGCGGGCTAATATCCGATCCGATACCTGCCCATGAGCGTTATGAGTGACTAGCGCGTGGGATAACAGGACCAGGAAAGATTTCCGCTGAGATACTAACCAACGATGGAATAAGAATCATATCATAATGAATGAAGTTATATTTGCTTGTATTATAATTACAGTAATATATGTATATATCTATTATTTGTAAGATCTTATTTTACACCGCCAGTCGATGAAGAAAAACATTGCCGCAGGAATTTTCGTGTATGTTACGTTACCTTCGAAGGTATTTTTTATCTGTGTTGCGGTTTTTTTTTTGGCACGGCAGCGCGTGGCACGCTTCAGGATGTCAAAAGGGAGCGGCCGAAGAGCCGCTTCGCGGCTGTTTAAACTCTAAACCCTGAAAACCAGACCCCGACCCCCTAAAGACACGGCGCGGACCCTAAAGATACAGCGCACCGCTTGTTAATCGCGCGTCAGCGGCTACATGAGCGCGCATCTTGCTCATGAAAAAAACGCTCTTGTCAGCGCGTTGCGCGCTTCAGGATATGTAAGGGAAGAATTAACTCAAGGATGACTCGTCCCGCCCGGTGATTTAAAAAAAAACCTTAACAGATATTTATTTTTTGTTGTTCCCTGCACTGGTTTTGTCCATCATTTCAGGAACTTCTCAGGTCCGCAGGTGCACACGTATCTGAAGCACGTCACTCGTTCACACACCCACAACCGCGAAATCGGAGTTTCGACCACCATTCCGGCGCCGCAAGCCTTAGTTTGGGGCACATCCGCTCTTAATCCAACACTGATCGCAAAATAGAACCAGGGAACCGATCATCTCAGCATGACCTTGCGCGAAAAAGTTCATCACTTGAACGTGAACGGTAAGATGTTAGCTTTTTCCCGCAGCTTTCTCTCTTAGAATCCATGTGAAATCCGAGTTGCATGCGGCGATCTAACGGGCAATGATGCATCCACTTTGTGAACACTAAAAGCAGAGCATGATAGGACTGGCTTTATCTCATACTTCCGATCCCTGCCCTCGATTTCAAATGTGTTTAGAATATTTAACCGCAAAGAGTTTTACTCAGTTCACGGCGACGATGCATTCCTCGTTGCGCGTAACTTCTTCAAAACAACGACTGTAATTCGTTATCTCGGTCACGGGGAATCTGCTCTGCCTGTTGTGACCATGAGCCGTGGTTTATTTGAGACAGTCCTTCGAGAGCTTCTCTTAGAAAGCAGTGTACACCTTGTTGAACTGTATGAAGAGAACCCTCGTGAAGGTTGGAGGCTTTCTCGATCCGCCTCACCAGGCAAACTCGGTGCGTTCGAGGATGAACTATACCGATCATCTGAAATGCTGGACATCCCCATTGTTACCGCTGTGCGGGTAACTGTCCAAATGGGTCAGCGCCACGTTGGCGTCGCCTCCTTCAACCCGAACACTCGTCACCTGGGTGCTTGTGAATTCATTGATGACGAACAGTTGTGCTCACTTGAAGCGATGGTGTGTCAGCTTGGCGCAAAAGAGTGTGTACTGCCATGCGAAAAGCCCGAAACCCCTGACGGAAGGCGTCTAAGGGAAATCATTAAACGGTGCGGTGCTCTTCCAACAGATCTCAACTCTGCGCACTTTGATGTTCACCACCTTGAACGCGACCTATCTCATATTCTGGCTAAGGAAGACGAGGCTTCAATTCACAAGGCAAGTCAATCTAATCTCGCTGGGACTTTCGTCGTCGAGAAGCATCGAGCAATCCTCGAAAAGAGGGGCGCAGCAGCCGCACTTGCAGCATTATTACGATTCTGTGAAATTCTCTCTGATCCAATTAATCATGGGCGCTGCACACTCTCCATGCACGATGATAAGAAATATGTTCGCCTCGACGCGTCGGCCCTGCGTGCACTTAATGTATTTCCAGAGCGAAAGTCTCAGGCATCATCCTCAATCCATCCAGGAGCAAATGTTGGTAACCAATTCAGCTTGTATGATCTCTTGAATAGGTGTCGATTTTCTACTGGACGCCGCACACTCCTCCGATGGCTAAAACAGCCCTTGGTGAGTGCTGAAGAAATAAGACAAAGACATGACGTCGTCGAGGCCTTAGTTGGAGACCCAGAAGTTCGGGATACGTTGCGGGGAACACATCTAAGGGCCCTGCCAGACATTGAACGGATCACAAGGAAGTTAGAACGGCGAACTGTCAACCTTGTTGATCTGTGCAAACTCTATCAAGCCTCCACGGTGTTGCCACATATCGTAGGGACTCTGAATCGGATTGACTCTAAACATTCTCATGCAATTCGAGCGAGATATTCTGACAAACTTAATGAGCTTCATGATCGTGATCATCTTGGGAGATATGAGGCACTCATAGAAGCAGCTGTAAATCTTGACAGAATTCCTGAGGAGTATGTTATTTGTGCTAGTTACGATCCTCAACTTAAAGAGCTACAGATCTTGAAAGACGCAACAACGCAGGAGATTCATGTGGCTTTTAGAGAGGCTGCTGTTGACTTGCAGATACCAGCGGAAAAGATCCTTAAGCTAGAAAGCAATAACTTGCATGGGTGGTACCTACGCCTGACAAAGAAGGATGAAACTGCAGTAAGGAAAAAACTCTCTGCGAGTTATCAGGTACTCGAGGCCAAAAAGGATGGTACTAAATTTACGAACAAGAAGCTGCGGTTGCTAAGCTTGAAATATCTCGAACTTGGCGTTGCTTATGAGAAACGGCAGCGTCACCTCCTTGATCGAGTTATGGATGTCGCTGCAACATTTGTTGACGTCTTTCTTCAGATCACCTACACGTGTGCAGAAATTGACGTCTTGGCGAGTTTTGCCGAGGTCGCGGTGTCTGCAGCTGTGCCTTTCACTCGCCCAAACATGTTATCCAACCATGATGTTTGCACGAAGGGCGACGGGCTAATAATTTTGAAAGAAAGCCGCCACCCTTGTTTGGAAGCGCAAAGCGGTGCGCTGGTCATACCCAACACGTGCGAACTAGTAGATGGTAAAAGTTGGTTCCAGATCATTACCGGCCCCAACATGGGCGGTAAGTCCACGTTTATTCGCCAAGTTGGCATTTGTGTTCTTCTCGCTCAGATTGGGTCATTCGTGCCGTGTGAAAGCGCCGAAATTACTATACGTGATGCTATCTTCGCTCGAGTTGGCGCTGGTGACTGCCAGTTGCGAGGAATTTCCACGTTCATGGCAGAGATGTTGGAGACTTCAGCAATTATCAAGGGTGCTACGCCATCGTCTCTCATCATTATTGACGAGCTTGGTCGTGGTACATCGACATATGATGGGTTTGGCTTAGCTTGGGCTATTTCAGATCACATAGTGAACCATGTAAAGGCGCCCTGTCTTTTTGCAACGCACTTTCATGAACTCACTGGGCTGCAAGGACAAGGAGGCGTTGCAAACTATCACGTCGACACCAAAATTGATCCAAAAAGTCGAAAGCTCACGATGCTTTATCGTGTGTTGCCCGGTTCTTGTGCTCGTTCCTTTGGCGTTGACTGCGCAGAATATGCAAAGTTTCCTCAAGATATCATCGACAAAGCGAGGCAGAAAGCATCTGAGCTGGAAGACTTTTCAGATGAAACGGTGGTGGGTGACGTTCATATGGTAAAATCGACGCATGGCGGATTGCGATCAAAACGCAAACGTCTGCATCTGGAAGTAGGATCCTCTCATGATTTGGATGTTTGGTTTGCGACAAGAGCAAGAAGCTTTCTTCATAACTTTGCTGCACTGTCACTGCACGGGATATCTGTCATGGATGTGGCCAAATGTATGCAGCACTTGAAAAATGAGCTGGAGGTATTTATGTGACAAGACCAAGCCCGCCTGTAATTGGAGCTAGTTGCACCATCACTTAGAGGGCGAGACGTATGAATGATAAACAAATAAGTATCGGACTGCTTGTAATGTATTGCAAAGAAACGCACAGTGTGCAAAAACCTAGTCGAGACGAATCTCAGTAAGATCATGGATGTTGAAAATGGAGATGAAATATTTGGATGCAAATAAATTAGATCCTCTTGATTGGATTGATGCTCATTTTCTTTAGGAAGCCAAACATCTTTAAGGTGATTGGGGCAAGCCCTAAATAGCCGTTGAATCCATTATATTGAATACTTGCCTTTAGGCACTCTTCCATGATAATGGGCTGCATCAAGGGGTATAGGTTATGCGCGACGCCTGGGAACAGGTGATGTTCTATCTGGTAGTTTAACCCACCAGATAGAAATGACCAGAAAGCGTTTCCCCAGCTTGCGGACGTTTCAATCTGCCACCTACCCCAATCTCTGAGGGTTTTGCCAGACAGCTGCTGTGGACGCAAACCATCGAGATTGTGACTCACTATGAAAAACCAACAGAGGATCAAAGATCCAGAGCAGCCATACAACAGGTAAGGAACCAAAACTTTCCTCCACCCATGAAGATACATGGGAATGGCAAGGAAAATGCCCACGTGAAAAAGTTTGCCAACGACATAGAGTGCCACTTCAGTGGAATTCATGCCTATGTACTTGACACCAGGAGACGCTTTGTTAATGAAAATATTGATAAAATCGCCAACTTGCGCTGAGAAATAGAGCATGGGCCATATCAGAGGGGTGTACAATGGCTGGAAGCTATGGTACCAAAACCAAGGCTGGGATTCATCGAGTCGAATCAGCGGGAACGATGTGTAAACATCTTGATCTTTACTCGCATCATTGCAATAAGAGTGATGGGATACGGTGTGATGGTAGCGCCACTCAAGGCTTGATTTGCCTATGATGACATCACTTCCGAACCAACCCCAGAATTGGTTCCATTTTGAACTCAGGCATAGGCCACCATGGTTGGCTGTATGCTGCAAGCCCGTTCCTGACCAGTAACCTGCGATTCCAAGAACAAAACCAGCATATACAGAAGGACTGGTAATGTACCAGAGGTGTGATGCGAAGAAGAAAATGGCTACTGCGACCGTGTCCAGCAAGCAACCACCTCGCCCAGAAGCGATGCGGCCACTAGTTATTTCAAGGGGTTCCAAAATCTCTTCTCGGACTCGCTGTTGAATCTTCCTATAAATTTCGGAGCCAAGCGGCGTAGGAAATTCTTCCTCCAGGCAGAGCATAGAATTAGTGTCGACTCTTGGAAGCGTTCTTAACATCTTGTCAACGATTTCGGTCCGAACGTGGTGGCTCTCAAACAAGATCGTGGCATCACGACCGATGGCAAGGGCAAGAAGCTGTGATCCACCGGGATGAGAGTCCGCAAACTCTGTAATATCGTAAACCTACGAAAATAAACGATGAATAGAATGCGGCTGATCATGATGAATTATTGGGATCTGCAACTCCGGAGTAACCTGAAAGGGGGCAGCAAGAATTAAGTTTGGGTGCGTACCTGCCCTCTAATTTGGGTGAACTTGCGCCCATTATGACTCTGGTCGCTTTGCTGCGCTACTTTGTGAACAGCGGATGCGTTGGCTCCCTTCCCCATGTTTGAGTCGTCGTGAGACTGTGCTGTGCGCCCTGAACCAGTTTCAATGTAACGGGCAGTCTGAACTTGTTAGCTGTTATCGCGGCCTCACAGACTATCTATAAATTCGGCGTGACGGGATCCTTTGGAAAAAATGTGGGCAGTTCTTCGAACAGCCGGTATCTCGAGCTCTACGAGCTCTCGATACGATCACTCTCGTTTTCAGTGCGGCGCCCGACAGGTGACCTGAGACAGCGAGTAAGCGACGAACACCGCGTACACGCACGTGTCAGGGCACCCTTAGTGGCACCTTAGCCGCGTTTTGCTTTCATTTCTTTTATCAATAAAATCAACCCGAGTTTCGGCATCGTATCGTTCAGCTCTAAGCTAAGAGAGATATGTGCTACCCACCTGGTATCGTTAATCAAGGTCGAAGGTCGACTGGTCCCAAACATTGTCACAAATTTCGACATCGTTAACCCAGGAACGTCGGTTCAGCGCTACATATACTTGAAGCCTTCATAGGACGAATTAAACCAATTTTCTTGAATCACGTGTTGAACATTTATCCATGTTCTCTCATGACTTTAGGTGCTTTTTTTTTGGCACCGGGGGCGGGGATCTGGCATGAGGGAGTGGCCGACGAGCCGCTTCGCGGCTGTTTAAACTCTAAATCCTGAAAACCAGACCCCGACCCCCTAAAGACGCGGCGCGGACCCTAAAGATACAGCGCACCGCTCGTTACTCGCTCGTCAGCGGCTACATGAGCGCGCATCTTGCTCATTTTAGAAAGCGCTCCTGTCAGCGCGTGGCACGCTTCAGGATATGTAAGCGAAGAATTAACTCAAGGATGACTCGTCCCGCCCCTGTACAAAAAAACAGTTCATATTTTTTTATGATAATCTTAGATGATGAAAATCCCGTGCAAAGACTACGATGCTTGTCTGCTGCCCTTGCTCATCGACAATCAGCGATAAAGCTGCCAGCTCGAAACCGTCACATAAATAAGAGGCGCTGTAACGGCACGGACAGATATGACTTATTTTCTTCGACTGAATTACTGGCTACGCGCACTTACAACAGTGGAGCAAGTGTTGCTTATAACAGCCTTCGTTGGGTTCGCCATCTGCGCTCTCTATATTACGATCGAGGACCACGATGTCCTATTCATCTTGGCCGAGGCAGTCCACTTCATTGGAATAGGAGTCTTGGCTTTCAAACTCATCAAAGAACGCAGCTGCGGTGGCCTCTCCTTGAAATCTCAGGAACTTACTGCCGCGTTTCTCGTGATTCGTCTATATTGCAGCGCTGTCATGGAATATGACATCCACACTTTGCTTGACCTCTTCACACTGTTGGCGACTTTATGGGTTATATACGCAATGCGCACAAACTTGAAGATGACTTACAACATGGAAATGGATGACATTGAACTTTTGCATATTCTGATACCTTGTGCTATTACTGCACTTATGGCACATCCAGTTACCTCTCACAATTATCTAAACCGGGTTCTCTGGGCTCTGTGTGTGTATGTCGAAGCTGTTTCAGTTTTGCCGCAACTTTGGATGATGCAGAAGGGAAAGATTGTAGAGCGTTTCACTGCAAACTATCTATTTTCTTTAGCGGTTGCAAGGCTTCTTTCCTGCGCACACTGGATACTTCAGATGTTTGATGCCAAGTCCTACTTGGCAACAGCATTGGGCTCAGGACTCTGGCCCGTGATGGTATTGTTTAGTGAGGTTGTTCAGACATTTATTCTCGCCGATTTCTGCTATTACTATGTGCTGAGCTGTGCTGAAGGCAGTGAGGTAGTTAGATTACCGGTGGGAGTTGTCTAAATTACTATTCTGCTTCGGCAGCATGATATCTTTTGTGATGGGATCTGACAAGATTTTGTTTGGAAATATTGGCTGATCTTTACTAAGAGGAGCCGTCTCATCATTTTGATCGCGTTGCAGTATTAAAACAGGTGGTGTCCCAATATGATACTATTCAGAAGGCGCCGTCTACACACCCTGCCGTCGTGCCGTAGACAATAATGAGCTCTGCATCGGGCGCAAGAGAATAAAGCATAGTCTCCACTGTACCAGCATATTGCACTTGAGCCTGGTGTATCTCGACCATCACCACACCGGAAATATTCGACCAGAGGTCACACTGTAGGCCTGCACATGATTGTACGTGTGCAGCTAGAGCGGTGTGAAGTGGGCTCATCGATGGATTATAAGCAGCGCTTTCAATAGATCTTCCCGTGAAAATCTTTGCTGCAGACGTACAAAGAGCAAGGCCAGCTGGTGAGCCACTGTATGGCGCATAGGCCGCGTTTGCTTCTTCCAAAGCTTTGTCAAGCGGTCTGTTGACAGCTGAAGCCGTCATCTTCCAGGAACGGTCTGTGTTTTTCCTATGGCCCGAGTAAACAGTGACAAGCTCTAGGCTATGGAGTCTAATAAAGTTATTTCTCGGTTCCAACAATAGAGGGACCTCAACTGCTTGATCGAGATCAAGAGGACCAAATGAGTGCAGTAGGAGGTCCGAGAGCAAACTGTCAAATTTGGTTTTGTCAAACTTGTCGACCATAAGGGACAGCACACGCACATCACCTCCTTCTCTGAGCTCGTTGAGGAATTGACGGCAGTGACCACAGGGTGCGGCAGTCGCGGCGAAAGAGATAATCCCCTCGCCAGCCTGGAGAGCTATCACCATCGCAAACTGCTCAGCGTGTATGGTGGCATTCAAAGGTAGTCCCTGCATTTCAGTGTTAGTACCTAGGTACACAGCCCCGGATGAGCCCAAGGCTGCCGCGCCAATACAGAAACCAGAAGTTGGTTGTGAGGCATATCTCTGAACTGCTTCAGCGAGTCCATTAAAAAAAAAATTCAGTGCTCATTCTGTGCGCATACATCAGACGCTTCGATTTCTCCTTGCTCACATAATATTGAGCATCGGACACCACATGGGCTTCGAATGCATTATACGCTGATCCGCACCATTTTTTCAGGCTGAGCCGTGCGATGCGGGAACAAGGCTTGTTTGAGCCTAAATGAAACGCCTTTGTCTTCGCGATAGGTTTTTGGCAAAATCTTGAGACGACGCCCTCAGTAAGTTACTTCGGCTAGCTATGTCTGCTATTCTGTGAGTAAGTGTTACGAAGGTAGATAGGAAGAGTATCTATATGAGGTCTAAACAGACACCGGCAGATATCTGAAAATATGTAATAAGTGATAGATAGATCCCTTACTTATTCGGCATTGCCGCATCACACATCTCGGAAAATTTTCGAATGTAAAAAATGTCACACTCACCTGGTATCGTTAACCAAACGTCACGGTCTATTCGTTCCATACATTGTCGCCAAATTTTTATTTTTAATTCGAAAATAATGTTGGTTAAGCCCTTCGTACATGTCACCCAATCCAAGAATACCTTTTTCACATACTCGATCCAAGTGATGATAATGTACCCTATCTAGTCTCTATATATCTGTCGTTTCTATCTGTACATATGATTAAATTTAATGGTTTAGTTTACGTTACGATTATTGTAATTAATTCAACGCATACTACAATTAACCATCCCTCTCAGGCTATGCCGACCCACATGGAGCGAACCACCGTCCCTCGTTCGATCCTGTAGAATTATTCGGCATAGCCGATCTTACGAGGATTGCACGAAAAAAATTCAGTCATTCCTGGACATCGTTAATCAAGGTCGAAGGTTTATTTGCCTCATACATTGTAACACATTTTGACATCGTTAACTCACA